>Ga0206979_1059_pt1 | contig 18641 bp, 18 predicted proteins | sample Alteio_BWMinCont_19_FD_153463 | JGI IMG/M metagenome (GOLD analysis project Ga0206979, IMG submission 153463) | Enriched cells from forest soil in Barre Woods Harvard Forest LTER site, Petersham, Massachusetts, United States -... | ecosystem: Environmental > Terrestrial > Soil > Temperate forest >... | reverse complement strand
CGCAGTCGGGTTGGCGGCGGAGGAAGCTATGCGCAAAGGCCGAGTGGCGATGGTCTTCATCGAAACTCCGGCAAATCCCACCAACGGCCTGGTCGATATCGCGATGGTCCGCCGCATCGCCGAGATGATCGGACAAGCTCAGGGATACACGCCGATCATCGCGTGCGACAATACGCTGCTCGGACCCGTATTTCAGCGGCCAATCGAACACGGCGCGGACCTCTCCTTGTACTCGCTGACCAAATATGTCGGCGGACATTCCGACCTAATCGCGGGCGCCGCGCTCGGCCCAAAAGCCCTGATGAAAGACGTCAAAGCGTTGCGAGGCGCCATCGGCACACAACTGGACCCCCATTCCTGCTGGATGATCAGCCGGTCGCTCGAAACACTCAGCATCCGCATGGAAAAGGCTGACAGAAATGCGCGGCTCGTCGCGGACTACCTGCGCGACCACACCAAAGTGGCGAAAGTCCATTACCTTGCTCACCTCGAAGAAGCCTCCCTCGCCGGCCAGGTTTTCGCGAGGCAATGCAGCGGCGCGGGCTCCACGTTCTCGTTCGACATTGTCGGCGGCCAAGCCGCCGCTTTCAAGTTCTTGAACGCACTGCAAATCTTCAAGCTTGCGGTGAGCCTAGGCGGCACCGAGTCACTTGCAAGCTTGCCCGCAAGTATGACTCACTCCGGCATTCCAGCCGACATTCGCCAAAAAATCGGCGTTCTGGACTCAACGATCCGGCTGTCGATTGGCATCGAACACCCGTCCGATCTGATCGCAGACGTCTCACAGGCTTTGAACGAGGCGTAGCAGCCCTCCTTGCCTAAGCGCCACTGAAAGAACGGACAACGGCCTCCAACGGCTGACCCCGATGTCGCTTCTGAAGCGAGCTCAACGCCCGAGCCGACATATAAGGTATTTTGCCATTTCCTTATCAGTCGGCCAACTGACTGCGTTTGCCACTTATCGGTCGCGACTGACGAGCCTCGTTCCTGGCAGTGTCGCGCGCAATTTTCAGTGGCGCACCAACTAGGCACCATAGACGAGTTTTCCCTGCGCCACGCGAACTTCTCCCGACGCCATCGATCACAAGAAGCTTATCGGTCCGCATCGCCCTACAGGCTACATTCTTGAAAAGAAAGGCACTTGACTAAACGCTGCAATCATCGATCGTCCGGCTATTTCTTAATAAGGGCCAACATGGATCAAATTATCAGAAGAGCTCAACTTCCAGAGCGCCCGGCGGGTCAGCTTGTCGATATCGGTATTGAGGCCGGCTCCATCGTTGCGATCGATACCCATATTTCTACCGATGCTCCATCCTATGACGCGGCTGGACGCCTCGTTTGCGGCGGCCTCATCGAGTCGCATATCCATCTTGATAAAGGCCGCCTTCTGGACGTCGTCCCTGCCCCGGCCGACCGCCAGACTAATCCGGTGCGCTACAGTGCCGGCTTCAAAAGTGGCATTTCGACTGCGGATATCTATGGACGCGCCGAACGCACGCTTCGTGAGAGCTTACTGCATGGCACGACCCGTATCCGTACACACGTGGAGGTCGATCCCGTCATTGGAATGCGCGGCTTCGATGCGATCGAGAGGCTTGCCCGCGATTACCGCTGGGCGGTAGACATTGACTTGTGCGTCTTCCCTCAGGATGGCCTCACCAACGTTCCCGGAACGGACAAGCTCTTGATCGAGGGGCTGCGACGCGGAGCGAAAGTACTCGGAGCAGCTCCCCGATACGACAGCGACGCGCATGGCCAGATCCGCCGCATTTTCGCGCTTGCACGAGAATTCGACGTCGATATCGACATGCACCTCGATGTCGGAACGACCGCTCAGGATCTTGACGTTCACCTGGTCGCTGACCTGACGGAAGAATACCGACTCGGAGGCCGTGTCACAGTCGGTCATATGGCCAAGCTTTCGCTGATGCCGCCCGCCGAAATGGCGAAGGTCGCACAGCGGTTGGCCAATGTCGGGGTAGCAGTGACGGTACTCCCCGCGACCGACCTCTTCCTGATGGGCCGCAACCACGATCACGCGATACCCCGCGGCGTTCCCGACGCAAACTGCTTGATTCATCACGGCGTAAATTGCTCGTTGTCGACCAATAACGTCCTCAACCCCTCTACGCCTTATGGCGACTGTTCGCTGATCCGGATTGCGAACCTCCACGCAAATATCTTGCAAGTGAACAAGCCGGACGACTTGCAGGAATGTTTCGAAATGATCACCACCCGTTCCGCTCGCATCCTGAATTTGCAGAATTACGGTATTAAAGTCGGCAACCCGGGCGACATCGTCGTGATCGACTCGCAATCCCCAGATCGCGCCGTCGCTGAAATCCGCCGTCCTTTAACGGTGTTCAAGAACGGTATTCAAACCGTGGTATGCGAACCTGGACGTATCGTCCCCCAAACAAACTTAGCTGATATGTTGTAGTTGGGACGTGCGGCCCGGAAATTGCAGACGGATCCTGATATCATTTGACGGCAAGCGCGGGGGAAGACCACCAATGCGTACTTTGCAAGTGCTTTCGAAAATTCTCACGGCAGCTATCGTCGTCGCGACGATCCCCCTTTTGGCGCGCGCCGAAGACTATCCAACTCGTCCGATTACGGTTGTGGTCGGATTCTCTGCGGGCGGTCCGATGGACTCAATTGCCCGGATCGTCACCGAAGGTATGCGACCAAATCTCGGCCAGCCCTTCATTATAGAGAACGTGGCCGGTGCCTCGGGCAGCATAGCGGTCGGCCGCGTCGCGCGGGCGGCGCCGGACGGATACACCATAAGCCAGGGTTACCTTGGCACCCACGTCCTCAACGGGGCGGTCTACAAGTTGGCATATGACCCGGTTGCCGACTTTGAGCCCGTAGCATTGGTCGCAACAAACCCCCTCTTGCTCGTTGCAAGGAAAGATATCGCAGCTAACAACCTGGTGGAGCTGGTTGCCTGGCTGAGGGCACGGCCGAGTCCGGCTACCCAGGGATTGCCCGGCATTGGAACGCCAGCCCACGTCGCCGGAGAGTTCTTTCAGCAGATGACGGGCACGAAATTGCAATTCGTTCCCTACCGCGGGACCGTCCAGGCGACCCAGGATCTTATCGGCGGTCAGATCGATCTCATGTTCGACCAAATCTCGAACGCGCTCCCGCAGGCCCGATCGGGAACGGTCAAAGCCTACGCGGTAACAGCCAAGGAGCGCTCATCTCTCGCGCCCGACATTCCGACCGTCGACGAGGCTGGGCTTCCGGGCCTCTACGTTGCGGTCTGGCATGGCCTTTGGGTGCCCAAGGGAACGCCGAAAGAGGTGATCGCCAGGCTTAACCGAGCGGTCATCGATTCACTTGCGGACCCCACTGTTCGTCGTCGCTTGGCCGACATGGGACTGGAGGTTGCGCCTCAAGCTCTCCAAACTCCCGAAGGACTGGGCGCCTATCAAAAGGCGGAGATTCAAAAATGGTGGCCCATCGTAAAGGCCGCCAACATCAAGGCGGAATAGCCGCACGACCGGGCGCGACCGCTCTATGCGCAAGTACCGGTTCAGCCCAAGTCGACGAGGCGGACTCAGCGCCCCTGCCACCGGCACGCCCCGTACCGGCCGACAGTCCGCTGACTGGCGCACTCGGCAGCCCTTTCCCATTTGTCTACCGCGAAAAGCGGCTGGTTCGTGCACAACTCGGGTTCGCAAAAGGCAAGCGAGTCATCGGCTATCGTGGCGAGCGGACGTCGTTAGCCAGATCGATCATGTCCGAAAAGTGCCAAGAGACGACATGGTTGCTCTATGAGAGGCCCGGAACTTGAGATAGGTTCGAAGGGGCGCCCGTATGCAACGGTGCAGGTTCATCACACCTCTTGCCGCAGCTTCCTTGGGTCAATTCCAGTATCGACCCGCAAGACTGCTCGAACAATGTCCACCACGCCTTGCGCCAAATAACACGGAAAACGCCGAGGAATAATCATGGATTTGAAAATTCGTGATAAAGCGGCAATTGTAACGGGGGCAAGCCGCGGAATTGGAAGGGCGATCGCTGAGCGGCTTGCCAAAGAAGGCGTGCGGATATTGCTTGTGGCGCGGGACGGCGCGGCGATGGCGGAAGCGGCGAGCGAAATTTCAGAACGGCACAAGGTCGCTGTTGCCATTCAAGTCGCCGATCTGTCTCACCCCAATGCAGCCGCCGACGTCGTTAGTGCCGCCATGGCGGCACTGGGTGGCATCGACATTCTGGTGAATTGCGCCGGCGCCACTAAGCGCGGCGATTTCTTCTCACTCACCGACAATGACTGGGAGAGCGGCTACGCGCTGAAGTTTCACGGTAGCGTGCGTATGTGCCGCGCGGCTTGGCCGCATCTCGAAGAGCGGAATGGTTCGATCATCAACATCGTCGGCATCGGATCGCGGACACCGAGCGCGGATTTTACTATCGGCGGTTCTGTCAATTCAGCGCTCATCAATCTTACCAAAGCCCTGGCCGACCTTGGCCGCAAACGCGGCGTGCGCGTTAACGCCATCAATCCCGGCTATATCGAGACCGAGCGTTTGACGCGCCGCATCGATGGCATTGTCGCCGAAGGAAAGAAATCCCGCGATGAAGCGGTTTCTGAGCTTTTGCAGACGCTCGGGATCTCTCGCTTCGGACGGCCGGACGAAATTGGAAGGCTTGTTGCGTTCTTGGCCTCATCTGTCTCCGACTACATTCAAGGCGCGACGCTGGACATTGATGGAGGGGCGACGAAGGGAATCTGAGAAGGAAGAGGGATACTGCGCAAGCACAATTGATCACGACAAAATCCAAGGAGAGACGTCATGGTATTCAACAGCGGGACGCTGTTGCCAACTCTGGCAATAGCTCTTTCGCTTGGCGGCGAAGTTGCACAAGCGCAGGCGCCGAAACCTGAAAAGGCGAGCATTACACTGGCGCTAGGTGGGGTATCGGCGCAAATATATTATCTGCCTGTCGTTCTCGCTGATCAGCTCGGTTATTTTGAAGAGGCGGGCCTGAAGGTCAGCATGATCAATACAGGCTCGGGTACGAAAGCCCTGCAGGCCGTCGTCAGCGGCGGCGCCGACATGACGGCGGGCTCATTCGAACATGTCATACAGTTGCAGGGACGTGGGCAAGACATCAAAGCCATCGTTAAATTCGGCCTCTATCATGGCAATGTGCTCGGCGTCGTTAGTCATCGCGCCAGGGATTACAAATCGCCGGCGGACATGAAGGAATGGAAGATTGGCGTTTCGGCGATGGGTGGTTCGAGCCAATTCTTTGTTGCGCTGCTGCTCGCCAAGTATGGCGTGAAGCCGGACCAGGTGTCGTTCATTGGGGTGGGTCAGGGTCCTGGCGGAATCGCGGCAGTGCGGACAGGCAAGGGTCTCGACGCCATCGCGGTGACCGATCCAACGATAACTGAGCTTGAGAATTCCAAGGATATTATCGTGGTAGTTGATAGTCGCAGTCTCGAGGGCACTATCGAGGTCTATGGCGGCGAAACCATTTCAGGCGTTGTGTATACTAGGGTGGATTTCATTAAGCAAAATCCCATTACGGCTCAGGCGACCGTCACCGCGATCATACGGGCACTCGAATGGATCAAGAAGGCGAGCATCGATGAAGTGATGGCGAAAGTGCCACAAGAATTCTGGACCAGCCGCCCCGAGCTTTACAAGGTGATGCTCGAGAAGAGTATCTCGGGCTTCCAGCATGATGGGCGTATTTCGCCCAAAGCGACGGAGGTTACGTTCGACTTCCTGTGCAAGATCGATCCTGCCCTTCGCGATGCGAAGCTGGACCTAACCAAGACGTATGAAGGAAGCTTCGTCGAGAAAGCGCGCGCGACGCTCGGCCTGAAATAGTCGTCCGTTAGCAGGGCTTAGCTCCCTTTGCGAAGTAGCCGATTTGTCGGAATAGCCGCTGGCCGCTTGTCGGAACGAGATCCCCGGGGCGACGCTAAGTGCTTGAGAGGCTTGGTGGTGGAAGCAGTCTCGCGAAACCGGTCTCCACTGAATATTTCCCTGTTCTCAGGGAATTTAACAGGGAAGTTCGCGATTTTTAGGCCTTGGAGGCGATTTCACATCGGAGAAGCCGCTGTGCCGCAGCGGTTTTTCACCAAATTCCCTAAGACAATTAACAGGGTAAAATTATCGGATAACAGGGATCGAAATCGAGTTAACAGCGAGATCCAATCTGAATATCAGAAGCGTCCCTTTCCACATATAATGATCGCGCAAGCGCTCTTGTTGGACCTCCCCTCCCGACGCAAATCCGATCTGTCCGAAAAGCTTGGGCCTTCTGAGCGGGGCCGCCTTATAGTTGGTCAAGTGGCAGGGGCGCCTCAGTTGGCGGCCCCTGCCCTTTGAGTACCGCTACTTTTCGACTTCAACGACGTACCTCCGTATCACCTTGGTCGCCTTGTCACGCTGGGGCGCAAGGTCCATCCAGGCTTTCGACTTGTAGAATGTCACGGCCTCATCCAAGCTAGCCCATTCGGTGATCCCCACATTTCTGGGGGCTGGCCCTCCGTCTATCTGAACCACTCGTCCGCCCGCGGTGCGCAAAGTGTGACCGTTCGCTGCTTCTATCGCCTTGCGGGCGGCAGGCAGGTACGCGGCTTGGGCTGAAGTATCGAGAGTTTCCAATTCACTGATCGCGTAAGCCTTCAGCTTGGCTCCTTGAGCATGGAGGCCCTGAACCGCGATAGCTCCGATTGCGACGCCAGCGAGCAATACCATTGCGATTTTGTAGTTGGTTCTCATGGCATTCCCTCCGATTGTGCGATTTCAAAATAAGACGGATAAACGCAATCGCCGCAAGCGTGGAAGCATTCGGTTTCAATGCGCCGTTCTTAGTCGACAAGAACAACAAGATTGTTGCCGGTCACGGCCGGTATGAAGCAGCCAAGCTGCTCGGCATCGACAAGGTCCCGGTCGTCCTGCGCTTGCGATCCAGGTTAAGGAATTGTCCGACCTTGTGCTCGACTTTGACATCGAGGCGATCGGATTTGAACCACCCGAAATTGATTTGCGAATTCAATCGCTGGATTCTGCATTAGAAGACGCCGACGACCGGTTTGAAGTGGCCACCGGGCCTGTCGTTTCAAGGACCGGCGATCTCTGGCTATTGGGATCTCATCGCCCGTACTGCGGCAACGCGCTGGACGTGACTAGTTATGATGCCCTCTCGAACGGCGAAAAGGCCGCGGCAGCGATCACCGACCCGCCTTACAACCTAAGGATCAATGGACACGTATCCGGGAACGGGAGGACTACACATCGCGAGTTCGCGATGGCTTCCGGCGAAATGTCGAAAGCCGAATTCACGGATTTTCTGCGCCAAACGTTTCTGCGCATCATCGCCTACTGCCGCGACGGCGCGCTAACTGAGCTGGCACCGAGAGAGCTGCCGCGTGTAAAGGGTCGCTGCATAGGGGGAGCTTCAGGTGATATTAATTGAGATATCCCGGATGCTGATGACGCCAATCAGGCTGTAGTTGTCGATGACAGGCAGGTGGCGGATATGGCTCTTGCTCATGAGATGATGAACATGTTCGAGCGTGTCGGTCGAACTGCACGAAACCAGTTGCTGCACTGAAATCAATTCCGAAACCTTCAGATTGAGGCCGGCCGCGCCGTGCTCGGCAACCGCCCGGACCACGTCGCGCTCAGTGAACATACCGACCGCGGTGTTGCCTTCGGTCTCGACGACATCCTTGACCACAAGCGCGCTGATATTGCTGGCGCGCATCAATTTGGCGGCAATGGCGACGGTCTCATTCATCCGAACCGTCGCGACGCGGGCAGTTTTCTTGCGCAGGATGTCTCCGACTTGCATCGCAACCTCCTTTAACCGAAATTCCCCAGATGACATGTCTTCTGATCGTCAGGATGCCCCCCTTGGCCACATTGACAATTCGGATCGAGGGCGAACTGCCGACCAGAGAGATCATTCCCCGCGGGTGTAGCGGCCCCCCTGCCGACTCAGGCAATGCCGCAGTTTTGCTCCGGCGCAACCAAACTAATCGGCCGCTTCAGTGAGGGATTATTGCTCTGGCTTTTACAATCAGGCGGTCTTGATGTAATCGCGAAGTGCTTCCTGCTCCATCTCGTATTCGCTGACCCGCCATTTGACGATGTCGCCGATCGAAATCAGGCCGACAACCATGCCTTCCTCGATCACCGGCAAATGTCTGAATTTTCCCAAGGTCATCATTTCCATGATCGCGGCGACGGTGTCGGTCTGCCTGCAACTGACGACCTCGCGCGTCATGACCGCGCTGACCGGTTCATCCAATACTTTCGCACCGCGCTCGCCGAGCACCCGCACGATATCGCGCTCCGACAGGATGCCTTCGATGCGGCCGTTGCTCATCACCATTAGGGCGCCGATCTTTTGTTCCGCCAGAATCTTGATCGCGGCCGCGAGTTTTGCGTCCGGCTCGACGCTTTGGATCTGATGGCCTTTGGAATCGAGAATTGTACGTACCGTCATTGTCGTCTCCCTCAAGCCGATCGCGCCCTTAGGCGAGCGCGGTCTTTGTTCCCCTGAGTCTTCCCCACGAAATCGGCGGCGCGATCCCGGTCTTCCCCCGCTGCTGACGCTAGCGCTCGTGACTCCACGGGAAGAGTGAGGCCGGGAAATCTGCCGCATAACGGTGACCTATCGGAGCGCGGGGCTCTTCTTGTGGGGGATTTGGGTCAGGCTCCACCACCTTCCGATAAAGATGCCAGGTCGCGTGACCGAGCACCGGCAGAACGACAGCGAGACCGACAAAGAACGGCAGCGAGCCGATTGCCAGCAATACCGCAACAATCAACCCCCATACGGCCATCGCAAATGGATTCTCCCTCACGGCCCGAAGCGACGTCCGAACTGCGTCGATCGCAGTCGCATGCCGGTCGAGCATCAACGGAAACGACACAACACTGACGCACAGGGCTACGACGGCGAACAGGAAGCCGACGCCGCAGCCGACGATGATGAGCGACCAACCCTCTGGCGTCGTCAACACGCGCCTTGCGAAACCAGGGATAGTTGCAGCCGGAGCGTGGCCGAAGGTTGCAATATAGATCGCGTCTGCCACGGCGATCCAGGTCCCGAACAGAACGAACAGTAGTATGCCTAGCTCAAGCATGGCGCCGAAAGACGGTGCGCGGTAAACCTGCATAGCATCCCACGCAGCGGCTTCCTCGCCGCGCTCGCGGCGGCGACTGAGCTCGTAGAGGCCGAGCGCGGCAAAAGGACCGATCAACGTAAAACCGGCGGCCAGCGGAAAGAGCAGCGGCAGCACGGAATAGCCAACGGCCAGTCTGAACAGAACAAGACCGAGAACGGGATAAATCACGCACAGAACAACGGCATGAGTTGGTATAGCCTTGAAGTCTTCCCAGCCCAGGCGCAGCGCGTTGCCCAGGTCGGAAAGGCTGATCTTGCGAACGACATAGGCCGTAGAGACGCCAAACAATTGCAGTTTGGGCCTTGCGAATACTGTGGCCATAGTTCCGGTCTCCTTGCTTGTGGTCGCAGGGGGAGCGCGCGCCTTCAACTCGCGCAATCAGCCTCATGCGCGAAAATCGCGATTGAGCCCGGCAAACCAAGTTCAACGAGAAGGAGCTTTGCCGGACGACACCTGTCGCGACCGGTGCAGTGAGCTTAGCGCGATTGAAGCAAGATAGCACGCACTGTTGGGTGAAATTGTGCATCTGCACACGTCGCTTGTTGCGTTGCATCACCAAATGTTGGTGCTGACCGGTGCGCGTCGGATTGCGCACGACACCCGCCAAACCAGGGCGAAGCACGGGTCTGTATTGAGCTATTGACGGCAGCCTCGACGAGGATCATCTTTGACGCGCAACTCGTGTCAAGCTTTTACGTCGCGACCGATCGAAATGGGCGAGGCAAGAGACACGATGACGGTGGAGATGAAGTCCGCCATCGCGACAAATATGAGCTCCGCCCTTTAATTCGTATCCGCTGCCTCGAGTGGCAAGGATGCATAAAGGATGGCTGTAGCATTCGCACTGCTGTTGGTAGCGATCGCCTCGGTGCTGTTTCACCTCTTCAGCCCATGGTGGTGGACGCCGCTCGCCTCAAACTGGCAATACATCGACGACACGATCACCCTGACGTTCTGGATCACGGGGGCCGTTTTCACGGCGATCGTCGCATTCATGGCCTATTGTGTCTTCCGCTTCCGTCACAAGGAGGGAAGGCAGGCAGCCTACGAGCCCGAAAACAAGAAGCTCGAATGGTGGCTCACCGTCGGGACCGCAATCGGTGTCGCAGCCATGTTGGCGCCCGGGCTGGTTGTCTGGCACCAGTTCGTCACTGTTCCGGCCGATGCGACCGAGGTCGAGGTCATGGGACAGCAATGGCAGTGGAGCTATCGGCTTCCCGGAAAGGACGGCCGGCTTGGTACTTCCGACGCCCGCAAGGTCAGTTCCGACAATCCCATGGGGTTGAATCCCGACGATCCCTACGGACAAGACGACATCGTCATCGAAAACGACGACTTGCATCTGCCGGTTGGGAAGCCGGTGAAGATATTGCTCCGCTCAATTGACGTCCTGCATGATTTCTATGTGCCTGAGTTCCGGGCGAAGATGGATATGATACCGGGCTCGGTTACGTATTACTGGTTCACGCCCACCCGCACCGGAACCTTCGAGGTTCTCTGTGCGGAACTCTGTGGTGCCGCGCATGCGCAGATGCGGAGCAAGGTCATCGTAGAGGAAGAGAAAGATTATCACGCGTGGCTGGGGAAGCAGCGGACGTTCGCCGAGTTATCGGGGAATCGCAACGTCGCGAAGGCGGCTTACAAGACAGGAAGCGAATGAGAATACCGATGAGGAGACGCCATTTATCGTAAGGCGGACTTCTCGCTAATGAAGAGACCGAGGAGGGTATTCCGATGGTCGATATCCCGTTTGACACAACCGCAGGCATCGCACCGGCCGAGGTGGTCGAGGTCGAGCTTTATCATCCGCGAAGCTGGTGGACGCGGTACGTCTTTTCGCAAGACGCCAAGGTTATCGCCATCCAATACTCTATCACGGCGATGTCGATCGGAATGGTTGCGCTGGTACTGTCGTGGCTGATGCGGCTGCAACTCGGATTCCCCGGCACGTTTTCGTTTATCGATCCGAACCAATATCTTCAGTTTATCACCATGCACGGCATGATCATGGTGATCTATCTTCTCACCGCGCTGTTTCTGGGAGGTTTCGGAAACTACCTCATCCCGCTGATGGTCGGCGCCCGGGACATGGTTTTCCCATATGTCAACATGCTGAGTTACTGGGTCTACCTGCTCGCCGTCGTGGTGCTGACCGCGACCTTTTTCGTGCCCGGCGGGCCCACCGGCGCCGGCTGGACGCTGTATCCGCCTCAGGCGATCCTTTCCGGCACCCCTGGGCAGGATTGGGGCATCGTTCTCATGCTGGCCTCGCTGATCCTGTTCATCATCGGCTTCACCATGGGCGGGCTGAATTACGTGGTGACGGTGCTGCAGGCGCGCACACGCGGCATGACGTTGATGAGGATGCCGCTCACGGTGTGGGGCATTTTCACGGCGACGGTGATGGCGCTGCTCGCTTTTCCTGCCTTGTTCGTCGCCTCGGTGATGCTGCTGCTCGATCGCCTTTTGGGAACCAGCTTCTTCATGCCCACGCTCGTCGAGATGGGCCAACTGTCGAAGTATGGAGGTGGCAGCCCGATCCTGTTCCAGCACCTTTTCTGGTTCTTCGGCCATCCCGAAGTCTACATCGTCGCGTTGCCGGCCTTCGGCATCATTTCCGATCTGATCAGCGTCCACGCGCGGAAGAACATCTTCGGCTATCGCATGATGGTTTGGGCCATCGTCGGGATCGGTGCGCTCAGCTTCGTCGTATGGGCTCACCACATGTATGTGAGCGGCATGAACCCGTATTTCGGGTTCTTCTTCGCCACCACCACGCTCATCATCGCGATCCCGACTGCCATCAAGGTCTACAACTGGGTGCTAACGCTGTGGCGCGGCGATATTCATCTCACGGTGCCGATGCTGTTCGCCCTCGCGTTCATCGTTACGTTTGTGAACGGCGGCCTGACCGGCCTGTTTCTCGGCAACGTGGTCGTGGACGTGCCGCTGTCCGACACAATGTTCGTTGTCGCGCACTTTCACATGGTGATGGGCATTGCGCCGATCATGGCCGTGTTCGGCGGGATCTATCACTGGTATCCGAAAGTCACTGGACGAATGCTCAATGAGGCGCTCGGACGATTCCACTTCTGGGTCTCGTTCCTCGGGGCCTATGCGATTTTCTTCCCCATGCACTATCTGGGCCTGTTAGGTATGCCCCGCCGCTATCATGACATCGGCGAAACCGCCTTCGTTCCGGCATCCGCCCATGACCTCAATGCGTTCATGAGCGTGGCGGCCCTGATTGTCGGCTTCGCCCAGCTCGTGTTCCTGTTCAATCTGATCTGGAGCCTATTCAAAGGAAAAGAGGCTGGCGGCAATCCCTGGGGAGCCGCGTCGCTGGAATGGCAAACTCCAGAGACCCCGCCGGGACATGGCAACTGGGGCAAGGAGCTCCCCATCGTCTATCGCTGGGCCTACGACTACAGCGTGCCCGGCGCCATCAGGGATTTCGTGCCGCAAAATGAACCGCCGGCCAGATTGTCGGCGCAGGGGGCCCAACCGTGAGCGCCATTATCCTGTTCATGGCTGGAATAGCGGCAATTGCGGGATGGTGGCTCTCGCAGCAGCGGCTGGGAGCCAAACCTTGGCTGGAGGAGGGAGTTATTTTCGATTTCCGCGAAGATAGTGCCCCGTCCCTGCCGCCGGCGAAAATCGGATTGGGCATATTTCTCGCGGTCGTCGGCTCGTTGTTCGCACTCTTCATCAGCGCTTACTCGATGCGCATGAACATGGTGGACTGGCGGGCGCTGCCCGTGCCCAGGCTGCTGTGGTTCAACACGGGCGTTCTGGTCACGAGCAGTATCGCGCTGCAATGGGCGCACATGGCTGCGCGCCGGAACGACATGGACGGCGTCATCATCGGCCTGTGCGCGGGGGGAGCATCCGCCCTCATATTCCTGGCTGGGCAGCTCCTGGCGTGGCGCGAACTGAGCGTTGCGGGGTATTTCCTCGCGTCCAATCCAGCCAACTCGTTCTTCTACCTGATCACTGCTGTGCACGGGTTGCATCTGATGGGCGGTCTGGTGGCCCTCGGCAGAACGACTGCCAAGGTGTGGCATGGCGTGGCGGTGACCCAGGTGCGCCTGAGCGTGGAACTCTGCGCCATCTATTGGCACTTCCTGCTGTTGGTTTGGCTGGTCCTTCTCGGCCTGCTGACGGGCTGGACAGACAATTTCGTCGACATCTGTCGCCAGTTGCTGAGCTAGGGAGGGCAAGGACCAGATGGCAGAAACGGCGCTGATAAACAACGTAGAACCGCCGGCGCGGCCTGCAGGTTGGCGAGGCATCACCGCCGATTGGTCGTCGGATCAGCGCGCCTTCAAGAACGTTTCCTGGGGGAAGGCCATGATGTGGATCTTCCTCCTCAGCGACACCTTCATCTTCAGTTGTTTTCTGCTGTCGTACATGACGGCGCGAATGTCCACGACCGTGCCGTGGCCCAATCCCAGCGAGGTCTTCGCCCTTACGATCGGGGATAAGAAAATCCCGCTCATCCTGATCGCCATCATGACCTTCATCTTGATCAGCAGCAGCGGGACGATGGCGATGGCCGTCAATTTTGGTTACCGCCGCGATCGCGTGAAGACTGCAGCCTTGATGTTGGCCACAGCGGCATTCGGCGCAACGTTCGTCGGAATGCAAGCCTTCGAATGGACCAAGCTGATCATGGAAGGCGTACGGCCCTGGGGCAATCCCTGGGGTGCGGCGCAGTTTGGTTCAAGCTTCTTCATGATCACCGGCTTCCACGGCACCCACGTGACGATCGGCGTGATTTTCCTGATAGCCATTGCGCGAAAGGTTTTGCGGGGAGACTTCGATGTCGAAAGGCGCGGTTTCTTCACAAGCCGGAAAGGGCATTACGAGATCGTCGAGATCACCGGCCTGTACTGGCACTTCGTCGATCTCGTGTGGGTGTTCATCTTTGCGCTTTTTTATCTCTGGTGAGGTCGCAGCATGACAAACGTCGCGGTACATCTGGAAGCGCAGCAACACTCGCTGCAAGCTCACGTGCATGACGCACTCGCATCGGGAACCGCGCACACAAAGGGCCAGCAGCATCCGATCAAGCTTTATCTCGTGGTCTGGGGATGGTTGTTCGTTCTCAGCACCTGCTCCTATCTCGTCGACTACTTTGGCCTCCATGGCCATCTCCGATGGTCGCTGATCCTGCTGTTCATGGTGTTGAAGGCTGGCCTGATCGTCGCGGTTTTCATGCACATGGCCTGGGAGCGGCTGGCTTTGGCCTACGCGATCCTGCTGCCGCCAGTGCTGGTGTTGGTATTCGTGGCGATCATGGTGTTCGAATCCGACTACACGCATCTGCTCCGGGTCATTTTCTTCGCGCCAACGGCGTAGCCACCATTGCTTCGTACCAGGAGGAGGACGGCTATGACCACATACGTCATGCTTGCAAATTGGACTGAGCAAGGCATCTTGAAGGCGAAGGACTCGCCACGCCGTCTGGACGCCGCGAAGAAAGCTCTCAAAGAGATGAGCGGCGAGATCAAATCCTTCTACCTGACCATGGGTGACTATGACATGGTCGTGATCTTCGAAGCTCCGGACGATGCTGTGGCGGCACGTTTCAGCTTGCAGCTGGGCATGATGGGAAACGTCCGGACGCGCACGCTGAAAGCATTTCCTGAAGCAGCCTATCGGGAAATCATCAACTCGCTGGGCTAGGCGGCCAACGGTGTGCTCAGGAAGAGACACAGACTTTTCAGATCTGGTTTTACGAGAGGATCTTTCAGGCGATTGAATCGTTACGCAGCCGATTGGCGAAATAGTCACAGCGGTTTGCGCGAGTATGTTCCCAATTAGCCTTGGAGACAGGCGGATGCGCAGTCTCGTTCTCGTGCTCGGAGCCGGAATTTTCTCGATCGTCCCTGGGTATGCCCGGGATGCGGCTTCGGGCGAGAAGATTTTCGTCCAATGCAAGGCGTGTCACCAAATCGGGGAGAACGCCAAGAACGCAGTTGGCCCCGTGCTCAACGGGCTCTTCGGGCGAAAGGCTGGGATGATTGAAGGCTACAGCTATTCTCCCGCGAACAAGAATTCCGGAATCACCTGGGATGAAGCAACTTTCCGCGAATACATCAAGGATCCGAAGGCCAAGATACCTGGTACAAAAATGACCTTTCCAGGCTTGAAAGATCCGAAGCAAATTGACGATATCGTCGCCTATCTCAAACAGTTCGATTCCACGGGAAAGAAGGCGGGGATTGTCCCTGCCGGAACAAAGCTCGCGAAGGTGCAGTAGCGGCGCAGTCGGTGAAATCGGGCCTGTCGCCTTTCGGAGACTGCCTGACAAAAGGGTTCTACACCCGACGGCTTTTTGGAGTATTGGACTGAAAGACGTCGCCATGTCGTTTGCAAGACGAGGCAGTAATCTCATGCAAATCAATCGTTCAATTCTTCGCGGGAGCTACGCCAACATCGGGGACTATGTCGCGCTGACGAAACCGCGCGTTATGTCGCTGGTCGTCTTCACCGCACTAGTCGGTCTCATGGTCGCACCGGGCGGCATCGATCCCTTCGCCGCTGTCGTTGCTCTTCTTTGCATAGCTGCCGGAGCTGGAGCCGCAGGTGCGCTCAATATGTGGTACGACGCCGACATCGATGCGGTGATGGCGCGTACGGCCATGCGTCCCATTCCTAGCGGCCGTTTATCGCGCTCGGAAGCGTTAGGTTTCGGACTGATGCTTGGCACGTGCGCCATTCTGGCCCTCGGCACTTTGCTGAACATGGCGGCGGCTGCGCTGCTTGCTTTCACAATTTTCTTCTACGTCGTCGTCTACACGATGTGGCTCAAACGCCGAACACCGCAAAATATCGTTATTGGCGGTGCGGCTGGCGCACTCCCTCCGGTGATCGGCTGGGTTGCGGCCGCTGGAAATGTCGGGCTCGAACCGCTAGTCCTCTTCCTGATCATCTTCCTTTGGACGCCACCCCACTTCTGGGCACTGTCGCTCAATCTTACCGGAGAATATGCTCGCGCCGGTGTGCCGATGTTGCCGGTCGTAGCCGGCAAGGCCGAAACAAAGCGCCAGATTCTTCTCTATAGCGTTCTTCTGGTTCCGATCTCACTGATACCCTGGGCACTAGGGTTCGCGGGGGCTATCTATGGCACGGCTGCGGCGATGCTTGGAGCGATCATGATTTTTCTCTCATGGCAAGTGCGTCGGAGCAATGACAAGGAAAGGCGGCCTGCTCGTCGCCTGTTCGTGTTTTCGATGCTGTATCTGGTCTTTCTTTTTGCTGTGCTGCTGATGAATGCTGCGCCCTACGCTCAGTCCCACTAGAGAGCGAAGTCCACCGCTTCGTTTCGCGGTGTTTTCTGCAAGTAACAAGAATCCTTGGCTGTCCCTATCGCAAACTCAATCTCACTAGCAGTTGATCGAGAATCGGGGTCGTCTGTTATTCGATTAAAAACTCGCGGACGTCTGGACTTCTGGACCCTAGGGAACAAGATCGCCGGCGTAGCCGGCGCTACAGACGTGTGGTTATCGACGAGGCGGCCTTCGCGAAGGACGGCGACAACAAGGTCGATGGCTCCATGATGGAAATCTGGGAGAAAGCAATCGAGCCTACGCTGTTCGACTATGGCGGCGAGGTGCTGATCTGCTCGAATTCGGCCGGAAAAAATCCAGACAATTTTTTCTACAATATCTGTACTGACCCAAGCTACGGATTCGGTGAATTCCATGCAACAACCATGGCCTGTAACGGCACCAAGATGGCTTCGGCGATGATGCCCATCGCTATCTTTCTCGGCTTGGCGGCGCGGCGGTGGCGGATAGCCTCGGGACCACCTATTATTACTACATTGCCAATCTTGGGAGGTGGGCATGGTGAGAAGACGCATCGGCATTCTCACGGGCGGCGGCGATGTCCCCGGCCTCAACGCGGTCATCAAGAGCGTGACTTATCGCGGCAGTGAGAACGACATCGAGGTCGTCGGTCTCCGCCGTGGTTGGGAGGCCCTCACGCACCTGAACCTCGAGGACCCGACCAGCAGGTCCCGCCACATTATCCCGCTGAATCGTGAAAACACTCGCACCATCGACCGGCGCGGCGGCACCGTGCTGCACTCGAGCCGCACCAATCCGTCCAAAATGCAAAAGTTGCCCGATCATCTGGTCGGCAAGGACTTTCCAGTCGCCCAGAGTACCAAGGGGGGCATCACAACCAAGACGTGGGACCTCACCGGCCAGGTGCTGGCGAACCTCTCGGGACTCGGCATCGAACATCTGATCGCCATCGGCGGCGACGACACGCTCAGTTACGCAGCCAAGCTCAACGACCTCGGCGTCAAGATCATCGCCATCCCTAAGACGATGGACAACGACGTCCGCAACACCGAGTACTGCATCGGCTTCTCGACCGCGATCACCCGCGCCAGCGACGCCATCCAGCGGCAACGCACCACTGTCAGCTCGCACGAACGAATCGGCATTTTCCGCATCTTTGGCCGCGACGCTGGATTTACGGCGCTCTACACCGCGTACGCCACCTCAATACGGTGCGTCATACCGGAGTACAAGGTCGACCTCGATAAACTTATTCAGTTGCTTCTCGAGGAGAAGCGCACCAACCCAAGCAACTACGCGCTGGTCGTGCTCAGCGAGGGCGCCGAGTGGGAGGGCTACAAGCTGCAGGAATACGGGGAGCCTGACGCCTACGGCCACCGCAAGAAGGCGAGCGTGGCCGAATCGCTTGCTGACGAGATCAAGCGGCGCATCGGCGAGGAGACGATCATTTCCGACCTCACCTACGACCTGCGATCGGGCGATCCGGACTTCATCGACAAGCTTGTGGCCCTGACTTTCGGTAACATGGCCTACGATGCCATCCTGGAAGGCAAGACTGGCCTCATGTCGGCGCTGATGGAGGGCCGCTACGACCTCGTGCCCATCCCTGACGCCAAGCTCGGGCCGCGCAAGTTGGACGTCGCCAGCATGTACAACACGGAGCGCTACCGCCCCAGCTACGCCAATAAGCGCGGGCTGCCGATGTTTCTCAACCGCGCGTCATAGGGTGCTCGTGGAAACCCGATCGCCGGCATGGCTGCTACGAGTGCGTTGCCGCCGCGCTCGGGAAACTCAGTAAGTCTCGCGTCGCAGCAGCTCGCTCTTTGAGTCTGAGGCCACGCCAAACGCAGCCTGAAAGGTTACAAACCCGCGACGGCACGCAGAGTCGGCAATCCAGACCGAGTTGAACGGGGCAACGGACATATTTGTACTTGGGTCCCCATATCAGACCGCCATAATCGGGCCTTCGACGATGGTGACGCTGCCGACTTCCTCGCCCAAGGCGCGGCCAACGACAACGTGGCCGCCCTCGTGAAGCGCCACGCGCCAATCCTCAACGGGCGAGCGGCGGCTGGGTGTTGATCACCAGCCGCTGCAGGACCGACGTACGCCGTAAAGGAACAAAAACCAGCTCGACCTTCGTCGATCGAAGT
>Ga0206979_1058_pt1 | contig 18832 bp, 14 predicted proteins | sample Alteio_BWMinCont_19_FD_153463 | JGI IMG/M metagenome (GOLD analysis project Ga0206979, IMG submission 153463) | Enriched cells from forest soil in Barre Woods Harvard Forest LTER site, Petersham, Massachusetts, United States -... | ecosystem: Environmental > Terrestrial > Soil > Temperate forest >... | reverse complement strand
GGAGAAGTCAGCCCAGAACAAAAAGATCATCTCAAAACGATTCTGAAGAGTGTGAACCAACTGGGCGCGATGGTTCGCGATCTGCTGGAAGCCAGCCGGGCAGAGTCGGGGAAGATACGGATCGAACCGCGCTGCGTTGCGGTCGGCGATCTGATCCGCCAAGCCGTCGCCATGCTGCAGCCCAACGCGCGCGAAAAAGAGGTTGGGTTGGAAGTGGGAGTCGACATCAGGATTCCGTTCGTTTATGGAGATCCCGGACGCATTCTCGAAGTGCTGATCAACCTCATCGAGAATGGCATCAAGTTCACTCCCCCGGGAGGGTCGGTTACGGTGCAGGCCTGCCTGGTGCAAACCGATCCCGACTTCGTCTATATCTCGGTGGCGGATACCGGCTGCGGCATCACCCCCGAGGCCAGAGCGCTCGTGTTCGAGCGGCTGTACCAGGATCCGAACGCGGTCGATAACCATCGCAAGGGCCTGGGGCTCGGACTGTTCATCGCGAAAGAACTGGTTAGCCTCCATGGTGGACGCATCTGGGTTGCCAGCGAAGCCGGCAACGGTAGCACTTTCTCGTTCACCTTGCCACTGTACTCCCTGGCCAAGCTGCTCTTTCCGGTCATCACCTATCAGGACCGCCTGCGCGACAACTTGGTTCTCGTCAAGGTCGTATTGCGTCCGCTCTCCAAGCCGGTTCGGGCTAGCTGGAGAGAGACTTGCCAGCGCTGTCTGGAGATTCTGCAGCGCTGCGTTTATCTCGACAAGGATCTGGTCCTGCCTCCCATGACCACGCACGGTGCGGAGGAAACCTTCCTCGTGGTCGCGTCCACCGCTCTGGAAACCGCCGAAATTATGATGGCGCGCATTCGCGAGCAACTGGGAAAAGTGTCGGACCTGAATGGTACCGGCGAGCTGGAAGTTTCCGCCTCGACTGTGCCGTTTGCCAACGCAGATTCTGACCACGCGCTGTCTCTGGAAGAGCAGGTACAGGAAGTTGCGCAAACGGTGACCGAAATGATTCGAGCGGCGGGTTCAACACGGGCTTAAAAACTGAGGTTTTCGACCACCAGAGTTTCACGAATCAGAAGCAAGAAGGAAATGAAACACACGCTGACACAATCCGCGTGATCCCAGCAACGGAGAAGAAAACAAATGGCAAACTCAAAAATTATGATCGTGGACGACGACCCAGACCTCAGACAAGCTCTGCGCCTGCGTCTGCGAGCCAACCAATATGAAACCGTGAATGCCGTCGATGGGTATTCTGCCATCGCGATGGCCTACAAGGAGAGTCCGGACTTGATCATTCTTGATCTGGGCTTGCCTGCCGGCGACGGCTTTGTCGTGCTCGACCGGCTGCAGAAAGACGACAAACTTTCAGCCATTCCGGTGATCGTGCTGACTGCGCGCGACCCTCAAGCCAACGAGCGGCGGGTGCTGCGATCGGGCGCGGCTGCCTTCTTTCAGAAGCCGGCTGACAATGCCGAATTGATGGACGTGATTCGCGCCACCCTGGACCAGGCGGCAGCGGCCACAGCTCTGCCGTCCTGAGAAACTCTACTCCGGATCCGGCCACTGCCCGACCCTTCGGTCCCGGAATGCAGCGGCCGGATCCGGGGAAGAGCGCGCCAATCTAAAATTGTGCGAATCCATGAACGCGGCAAACTCCGTAACCGACCGGCCGCCACGGGGAACCTGGAATGGAGCCGACTCGAACGGATTTTAAAAGTCACGGCGAACGGGTTCTCTTCGTCGATGACGAGGAGGCGCTGGTGTTCCTGATGACGCAGATGTTAGAGCGGCTGGGATACCAGGTGACAGGCTGCACTTCGCCCGAAGAAGCATTGGAGATGTTTCGGTCAGGGCCGCGGAGTTTCGACGTCGTGGTAAGCGATCTCTCCATGCCGGTGATGTCCGGCGTCGACCTCGCACGGGAGTTGCTGCAAATCCGGCCCGGCATGCCCATTCTGATCGCATCCGGATATTTCGGTCCCGCGGACAACGAAGAAGCTCGCAGCCTCGGCTTGCCCGACCTCCTGCTGAAGCCCGACACGATCGAGAAACTCGGTCAAGCCCTTCATCGTGTTATCGGAAAGTGCGAGCCGCCTGCACGCGAAGGCTAACTTCGCGACCATCTCTCACTCTTATTTCGCTTGCGCTCCCGCGGCGTGTCCATTGGCTACGGGCGCCTGATTGGTGACCAGCCAGTACATGCCGAGCAGCTTCACCATTTTTCGAAACTGATCGAAGTCCACGGGTTTCTGCAGATAGCTGTTGACCCCCAGGTCGTAGCCGCTCACCATGTCACGCTCCTCGCGCGAAGAGGTCATGAGCACAACCGGGATGGTCTTGGTCCGGGGATCGCCCTTGATCTGCTTGAGAACCTGCATGCCATCGACTTTGGGCAGCTTCAGATCGAGCAGAACCAGCTTCGGCGGGTGGTCAAAGGACCGCTGACTGTGAGGCCCTGAACAGAAAAGAAACTCCAGCGCTTCCTCTCCGTCACGCGCGATGAATACGTTATTGGCGAGGTTTTCCGCACGCAAGGCATGCAGGGTGAGGTCAACGTCGTCCTGACTGTCGTCGACCAAAAGAATATCAATGTGATCCGAGTTCATGATTGGGCTCCTGCCGCGGCCTGTTTGGTTGCCGCATGGTTTGGATTCGCTTCGTCCGGGTCGTGCAATTTGTCGCCGCTAGCATCGGTGACTGCCAACGTGAAATAGAAGGTTGCGCCCTTGTCGAGTTCGGCTTCCGCCCAGACGCGGCCGCCGTGCTTGTGAACGATGCGTTGCACGGTGGCCAGGCCGACGCCTGTCCCTTCGAAATCCTCGGCGCGGTGCAGGCGCTGGAAGACTCCGAACAGCTTGTCCTGGTACTTCATGTTGAAGCCGACGCCGTTGTCGCGAACGAAGATGACGGTCTGTCCATTCTCCAGGGAGTGACCGATCTCGATGACCGCGCGCTCTCGGGGACGGGTGAACTTGAGAGCGTTGGCGATCAGGTTCTGAAACACCTGCCTAATAAGGACGGGGTCGCATTCCACGGAGGGCACTTGCGCAATCTTCCAGTCGATGGCCCGGCCTTCCGTTTCGGGCTGCAGCAGGGCAATTACCTCTTCGATCATCGGATTCAACTCAGTAGCTTGCAGCGTGACCGCGTGCCGGCCCAGCCGCGCCAGATTCAGAAGCTCGTCCACCAGTCGTCCCATGCGCTGCGTGCCATCCTGGATGCGCTGCAGATGGCGTTGTGCCTCCGGGTTCATCGCGGCGCCAAAGTCTTCAATCAGAATTCTGGAAAAACCGCCGATATGCCTCAGCGGCGCGCGCAGATCGTGAGACACGGAGTAGGTAAAGGCCTCCAGTTCCTGGTTGGCGGCGGCCAGTTGCGCGGTGCGCTCTATCACTCGTTCTTCGAGTTCTTCATTGAGCTTGCGGATTTCGTGTTCGTCTTCTTTTCTTTGACTGATATCGCGGAAAGCGACCACGCCTCCGCGAATCGTTCCATCCTTCGCCTTCACCGGGGCCCCGCTGATTTCAATCCAGGCTCCATGGTCAAGCTCGGGGTTCCGCAGAAACATTTCGGCCGTGCTCACCTCGCCTCGAAGGGCGCGCACCAGGGGATTTTGCTCGGTCGGGAAAGGTGTAATCGTGTCCCCCTGGTACACGCCATAGTGCGAACTCCATTCCTCGACAGGAACGTCCTGCGCGCCCATGCCGACGATCCTCTTAGCGGCCGAATTCCACAGGGTAAATTTTCCTTTCTCATCGGTTGCGACCAGACCCTCAGCCATGCTGTCGAGCACGGACCGGAGCATGAGCGTCTGGGTTTCCAGAGCTTGCTGCGAGCCGTACAACTCTTCGGTTTGCCGGGACAGTGTTTTCGCCTGATCGATCAGCGCGTCTTCGATGCTTTTGTGGTCGGTAATGTCTTCGACGATCCCGAACATGTGAGTCGCGTCACCGGATGGCTCCCGGTAGTGGTCGCCGCAGGCCCATATCCATCGCACTTCCCCGTCCCTGCGAACGATCCTGCATTCAAAGTCCCATCTCTTGCCCTGGCTCACGCACGTCTCGAAATTCTCGCGGACCCGCTCCCGATCGTCAGGAAGGACGTGGCGAAGGAAAGTCTCAAAGTTCCATTCCGGCAGAGGCGTGTGATAGCCAAAGATTTCGTCATGTCGGAAGGAACGGCTGGCCTGGAGGGTCGCCAGGTTGAGTTCCCAATCCCCGAGTCTCGCGGTTTCCAGCGCAAACTTTCGCCTGGCGTTGCTCTGACTTAAAGCCGCCTCGGAGCGGTTGCGCGCAGTGATGTCGCGCGCAATTTTCGAAGCGCCGATGATCGTGCCAGTGCTGTCTTTAACCGGCGAAATGGTCGCGGAGATGTCAATCTTCGTGCCATCTTTCCGGACCCGGACGGTTTCGAAATGCTCGACGCTCTCGCCCCTCGCGACGCGCTCCAGAATCGAGCGCTCTTCATGGGCGCGCTCCGGTGGAATAAGCATCAGCATCGGCTTGCCGATGATCTCCGCCGCCAAATAGCCAAACACTCTCTCGGCACCCCGATTCCAGGTATTGATAATCCCGCCGAGCGTTTTGCTGATAATGGCGTCATCAGAGGAGTCCACCACCGCGGCCAGGCGTTCCCGCATTTCTTCTGCCCGCTTGCGCTCGGTGATGTCGGCGCGGATCGCCATGTATTGCCGCGGCTTCCCGAAGGCATCTACGAAGGGAACGATAGTCGTGTCGACCCAATAGAGCGAACCATCTTTTGCCCGGTTGCAGATCTCACCCCGCCACACTTCGCCATTGGCGATAGCGTGGTACATCTCCTGGAAGAATTCTTTGGGGTGGTGGCTGGAGTTGAGGATACGGTGATTCTGGCCGATCAGTTCCTGCTTGGAATATTGGCTGATCGTGCAGAACTTCTCGTTCACATAGGTGATGGTGCCTTGCACATCGGTGACCGCCACGATGGCGTGCTGGTCGAGGGCGAATTTTTGGTCGGCCAGTTCCTTGATCGCGCTCTCTCTTGCCGCCAGGCTCTGCTTCGCCGCCGCCTCGGCCAATTTCCGCTCGGTGATGTCGGCGCGGATAGCCATGTATTGCCGCGGCTTTCCGAAGGCATCTACGAAGGGAACGATAGTCGTGTCCACCCAATAAGTCGAACCATCTTTTGCCCGGTTGCAGATCTCACCCCGCCACACTTCACCATTGGCGATGGTGTGGTACATCTGCTGGAAGAATTCCTTGGAATGATGCCTGGAGTTCAGTATGCGGTGATTCTGCCCGATCAGTTCGTCTTTGGAATACTGACTGATGGTGCAGAACTTGTCGTTCACATAGGTGATGGTCCCTTGCACGTCGGTGGTGGCCACGATCGCGTGCTGGTCGAGGGCGAATTGCTGGTCGGCCAGATCCTGAAGTATTTGCTCGCTGGAGACGAGACTATTCTTCAACAACTCCTCGGTTTGTTTTCTTTCGGCGATCTCGGACTGCAGGGCGCCTGTCCGTTGCGCTACCCGCTGTTCCAGTTCAACGTTCAGGGTGCTCAGTTGTGTCCGTGCACGTGAGCTGACCTCAATCTCACGGTTGACAGCGAACTTGGCGAGCGCCCACAAAATCAGGCCGACGACAACGCCTATTATGGCAATGAACCCTGCGAGCCGCTGTCCCGCCTGCGCTCTTTGAGTACGCTGGATCAATAACCGTTTCTCCTCGGCGTACATGTCCAGGGTCGTCGCGCGCACCACATCGAGAAGCCTTTCGACCTCCAACGCGTCACCACCGCCAGGATAAGACTGCAGCCCGCGGCGTTTGACGATGATGTCCTCGGCGAAGTCGAGCGCTGTGCTCACCTGCGGTTCAAGCACGTCTAGCCGCCGCTGCTGGCTCAGATTGTCCGCCATCAAGTGGCGCAAGGCGTCCTCGTCCTGATAAATGGCGTCTCGCGCGGTTTGGTAGTGGGCCAGCAGTGGCTCTTGCCCGGTCAAGGCAAAGGCCCGGGCGCTGGTTTCCGCTTCAATCACATGTCGCGAGGTACGCTGGATCGCCTCCATCTCCTCATGAGTGTGAGAGACCCAGTAAGTATCCTGTTCTGCCCGCCGGGCGCCGCGCCACGCCGAAAACCCCATGAAGATTGTCAGCACCACGGCGACGATGAAACCGGCGGTGACTTTGCGCCGAAGCGGAGCCTCGATTGGCCCATCGAGCCGCTTGCGCTCGGCGATTTCCTTTTCGAGCCTGCGATTCGCATCCTGCAAGTGAACCAGGTTGGGCAGTGACATCACCCTCGGAACCAATTGGACCAGCATCGCCGCGGTGACCACCGACACTGCTGCGGTTATGCCTTTGAGAACGCCCGCCAACATGTAATTGCCGTGCCAGACATTCCAGATCTCCATCAGATGAGTGGTGCCACACGCCAGAATGAACGTGCCAAACATCCAGAAAATCCGATTGAAGGGAATGTCGCGATTCCTGGAAATGAAGTAGATGAGGATGACCGGAATGGCGTAATACGAGAGCGTGATCAGGCCGTCGGAAATGACGTTCAACCATAGAATTCGCGGATCCCACAAATAGCAATACCCGTGCGGCATGAAATCCGGCGAGCCAGTCGGCAACTTGTGGGCGGCCATCGCGGCCAGCCCCACCGATCCTGCGGCCAAAGAGATGGCGATCCACGACTTGGCCAGACGAAGTGCGCTGAGACGGCTCATCGACCCTGATGCTCCTTTCTGCGGTGGTCGTGAAGGCCGCCTACCGAGAATCGGCGATATTGCAAGTAGAACGCCCCCGTTAATTGGGTTATCGGCGGGGATTAGGCGAGCTTTAGGGAAGGAATGGGGCGTGCCGCAATACTCTGTTGCTGTTATTCCCAGAAAAAAGAAGTCCCGACATCCAGGCTCGGACTTCCTGTATTCAGATTACTGTCCTCTTAACTAAGCGCCCTTCCCCCTCAACAAAAAACACTTTTCAGAGATCAGATTTTCCGCATGATCTTAGCTCCGATCTTCGGATATAATCCGCGCCAATCTGGGCGGGAAGGTTTTCATCTGGTTCACCGAGAAGAAGCACAGGGAATCCAAAAATCGCAAGCAGGCGTGGGGAGAAGAACACCCGTGTGATTTCTTCTCACGCGTGTTCTCGCCCGGCGTCCTTTCCTGGGAGGCTATATCGATGACGCAAATCCATCAGCAAGTGAGCGGCAGTCAGCACGAGCGGTGGTATGAGTTGGGCAGTCGATGTATGCAGGGAGCAACCCGCGCGATTTGCCTATTCGCGATATTGGCGCTCTGGGCGCTCTTAACCTCGCTGGCCTCGGCGCAATCAACCAGCCAATTGAACGGCAGCGTGACTGACTCCTCTGGCGCGACGGTTGCCGATGCGAAGATTACTTTGACCGAGCCCGCAACCGGATTCCAGCGGACTACGACCAGCAACGCCTCCGGTCTCTACCAGTTCCTGGATGTACCTCCTGGCAGCTACCAACTGCAGGCCATGGCGAAGGGGTTTGCACCATTTTCGGCGTCGCACGTCACGCTGGTTGTCAAACTACCCTCCACCATCAACATTAAGCTTCAAGTGGAGGGCGTGAAGACATCCGTAGAGGTCGAAGCTGAAGCGCCACTTATCAATCGCACGGACGCCTCGCTCGGGAATGTTGTCGAACAAAACCAGATCCAGGAGTTGCCGATTGCCGACCGCAACGTCGTGAATCTGCTGAGCCTCCAGCCCGGCGTGGCGTACCTTGGCATTCAGTCGCAAGCCCAGCAGAATCTCGATACGCGCAGTGGGGCTGTCAATGGTCTGCGCAGCGATCAGTCTAACGTTACCCTCGACGGCGTCGGCGTCAACGACGAAAATAACGGATACGCCTTTACCAGCGTGCTGAACGCCCCGCCCGATTCGGTCGAGGAATTCCGCGTTACCACAGCTAATTCGAACGCCGACTCCGGTTACTCGAGTGGCGCTCAAGTCGCGCTCGTGACCAAGAGCGGCACCAACGCCTTTCACGGCTCGGCCTACGAGTACAACCGCAACACTATTTTCAGCGCCAACGACCCCTTCTTGAAGGAGTCTCAGATCGAGAGCGGCGTGTCCAACACGGCTCCGAAGCTGCTGCGCAACGTGTTCGGGGCAACGTTAGGAGGGCCGATCATGAAGAACCGGCTCTTTTTCTTCACCAACTACGAAGGCCGTCGTGACGCGCAGGGCGCAAGCGTTTTGCGAACGGTTCCGAGCGCGGCGTTGCGCGCCGGCATCCTCCAGTATCAGTGTCAAGCGCAAGCCAACGGAGATCCCAACCCGGCTTGTCCTGGCGGGCCCGTGACTGTCGGCAATACTACGGTCAATGTTCAACAAGGCTTCTTTGCCATGACGCCGCAGCAAGTCACTGGGATCGACCCGACCGGAATCGGAGGGAGCGCTGGAATAGCGAACATACTTGGCCAATATCCCATGCCGAACGCGTCAAACACTGGCGATGGTCTGAACACGCTCGGCTATCGTTTCGCGTCGAACGCCGATTCCTCCTTCAATACCTACATCACCCGCCTCGATTACCACATCAACAGCAGCGGCTCGGAAACGCTTTTCGCGCGGGCCTCGATGCAGAATTTCAACGAACCGGGGCAGCAGGAGTTTCCCCTGCAACCGGCGGCGACGACCACTGTGGACGACAGCCGAGGCATCACCATTGGCTTGACCTCGCTCATCAACCCCAGTCTCATCAATAATTTCCGCTGGGGATACGTCCGCCAGGGAGGACAACTGGCCGGCATCTCTCAAAATCCAGGTGTTTTTCTGAGCGGGCTCAGCGATCTCTATCCCTTCACGCGGTCCAAGACTTTCTTCGTGCCCGTCAACCAGTTCACCGACACATTGAACTGGACACGGAAAAACCACACCTTCGAATTCGGCGCCGATTTCTTCATCATCCGCAATGACCGCAGCAGCCTCGAGGATTCGTTCTCCGATGTGCAGACCAATCCCGTCTACCTCAATACGGGCGGAATCTCCACACCCCTCGGCAACCCCAGCCCGTTGAATCCCTCCAACAACACGAATCCATCCACCGGTCAGCCCTACGCGGTCGTGGATCAGAACTTTGGTCCGAACTACGACGGGGCGGTAGCGATTCTGTTGGGCATCTTCGCCGAAGGTGACGGCATTTACAATTTCAACCACAACGGCTCGGCGCTGGCGCAGGGCACGCCGATCAGCCGCCGTTACGCCATCAACAATTACGAGTTCTATGGGCAGGACACCTGGCGTGTAAAGCCCAGCTTAACCGTCACTTACGGCTTGCGCTGGGTGTTGGAGGCTCCGCCGTATGAGACTAACGGCTTGCAGGTCGCGCCGTGCGTAGAGGCAAGTGGCGGCGGCTGCACCGGTCAGAACCTCGCCGACTGGTTCAACCATACGGCGCAATTAATGAAACAGGGACAGCCCGCAAACAATGCAGGCGAGATTTCATTCGCACTCGGCGGACCCGTGAATCATGGTCCCGGCCTGTGGAACTGGGACCACAAAGATTTCTCCCCAAGAATCGCGGTGGCCTGGGCACCCGATACGGGTGACGGTTTTGCTTCAAAAATCCTTGGCAAGAAAGATCAGTTCACGGTCCGCGGCGGTTACAGCATCATGTACGACCACTTCGGCGTACCGATCGTAAATACCTTCGACCAGCACGGTTCTTTCGGCCTCTCTACCGATCTCGGCAATCCCGCCGGCGTGGTGACCGTCCAGAATACTCCGCGCTTCACCTGCCTGATCCCGGGAAATCCTTCTGGTACGAGCGGGTCCTGCCTGCCCGCGCCTTGCGCCACTTTAAGCGGTCCGAGTTGCCTCTTCGGTCCTACACCTTCTGGCACTTTCCCGGTGACGCCCAGCAATAGTGAGTTCGCCATTAACTGGGGACTCGATCAAAGCCTGAAGACGCCCTACGCGCACGTATTCAACTTCTCTCTGGCGCGTCAGATCTCGTCGCGGTCATCTTTCCAGATTGCATACGTCGGCACCGTGGGCCGGCGTCTACCCATGCAGGTTGATCTGGCCCAGCCCGCTAATCCCACGGACCCTTCGAGTAAAATGACGTACTTCCAGGCAGGCAAGATGCTCTCGATGCAGGCTGCCGCTGGCGCCGACGTCAATACTATCCAGCCCATCCCATTCTTCGAGAATTTCTTTCCCGCTTGGGCTGGCACCAGTACGCAGAATGCACTCGTTAACGGGGGGACAGCCTGCGCCACCGGCAACTTGCCGGTCAATCCGACCGCTACGCAAAACGCCTACGAGCTCTGGAACTGCTACCTACATAACGAAACTTTCTCGCTGTTCCTTATGGATTTGCCCAACTCGATTACCGGTATGAGCACTCCGAACGGCAAGAACGGCCCGTACCAGTTCTACCATGATCAATTCGCGTCGCTCTATGCGTGGCGGACCATTGGAACCTCCGATTACAACGCGCTGCAGGCGACTTACACCGTCCGTTGGGGAGCGAACTTGCAGGGACAGTTCAACTACACGTTTGGCAAATCTCTCGACGAGGAGTCGGCGGCCCAACGAATCGGCCCTTATGAAGGGACTGGCGGGACGGGCAGCGACCTGAACGGCGGAGGCATTGTCATTAACGCTTGGGATCCATCAGCTCTGCGCGGGCTCTCCGACTTCAACAACCGCCACCAGATTAACGGGAATCTCGTCTATCGGCTGCCATTTGGCAAGGGCCAGATGCTAGCGTCAAGCGTCGACCCGCTTCTTAACGAACTGATCGGCGGATGGAATGTCTCCGGCATCTTCCGCTGGACCAGCGGTTTCCCCATCACCGTCGACAACGGTCCTGATTGGGCCACCAACTGGAACATCGAAGGCGATGCCGAGCCCAGTGGTCTCCCGATCCCGAAGGTCACGAATCCCAAGAATCTCTGTGTGGGTCCGACTGGAAATTGCACCTATGTGGGCCCAGCAATGTTCTCGGATCCGGTAGGGGCAACCGCGGCTTTCCGGCCGGACTGGCCCGGAGAATCCGGCGTCCGCAACAACGTTGTCGGCCAGGGAATGTTCGACATCGACACCGGCGTGAACAAGAGTTTCTCTCTCGGCGAAAATCGGCGTCTGGAGTTCAGTTGGCAGGCATTCAACGCGCTCAACTCGGTGCGCTACGATGTGCGCTCCGCTCAACCTTCGATTGGCTACGGCCCAACCCAATTTGGAGCATACACGTCGACGATCACCACGCCGCGCTTCATGCAGTTCTCCTTGCGCTTCGCTTTCTGAGCCTTGAGGACGCGACTGGTCTCGAGGGGAGGTCAACGGCAGTTTAGGGGGACGGGCATCAGCGGAGGTATGCGCCGCCGAGGTGCCCGCCATCCCAGAGCCTCGTAGATTCTTCCGCTCCCGACCACCGATCTACTCCGTCTAATTTTGCTGACTCGCCAGATGGAACCTGAACATCTGGGGCAGGACTGACGACCAGTATTTCCAGGTATGCCCACCGGGTCCCGACGACCATTCATGCGGGATGCCGAGTTGCGTCAGCTTCTCATGCAAGCCCAGCATCATCGAGAACATGCGATCATCCGATCCGCAAGCCAGAAAAAGTCTGGGAATCGGCCCCGGCACCACGATCGTGTGTTTGCCCCGGCCCTGGGAATCGAGTGGCCCGGGCAGCGGTGGTTGCGCTGGCCAGAAACTCCACTCTTTGTCGACGAGGCCGCTGATCACGCTAACGCTGGCGAACCGGCCCGGATAGCGTCGTCCCACATCCATCGACAGATAACCGCCAAAAGAGAAACCGCCGATCGCCCACCGCTCCCGTTCGAAAGGGATGGCATAGTGGCTTGAGACGGTTCCCGCCACCTCCTCCGCCACCAGAGTCAGATAGTTGTGGTAGGGGGAGTGATCGGAAAATTCGTCGTAAAAACTGTTGAAGCGTACGTCGGGCAACACAACGATCGCCGGCCGCACCTCGCCTCGCCCCAGCATCTCGTCGTACACCTGATCCACCTTGAGATGTTTCAGCAGGTCTTCGGGCCGGTCCCGCCAACCGTGATTCAGGATGAATACCTCAGAGGGGGCAACCTGCGTCTTGGGAACCGTCTTAGGTACCAGCGCCAGAAGGAAGCGCGGCTCGTTCATTTCCTTGGACCAGAAACGAATCCGTTCGACGGCGAGATTCGTCCGCTCCGAGAGCCGCACTACTTCGATCTGGCCGGGCGCGAGCGGCGCCTTTTCAAACGGTTCCTTGCGCTGCCGGCTGGCCAGCAGATACAACCCAGGCAAAGACAAGGCCACCACCAGTGCCAGCCCCCGTAGTCTCCAGCGCTTCCACACCACGCACCTCATCGAATTTGTTGTCAGCTACCCGCGGCGCCAAGGTCACGGCCGGCCAGTTTCTTACGGATCAATTCTTCAATCTGCTCCAGCGTATTCAAATTATGCACGTTGATTTCCCGCGGCTCGAATTCCACTTTGAATTGCGCTTCCAGAAAAGCCACGAGCCCGATCATGCCGATCGAGTCGATCAGCCCGCCGGTGACCAGGGGCGTAGCGTCCTCGATGCGCGCTTGGTGCACGCCCAGCAAAACGTTTTCCGCGATGAACTGCCGGATTGCGGCCTTGATCTCCATATTCAGTTCTTTGTCGAGTAGTTCTGGTCCGAAAGCAAATTGCTTTCAAGCTCTAGCCAGCGTCACTCCCCAGGTGAAACCGATCCCCGCGGACGCGAACAACAACAATTGTCCCGGACGAATTCGCCCCTCGCGCCGCAGGTGCACATAGTTGATGACGAGATCGCTGGCGAAGGTGTGACCATAGTCCGCCATGGGCGTCACTGGCAGGCCGCCTTCGGGCAACCCCACCATCCGGCGGAAGCCGTCACGGTCCCGCTGGCTGATGTTGGAATAAATGAAGTGGTCAACGTCGTTCAAGTTCAGCGAAGACGCCGCCAGCACTTTCTGCACCAACCGATACAAGTTTAGATAGTAGATCGGCATCACTTCGTTTTCAATGCACAGAGCATCGACCTTGATCTCCAGATGCCCGTTCGTCTTGATCAAAGCAATGGCATTGTGAAGATGTCCAAGCGTCATGGCTTCCACGCCCAGCAGCAAAGGTCCTTCCGTGCCGTCGCGGCGCAGAATCACGGCACTCCCCGCATCTCCTTGCACGGTAACTGGAAGAAGTGAGCGATTGCCCGCTGGCGCGGTGTCACCGGTTACCAGCAGGGCGGTCTGAATGTTTTCGTCGGTACTCATCCAGCCCATCGCCGTCTTGATCGCCAGGTGAAGCGCTCCACACCCGCCGGCTTTGAAGCTCAGATTCAAAGAAGTCTCAGCCCCCAGATCTGCGCTGAGTTTGTGGGCGATCGAAAGATACTGCGAGTTCTCCCCGGGAAACGTACTGTAATCCAGGATGAGGTCAATATCTCTTCCCGTAATTCCGGCATCCGCGATCGCCGTCGATGCGGCTTCAAGAACCAAATCATAAGGCTGCTTGCCGCTGCAAACCCGGACGCGGCTCAGTCCCAGACCCTCCGCCGCCTTTTGTTTGGCCTGCGGACTCAGCGGCGCGAGCGTAGTCTGCACCCGAACTCGTTCACGCTCCAGCACCGCTTGCACGGTCTCACCATCGGGCGGAACGGCGTACGCCGCGGACGCAATGCGCACATTCATCTTCAAGGGAGCTCCAGCAGGAGCGCGGCAAAACCACGGTCGCCCGATGTACTTAACAATAGCGCCGGCCCGCTGCGCGGCCGGCCGCTCAACGCAAGTGTTAAATGAAGAAGAGCACCAGCATCGGCAATCCCCGCGGCCACCGCTTGAGGCGCGACAATCACCGCACTCGGATCGCCAATCTCGCGCGCCAAACCTACCGTAGAACCGTGAGCGCACGGCGCGCCCTGCCCGGCACAAATGATCACACTCGGGACTGCTCCGCCAAGCATCTCTCGAATGCGCCCCGCCGCATCTCCGCGCGCGGCCCAGCCGCCCGAACTGAAATGCGCATAGGCGCGCGCTTCCCGGCGCTCCGCAGGTTCCAACACCAATGCAGCCACTCCCTCACTGGGCACAAAACTACCGCTCTCGGTTAAAGGCTCCCCGTTGTAGCACTCTGGCGACAATAGACCCGCCACCTCGTACCATTCATAGATGGCGCGTGTGAGCGTATCACCCGCCAGCACAATGGCCAAGTCCGCCTGCCCATGCCGCAGCAACGATGCCGCCTGGATCAACGCGCTCTCCCCTGCAAGACCCTTACTGCCAACCGTGATGTTAGGCCCACGCAGTCCGTGCCATAGCGCGACGTGACTGGCCGGAGCGTTCGCCAGCCCTTCCGGAAAGGGACTCGGATCGGTTCCACCCCAACCATTCGCCGCCGCGCTCTGATAAAAAGCTTCCGTGAGTTCCGCACAGCCGAAACCCGTGCCGAACACGACCGCGATCCGCGACCGATCCATAATGCTCAAGTCGATCCCCGCATCCTGAATGGCGAGGGAAGAAGCCACCAAGGCCCATGCTGACAGCCGGTCCAAACGCCTGGTCTTCAGTCCCGGCACCACGCTCGCCGGACGAAATGGCTTCACCATAAACGCGCGTCGCAGCCCAGCAGTCGTCCACGCGGTGATCGATTCCGGCTCGACAGGGCGCTGTTGGATCAGCCCGCCAAGCGGACCATAAGGACTCACGGAACCGATCCCGGTAATCGCCGCTAGATTCGAACTCATGAGCCGCCGCTCCCGAATATCAGCGCTGCGTTGCTCCCACCAAACCCAGCCGAAACCGACATGGCCAGCGGCAGCGCCTGCTGAAGAACCTCCCCCCGCAGCCAGTTCACACTCGCGCTCTCAATAGGATCCGTGAGCCGCAACGTCGGCAGCAATGCCTCACAACGAACCGCCACAATCGTAATCGCCGCCTCCAACGCTCCCGCAGCCCCCAGGCAGTGCCCGAAATAAGACTTTGTTGACGAAACCGGAACGGGATGGCTGCGCTCGCGAAATACGGCCTCGTATGCGTGGGTCTCGGCGATATCGTTGAGCGGCGTCCCAGTGCCGTGGGCATTCACATACCCGATCTCGTCGCAACCCACCTCCGCCATCTCCATCGCGAGTCGCATGCAATCGGCCAAACCGTTCCCTTCTGTCTGTGGAGCGGTGGAATGAAACGCGTCGTTCGTCATGGCCCATCCGCGCAGCACCGCCAAAACATTGGCATTCCGCGCCATGGCCCGGTCCAGCGTTTCGAGAACCAGCACCGCCGCGCCTTCGCCTAGATTCAATCCCTTACGATTCTGATCAAAGGGTCGACAGGGGTCCGGGTCGAGTGCCTGCAGAGAATTGAATCCGCTCAGTGTGAACGGACACAGCGCGTCGCTGCCCCCCGCCAGCATTAGCGGCGCGGCCCCGTCGAGCAGCAGGTTGGCAGCAAGTGCAAGCGCCATCGCGCTCGAAGCGCAAGCTGCAGAAACCGCGCAGCGCGGTCCATTCACTCCTAAGTGCTCTCCCACGGCGTCAGCCACATGCGCCGCCGGATAAGACGCAGCACGCAGAAGACCGTCGTCGTGCCGGTACCACGCGCGCGGATCCCGGGAAATTTCCGGCTCGATTTCGCTCAACCCCGCGACCGTGCTGGCCATAATCACGCCGCTTTCGCGGAAGGCCGAACTCTCGCGGTCGAAATCTTTTACCGCGTCCTCGGCCGCCACCATCGCCAGCCGATCACTGCGCGAATATCGATGAGTGTTGTCTTTTCCTGCCAGCGGCAAACTGCCGACATGCGCGGTACTTCCTTCAAGTCCGGGATACAGATCCTTAATCTTCGCCAGACAACTCTTGCCCGATAGTATGCCCGTTTGCAGGCAGTCCATCCCAATTCCGTACGGGCTGACCACGCCGACACCGGTAACGACAATGGTTTTCCGGGGATCAATCACATCAATCACGAGGGGCAACCGGCCAGAAGTCAAAAAAATTCATCCACTGATCGTAATGGGTAGTCAAGGTTTTTTCCAGGAATCCGACAGCCTGGCACAAAGCCTCGCGTAGCGCGCCATCGCGCTGATCGACTACGCTTTGCGATGTGACCGTCAACGCGCCTGGTGAGGGCGCCGGAATCGGATCGCCCATAATCGCGCGATAGCGCAACCACCCCTCCCGAATCACGAACCCCGGCATCACCGGCGCGCCCGACACCTGCGAAAGCAGGAACGGACCAAGCGGAAACGAAGTCGGTCGAGAAAAAAACGGAACCTCGGCACTATGCCGCTGATAAACGCGGTCTCCCTGCATCGCCACAATCTCGTTGCGACGAAGCGCTTGCAAAAGTTCGAGCGTTGCGGGCACCCCGTCTCTCAGATCCACAATTCTGAGCCGCTCACTGGCCATCAGATTCCGCAACAGGATCTCCGCCGGCTTGTCTTCAACTACTCGCGCCACGTTGACCGGGCGGCCGTGCATCTCCAGCAGGCGCGAAGCAAATTCCCAATTCCCCACGTGCGCCGTCCACACAATCAGCCCATTGCCAGCCGCTAAACACTGCTCGATCTTGGCCCCGCCGCGCTCCGGGTCCACCAGCATGGAGCGCAGTTCGGCATGTGTGGCCTGCGGAACGTAACAATAGGAAACCATCAGATCGCAGAACGAATAGAAAACCCAGTAAACCTTCCACTGCAGCGCCAACCCATGCTTGCCCGAAACCCGGCGCAAATTCCCGGCCACAGCCCGCCGCTCCCGCCTCAACATCACGAAAAAAATCAGCGCCGTGACCACCGCAATCAAAGGATGAACGAAGCGCGGCAGCCTCGGAATAATCGCAAAGATGATCCGCTGCGCCGTAAGATTGTGAAAACGGTGCTCGTACCAGCGCGTCACTTTCCGCCCGCCGTCATGAGGTCGCCCACCTTGTGAGTTCCGTTCCTGTCCAACACCGGACAAATGTGAGCAGCTTTCCGACCGTTATCCATAATGGGGTGAGAGAGCGAACCAAGCGCCGGATGCGAAGAGTTTAGTTGCAACCGGCCGAGGACTTGGCCGTGGCGGAGGAGTTGCTCTCCTGGCCGGACTTAGTGCTCGCCTGTGTCTCGTTCGCCCGTACGGAGACACTTTCCTTGTTGGTGACGATGATTTTCACGCCCCTATCTTCCAGCTTCTCGAGGTCCTTTTTCTTGTAGTAGCCCTTGATGTCCTTGATAGAAAGATCGCGAGACTCAAGGTAATAGAAAAAAGTCCGAATTGGGCCTGTCCCTGACCGCCCCTCAGGACTGGTGGTAGAAACAGCTAGACACGGATGCGTTGGCTTGGCCTCCGCTTGCGGCTTAGGATCCTGCGCAGACGCCAAAGCGCAGAACCCGAGTCCCAATAGGATCGTGACGTTGGGTTTCATGTTCCTCCTGTCGCGTTCAATCTAAGTCCGCGCTGGTACGTGAACTGACCGTACATGTCGTGCTATACCGTGGAGTCGCCTACAGGGGGATTGTAGGGGTCAGGCCTTTGCAGCCGCCACCTTAGCTTCGATGATCGCCGCCAGCGTGTTGAGATTTTCCAGGTGTGACTTGTCGAACTTGGCCTGCACCAGCTTGATGCCGAAATGTCTCTCGATCTCCAGCACCAGTTGCAGAATATCGATGGAATCGATTTCCAGCTCACCACCCAGCAATGGCTGATCGTCGCGCAGATCCTCCGGAGTCATGTCGGTGATCCGCAAGCTCTTCAATATAATCGGCTTGAGTTGCTCTTTGACGCTGGCCATATCGGTGATTTTCAGCCCCAGAATAGCACAAAGCTCGCCCTCGAAAGCGGCCACCAGAGGCAACCTACAGCAATCCTCCATCCACCGCAATCACCTGTCCTGTAATGTAGCTGGCCTCCGGCGATCCCAGAAACACCACCAGCGGAGCTACTTCCTCGGGCCTGCCGAATCGCCCCAAAGGAATTTCCGAGAGCAGCCGCTTCTCATCCTTCTCAATGTATTTGGCGGACATGGGGCTGGGGATCACTCCCGGACAGATCGCATTCACGCGGATATGGAACGGTCCCACCTCTCGCGACAGCGCCTTGGTAAACGCAATCACACCGCCCTTCGAAGCCGAATAATTGCATTGGCCAGCCTGCCCGCGAATTCCGCTGGGTGACACGATATTGCAGATGGCTCCGCTTTTCCGACGCATCATTCCCGGCAAAGCCAACCTCGAACACAAAAACGTGCCGCGAAGATTGGTGTCGATCACTTCATCCCATTGCTCGTCCGACATAAAAGCCAGCAGAACATCGCGGTTAATCGCCGCATTATTGACGAGATAATCGACCGCACCACATTCCTGTTCGATGCGATCGAACATGGGCGCAACGCTGTCCCGCTGCGAGAGATCGGCTTCAACCGCCAGCGCCTCTCCACCCGCCGCCGCAATCCGCTCGACCACACCAGCCGCCGACTCTTTGCCGCGATGATAGTGCACCACCACGCGGAATCCCGCGCGTCCCAGCGCCAGCGCGATGGCGGCGCCAATCGTCCCAGACCCGCCAGTCACCAGCGAGGTTTTCTTTTGGTCAACCTGAACCCGTTCTTCAATCCGTTCGGCCATAAGCTCGCATCAGTGCAACGGCTTGAAGATCAAAACATAAGCAGCCCAGCGCGAGTTGTAGCGCGCAATGTTTCCATCCAGCGCATAGGAAACGGTTCCTTGCATCAGAATGCCCAACGGACCAGGAGTATTGAAGTTAAGTTCCAGCCCATCGAATTTGCGAAACTTGAACGACTCATCCAGATTGCGCGCCCGCGCATAACTGTACATCCCATCGATCTTCATGACGTCCGCCACGTTGAATCCGT
>Ga0206979_1056_pt1 | contig 19333 bp, 7 predicted proteins | sample Alteio_BWMinCont_19_FD_153463 | JGI IMG/M metagenome (GOLD analysis project Ga0206979, IMG submission 153463) | Enriched cells from forest soil in Barre Woods Harvard Forest LTER site, Petersham, Massachusetts, United States -... | ecosystem: Environmental > Terrestrial > Soil > Temperate forest >... | reverse complement strand
GAAAACGAAATTTATCCTAGTTATATTTACCGCAATTGCCTGCCTATCAGGTATTTTGTTAAGCTCTTCAGCAAAGGCGCAAAATCCCATTTTTGCAGATAGTTTCAATAGCAAAGCAGATACGAGCGCACACCCAAAACTCCCTAGCGGATGGACGACAGCCGGTGGTTCAAAAAAATGGGTATTCACGGCTGACAATGCAGATGCTACATCTACGCCTGCTGTTAAATTTTCATTTACTGCCGATGCCAACCCTACCCATGGCGCTATATATGGCGTATCTTTAGATACAATGTCTACCCTTACTTCCCCTGACCTTTTCGCAGGTAAAACCACTACAGGATATAATACCATATATGTAAGTTGGGTTGAAATGTTTTCTCCAAAATGGGTAACAAGCAATGATTCCGCTAATAGCGTAGCATACAGCATAGATGGTACCACCTGGGATACCATCAGTCACTCCCGTTTTTTGGCAGGAAATGTTTTTGGCATTGTGAATAGTGGTAAACCGATTGCATTGCCTGCCAATGTAATAGGATCGGCACATTTATATTTAAAATGGACTTTCTATCCTAAACAACCAAAAGGAAACTATTCTATGACAGATGTTGTGGTTACAGGTCATGGCAATGCTGGTGTTGATGAAACCATTTATACCACTGCTAATATTAGCGCCTACTGCGCCAATGGCAACCTGAATATTCATTTTACAAACTGTGCTAACAGCATGACTCAAATGGGTTTGTACAGCATGGATGGCAAACAGGTTTTGTCTTCAGCTATCAGTACCAACGAAGATAAAATCATAAACCTGAACAGTCTTCCATCAGGGGTTTATATCGCCAGGTTCATAATGAACGGGCAGGGATATAGCACCAAGTTTGTTAAATAAGTATTTGTAGCAGGGCATCCTGTTTTGTTTTTTAAATTTTAAGCAAAAAGCGCGTTAATGCGCTTTTTGCTTTTTTAAAGAAGTAAAAATCCCCCTGCCCCCTTTTTCAAAAAAAGGGGGAATCGCTGCTTTCATCATTTTCTTATTTTCAAAATTGAAAACTTACCACTTATCACTAACTCCTAATTCCTAACTCCTAACGCTCTTTCTAACTTTCACACAATAATGTCCGAACTTTGAAGTTAGATTAGCGTTTGGCATAGTTTGTGACAAGAGCCAATGATCAATGACCAATTATCAATGATCAATGGACACAAATCATCCATGACTCAGCAACTTAACAATTCAAAAACTTAATAACTTATCAACTCACACATGCCATCACCGAAAATACTCTGGGCCGACGACGAAATAGAACTCCTGAAACCACATATCCTCTTTTTGAAAGAGAAGGGCTATGATGTGACACCTGTAAAGAGTGGCGACGAGGCCGTAGAGAAATGCCAGACCGACTTTTTTGATATCGTTTTCCTTGATGAACACATGCCGGGAATGAGCGGACTTGAAGCCCTGGCACAGATCAAGGCCATGACACCTGAAGTACCTGTGGTAATGATCACCAAAAGCGAGGAAGAGTTTGTGATGGAAGATGCTATTGGGAGCCAGATATCAGATTATCTTATAAAGCCGGTAAATCCGAACCAGATATTGCTTTCCATCAAGAAATTGTTGCAGAATAAGCGCCTGGTGAGCGAAAAGGTTCTGGTGCAGTACCGACAGGATTTCGGCCAATTGAGCATGAACATCAATGAAAACCTGGACGAAAACGAGTGGATCGAAGTGCATAAAAAACTGGTTTTCTGGGATATGGAACTCGTAAAATCGGATGCAGAAGGCATGCGTAATGTGCTTGATGCCCAGAAGATTGAAGCCAACAGCAATTTCGGGAAATTTGTGGAAAGGAATTATGAGGGCTGGATCAAAAACAGGGATTCGGCACCTATCATGTCGCATACCCTTTTTGCGAAAAAAGTAGTTCCGCTTTTGGATGATCCTGATCCTGTTTATTTCATCATCATGGACAACCTCCGCTATGACCAGTGGAAGGTATTGCAGCCCATATTTGCGGACTATTTCAGGGTTCAGGAAGATACCTGTTACTATAGTATTTTACCAACTGTAACAACTTATGCGCGTAACGCCATTTTTGCAGGATTGCTTCCTTTTGAAATTGAAAAAAGGATGCCAAAATTATGGGTGAATGATGAGGAAGAAGGCGGCAAAAACCTTCATGAGGAGGATTTTCTGAGAGATCATCTGGTACGTCTCCGCAAGGATATCAAGTTCTCATACAACAAGATCACAAACCTGGAAGCGGGTAAAAACCTGGCTGATAACATCAACAATCTCCAGAAATACAAGCTGAATGTGATCGTTTATAATTTCGTGGACTTGTTATCTCACGTCCGCACCGAAATGGAAGTGATCAAAGAACTCGCCGAGGATGAAGTGGCTTATCGTTCATTGACCAGATCATGGTTTCAGCACTCACCCTTATTCGAAATTATCAAAAGACTCGGCGATAAAAAATGCAGTGTGGTGGTATCAACAGATCATGGTTCTGTACTGGTAAAAAAACCAAGCAGGATCATAGGCGACCGCAACACCACGGCCAACCTCAGGTACAAAACCGGCAAAAACCTGAACTACGAGCATAAAGAAGTATATGCCATAAAACGTCCGGAGGATATCGGATTACCAACCCAACACGTAAGTTCTTCATTTGCATTTGCTAAGGAGGATTTCTTTTTTGTATATCCCAACAATTATAACCATTTCGTACACTATTACAAAAACACCTTTCAGCACGGCGGCCTGAGCATGGAAGAAATGATAGTACCGGTGATAACGATGGGGAATAAGTAAGGGGTAAGTGGTAAGGGATAAGTGGTAAGTGGCTTGCGCGGGAGTAGCCCTGACCCTAAAGGGAACTATGTGATAGTTAAACTTAGATTGCTTGCATTGAATAATCATTATTAGACACTCTGCGATTCCCCTTTAGGGGTCAGGGGCTTGGCCGGTGAAATGAATATTGCCGTAAATTTGCCAAAACATTTTATTTAATACCCTTGCCACCACTTTCATTTACAATATCCAACCCTGATGAAATGGTTTCCGTTGCGGAATCCATCCTAAAAACCTTTCCGGATGAACGGATATTTGTATTAAATGGCGATCTTGGTTCCGGGAAAACAACCTTTGTGAAAGGCTTCGCAAAAGCACTGAATATCAGCGAAAATGTATCAAGTCCAACCTTTTCTATTGTACATGAATATGGCTCCGGGAATAACAAAATCTACCATTTTGATCTCTATCGATTGAAAAATGAACAAGACCTGTTCCAGATCGGTTTTGAAGAGTATGTTGATAGCGGCTCATATGTTCTCATTGAGTGGCCTGAAATGGCCGGGAACCTATTACCGTCAAAAAGGGTTTCCATTACATTCGAGGCCAGAAACGAAAATGTCAGAGAAATAATTTGCTCAATTGAAAATAGCTGAGTAAATTTCAGAAAATTAGGAGGATAAATGGGAAAGAAGTCAGCATTTTACGAAATCGCAAAACAAGCCATGCTTGCACCTGAAGAAGCGCCGGTGATGATCAAGAGCAAAACGGCCAATGCCATAAAGATCGGCATCCCTAAAGAGACAACATTCCAGGAGACGCGTGTGGGCCTTTCGCCGCAGGCAGCAAACCTTCTTATCGCCAATGGCCACGAAGTGATTGTAGAAGCCGGCGCAGGCCGTGACGCGAAGTTCTATGACGAGGACTATAAAAACTGCGGCGCTAAAATAACTTATAGCAAAGAAGAGGTTTTCAAAAGTGATATCATCATGAAGGTTTCATTCCCAAGCCTGGAAGAAATAGAAATGATACAGGAAGGGAAAACCATTATATCTGCCTTGCATTTGCCCATGTTAAAGGACGACCAGATAAAGTTGCTCATGAAGAAAAAAGTAACTGCGATTTGTTTTGAATACCTTAAAGATGAGTCCAATATATACCCTGTTATTCAATCGATGAGTGAACTGGCAGGCAGCATTTGCATCCTGATCGCTGGAGAGTATTTGAGCAATATCAATCATGGTAAAGGGGTGTTACTTGGCGGTATATCCGGTATTCCACCTTCTAAAGTTGTGATACTTGGCGCAGGAACCGTAGGTCAATTCGCAACCCGTGCCGCATTAGGTCTTGGTGCAGAAGTAAAAGTATTCGATAATTCTCTATACAAACTTCGCAGACTCCAAAATGATCTGGGTACGCGTATCTATACCAGTATCATGCACCCGCATATCCTCCTTGGCGAGCTCAAGAATGCTGATGTGGTTATTGGCGCCATCAGGGCAGTGGAAGGCAGGACCAAAATGATCGTATCAGAAGAAATGGTCATGGAAATGAAACTGGGTTCAGTCATCGTGGATGTGAGCATAGACCAGGGCGGCTGTTTCGAAACCAGCGAAGTCACCAATCATACCCATCCTATTTTTGAAAAACATGGGGTCATCCATTATTGCGTACCGAATATAGCGAGCCGCGTAGCAAGGACAGCTTCTTATGCCTTGAGCAATATCTTTGCCCCGATACTACTTGATATCGGCGAATATGGCGGTATTAAAAACTATCTGTGGGATAGGGAAGGGGTTCGCCATGGTGTTTATATTTATAAAGGCAACCTTACCAATAAAAACATATCCGAAAGGTTTCATATAGCATATAAAGACCTGGATCTATTGATCGCGGCGCATATATAAATCAGGGGACGGGGATCAGGCGTCAGCTGTTTTCACCGACCCCTGACGCATGATTCCTGACGCCTATTTCACCAACCCATCTATCGTACTTGTCGCAACGGTATGGTAATTTGGTCTTGCTTTTTTGTAGATATCCTGAGCCATTTTCTTACCTTCAGGGGTGAGGATAAGTAGTTTGTATAATGGTACGATGAATTTGCGACGACCTACGGTGATCATGAATTTCTCCAGGCTTACATATCCGTGGGAGTATTGATGTTTGATAACATGCTCAAACCAGGCGGCAAGTATTTCGCAGTTGCCGCTATCGGTAAAACCAAAAGCAGCATCCAGTTCTGTCATTTGGGCAAGGGTCATATTCTCAGGCAAATGGCGGATGAACTGCAGCCATTCATGCGAACTCCATTTTTTGGTATCGAGATCTTTGGCAGGTGTTCCGGAGTTCCATGAAGCCAGGGTGGAATTAACTTTTTGGAACCTGGCAGAGGTTATTACGAGACAGTTAGCGGGTATGCCGGGCTCATAAACCCAGGCATGTATGTTTAGGGCATTTTCTAAATTCTTGTCATGATGAATCAGTTGTGCTTCAAAATAATCGAGGAACTTTTCAGTCGTCATACTTTGAAAAGCAAACGTGCTGAAATACTTCTTCACAAAGGAATCAAATTTGGGGCGACCAACATTTTCCTCTACCAGTCTCAGGAAAGAATATCCTTTTTCATAAGCAATCTGGGTCATGCCATCATCAGGGTCTCGGCCTTCCAGGTTAAGTTTTAATTTGGTATCGGAACTTGTTGGGCCAAGATCATTCACATTCCTCAATAGATCCTGGTATCCAAGCACTTCCAGCATATCTGCATAGTCTTTGCCTTCAAGTGCTTCCATAATTCTGCGCTCAAAATAAACGGTAAAGCCTTCGTTGAGCCAGAAATCATTCCAGGTGCCGTTGGTTACCAGGTTGCCACTCCAGGAATGTGCCAGTTCATGCGCAATAAGGCTTACCAAAGAGCGGTCCCCTGAGAGTATTGTTGGCGTCGCAAAGGTCAGTCTTGGGTTTTCCATCCCACCAAATGGGAAACTTGGCGGTAATACGATCACATCATAGCGCTCCCAGCTATAAGGACCATAAAGCGCTTCGGCAGCATCGAGCATTTTTTCCATATCGGCAAACTCATAAGCGGCCTTTTCAATGGTTATTGGCTCTGCATAAACGCCTGTTCTTTCTCCTAACGATTTGAATTCAATGTCACCTACGGTAAGCGCCAATAAATAGGATGGAATCGGTTGATCCATTTGGAATTCGTATACACCGTCTTCTGATTTTTCTTCAGGATTTGAGGCGCTCATCACGGCCATCAATTCTTTGTCAACCGTCACAGTTGCAGAGTACGTAAATCTTACGCCCGGACCATCCTGACAAGGTACCCATGTACGCGCAAGAATTGCCTCACTTTGGGTGAAAAGGAAAGGATGTACGCCTCCTGCAGTTTGGGTAGGTTCCAGCCATTGTAGAGCTGCTGCTTCAGGGCGGGTTTTGTAGTATATGTGGATATATTTTGTATCGGGTTCAATCCTGATTTTTAGCGCTTTACCAAGAAATGGCGTTTCGGGTCCCATTTCAAATTCGGACATAGTTTCATCAACACCTTCAGTCACTTTTTCAATATCCATATCACGCGTATCCAGGATAATAGTATCGGTTCCGGTCTTGTTTTCAATTTTATAGCTGGCTTTGCCGCTGATGGTTTTGGATTCGAAATCAACTTTAATATCGAGGTCGAGATCTTTCACAATTGCCTCATCCGTTTTGGCAAAAGAATGTGGGTCGGTCATGTTGTATGTCATGGTGTTATTGATTTTTATTGTTTGTCTGGCACGAAAGCATTCAAGATTCTGTAAAACCCGCAATCGCAAAAACGCCGAAAATTAAGGGAAAAAGTCGAGATGAAAGCAATAGGAGAGGATTATGCTTGTGTAAAGGAGGGCATAATCAATAACCATAAGATCTTTCTAAAACTCTGTAACAATCTTGTCTTTAGAAGTAGGTTTCAGTTTCACAATGTGTAGGAAAGCCAAAAACCTGATAGCATAATAAACTGGGTCAATCTCAAACCATCTGACACCAAAATTGATACTTGAAGCAAATTTGTGGTGATTGTTATGATATGATTCGCCAAGCATTATGATATCTAGGGGCAACAGATTCGTTGAGGTGTTGCTTACTTTATAACCTTTATAGCCAAATTTATGCGCATACCAATTGATGACAGCGCCGTGTACAGGCCCAATTAAAATGGTAAAAGGCAGTAACAAAAACAACCACCAATGTGTGGCAAAACGGATATAAAATGCAAGATATACTGCAACCCATGCCACCCTGGTGTACATGGAACTGGCAAACCTGTCAAATGCAGGCCAGTCGGGTAAATTTTTCAGGAATCTTTCTTCTATAGGAACTCTTCCTTCATAAATAGCGGTATAGGTTTTTGCCGTTTGCCACATCATGGCGAAAACATTCGAAAAGTATAGAGGAGAATGCGGGTCCTTAGGCGTATCTGCGAAAGCATGGTGCATGCGGTGCATGGTCGCATAGGCGCGTGTGCTTAAGTAGGATGAACCCATTGTTAACCATGCGAATACATAAAAGAATCGCTCCCAAAACTTAGACATTTGAAATGCGCCATGCGATGCATATCGGTGCATTAAAAATGTTTGCGAGAATAACGATATATACCAGTGAATGATGAAGAAGATTATAATGACCATTATTTTTTTTTATTCCTGCCATTGTCAACTGCGCAGTAGTTGACTCTAAAAAAAGTTCATACGCTTAGGGGCGCAAGTTACGTGAAAAGACCATAATTCTTTTAGTCTGATATAAGGGACCCCATGTTTACGTGAATTCTTTTAGTTTTTTTACCGAGGCAACCTCAATATCTTATTTTACGTCTTCTTTTTAAAAGGTGAAATATAATGGGCGAAGTATGCCCTATCGTATTCATTTTCTGAAAACAAGGCAAAAAAAAATCGTGAATATTAGGAAAGATATATATTTTTCGTTACATTTACCTTTCCAATATATTAGAATGGCACTGAAACTTCAGTACAGGCTTTCCTTATTAATATTCCTCTTTCTGGTATTTGCCTTGAGGGTTATTGCACAGCCAAGTGCCAATTTTACCGTTTCTTCGGTTTCGGGTTGCAGCCCGCTCACAGAAACATTTACAAATACATCAAGCGGGGGTAAAACCCCTTATAGCTATGTCTGGGAACTGGGCAACTCTAATACCTCCACACTTAAAGATGCAAATGCTATCTACTATACGCCGGGTAGCTACAATATTACCCTTTACGTTACCGATGCTGCCGGGAAGACTGACTCAATAACACAATCTATTACTGTCTTTAAGAATCCAGTAGCCAAATTTTCGGCATCAACGCAGGCGGGATGCCCTCCATTGATAACCAGCTTTTCTGATTTAAGTGTGCCGGGGTCGGGTTCGCTCACAAAATGGCTATGGGATTTTGGAGATGGAAATACGTCAGCCAACCAGAACCCTGGAAATCATACTTATACATTGCCCGGAAAATATACTGTCTCACTCCTGGTGACAGATGCAAATGGATGTACGGCTTCGATTATTATGCCTGATTATATCTACGTTGATCAGCCGCCCTCCATTAATTTTTCTGCTTCTGGTACATTTGGATGCGAGGACCCATTTAAAGTTGATTTTACCTCATTTGTTTCGCCAGCTTCAAAAAATGATTTATACCGCTGGAATTTTGGGGATGGGAATACATCAACAGATGCAAATCCCTCAAATACCTATACCACAACGGGGTACTTTAATGTTTCCCTATCCATAACAGATTCTTTGGGCTGTAGCACAACCAAGGCTAAAAACCAATACATTTTTATTGGGATACCTGTTGTTGGTTTTAGCTATACGCCATCTGAAGGCTGCAGTCCTCTTTTGGTTACATTCACAAACAGTACGCTAGGCGCACCGCCCGGCTCAACATATAGCTGGAATTTTGGGGATGGAGGCGTTTCAACCTCTCAAAACCCTACACATATTTATGGCCCCGGAAGTTTTAATGTAACACTTATCGTTAAAACTCCCGGTATCGATGCCTGCTCGGATACGCTTGTGAGGAAGGATATTATTAAAGTAAGCAAACCCTATGTTCCTAAATATCTAGGGGATACCATTTTATGCAACCCTAAGTACATAGCCACTTTTAGAAATGAAACAGGACCCGCCACAACAGTAGTATCCTGGGACTTTGGCGACCTAAAGGGGGGTAACGGCGAGATTATATCTCATGAATATCCGGATTCATTCCGGCCAAAATATTACACGGTAACCCTTACGGTGGTTGATACTGATGGTTGCGTTGAAAGTGTGAAAGGGAAAGTTCATACCGGGCCATCTATTGCGGCCTTTAGCCCAAATATTTTCAGAGCATGCCTGCCTGATACCGTGAGGTATAAAAACCTTTCAACGAGTATTGACAAAATAATTGCTACCAATTGGGATTTCGGGGATGGTACAACTTCGAACGCGTTCACGCCACCTCCTCATGTATATACTGATACGGGACAATATAGGGTAACCTTAAATATTACGACGTTGAACGGTTGTAAATCCAGTTTCTGGGGGGCGGCAGAAATAGGGATTAAACCAAGGGCTAATTTTATTTCGTACCCTGACTCAGGGTGTCTGAACAAGCTCAGGCATGTGCATTTTTTTAATTTGTCCAATATCGGGTACAAAGTCTGGGCTGATTCATTCCGCTGGAATTTTGGCGCGGGGCCAATCATTGATACCCTTAGTGATACAAACCTTGACATATCTTTTAATGGGGTTCCGGGCAAATACTTCGTCACCCTTATAGCTTATAACAATAAAGGCTGTCCTGATACTCTTAACAAAAAGGACCTGATAACCATTACACCTCCCTGGGCCCAGTATTATCCGATACGAGATACCTGTGCGCTACAAAACAAGGTAATATTTATGGACGCTTCCATAGGTGCCACACATGTCGAATATTTTTTTGGTGACGGTGATTCATCCGACCAGAGAAATCCGACGCATTACTATACACAAACTGATAGTCCCCAGTGTTTTTACCCCTACCAGATTGCTTATGATAGTTCTAATCACTGCAGCGATACATTCAACTACTACTCCCCACCATTTTGCCTCTATTTAAAACCTATATGGAAAGATTCTATCTGGCCTTATAAAACAGATACCATCGGGTGTATTCCATTGAAAGTAGTTTTTAAGATGATGGATAATGATACGGCCGCAAATTATATCTCTTTTGGCGATGGGGATTCTGAACTGGTAGAAACACCGTATCAGATCTTTCGGAATGAATGGACGGATACGGTAGTTGTGACCCATATTTATACCCGGCCGGGAACATATAGCGTAATCATGCCGGCAGTTGATGACTGGGGGTGTAGAAAGCAGGATACGATGAAAGCTAAAATACACGTATTAGGCTTAAAAACCGTTTTTTCAGCATCGCCACTCCAGAGTTGTGCCCCGTTGACGGTAACACTCATTGACTCATTCCCGAATGATTCAGGTCTGATAAAAGGCTATTATGATATGGGAAACGGGGACAAGATTAATATTATATCCCCAAAAATGACGTACACCTATACCCAACCCCCTGCAGACCAGAAAGCCGGGTATAAAATTGTCATGTTAAAAAGCAACATTTCATGCCAGGATACAGAGAGTACCTTAGTGCATGTTTACTTTCCTTCCACACAACTCTTTGAATTTAACCTTTCAAATTGCGATTCTGTTGCTTACCAGTTTATACCAAAAACAGTAGGAGTTGGTCCGATCAGATATCATTGGGATTTTGGGAACGGAGACACCTCAAATGGAAATCAGCCTACCCAGACTTTCCCGGTGGGTACCTATAATATAAGATTAAAAGTAACTGATGCAGAGGGTTGTACTGACTCTTTATCTTTGCCTGTATCTGTACCCAGTATAAAGGATTCGGCCAATTTTATTATTAAAGTTACCCAGACAAAATGCCCACCGGCAACGGTTAATTTTACAGATGAATCAAAATTTTCGACACAGGGCCCGCATCAATGGTACTGGGATTTTGGCGATGGGTCTTCATCCACACTTCAAAACCCATCAAAGGTTTATTATGTACCAGGAACCTATACTGTAACTTTAAAAATAAAGGATCTTCTGGGTTGTACTTCTACATTTACCATTGTGAATGCCATTACAATAAATGGCCCTACAGGGGAATATTCTTTTGATCCAAGAACAGGATGCGAACCTGTCACAGTTCATTTTACTTCTAAGTCTAACAATGCAACCAAAATAGAGTGGGATTATGGAGATGGATCACCTTTTGGCAAATCCGATACTTCGTCTCATGTTTATCCTAATGCAGGCAATTTTATCCCTTCCCTTGTTTTGGGCGATGCCACCTGTACATATGCCTTGCCGCCGATTGATACAATTCGTGTGCATCCACTCCCCAGTGCTGATTTTAGTTATGTGTCAACTTGTTCGGGTCTGCCGATCACTTTTAAGGATTTGTCAACCTCAAAAACCCCCATTATTCATTGGGTATGGGATTTTGGGGACGGCAGTAGTCCTGACAACCGCCGAAACCCGACGCATATTTATAAAAAGAATGGATTTTACCCGGTAACACTATCTGTAGCAACCGGCTATGGCTGCATAGGTTCTGAGAAAAAATCAGTGAAATATGGTGATATCATTGCTGAAGTCGGCGTTCCAAAAACGGGTTGCCTCGGATCCCCGGTGCATTTCAAAGATCTGACTATAAGTGATTCTGCCATCAAATCATGGTTCTGGGATTTTGGGGATGGCAGCAGTTCCACCCAGGAAAACCCTTCTCACACCTATACCAAAAAGGGAATATTCCCAATATCCTTATATGCTGAGAATTACAAGGGCTGCTACGATTCCTTAAAAAATGCAGCGTATATCATTATCGGGGATACGGTTCCACCAAAACCACCTGCTTTATACAGGGTGACTGTTATTGATGATCATACTGCGGAAATTGATTTTGGAAAAAACACTGATTTCGATTTTCAGAAATACGTGATCTATGTGAAAGATGAAACCGGCAATGTGAAACTACTTGATGAAATATCGGATGCCAACGATACCATCTACTTTGAAAAGGGGCTTAATAATTTGCACCACTCTTATTGTTTTATGGTGCAGGCAGTAAACGTATGCGATTACAAATCCGATACCTTAGCGTCTATGTATCACTGCACTATTAACCTCGATGCGGAAGCTGTTGTAAATGCGGCAAGTCTTAGCTGGACACCCTATGTAGGCTGGCCGGTAAAGCAATATAAGATATACAGGCAGGGGGCAGAATCTCCTCCTCAGTTTTATATCCTGGATTCAGTTCCGGGATATCAATTGAAATACATAGATACAAGCGTGATTTGTTACCGTACCATGGTTTACCAGGTGGAAGGGATAGAGCAGGGTGGCAATCAACAGCTTTCCTGGAGCGATACGGCAGCAACTATTCCGATTCACGTGCCCCATGTGCCTCCCGGAAATATGGTTCGTGCAACAGTAGAAAATAACAAAACCACTCTTGTAGAATGGGAACCTGTACCAAACAGCCATGTGAAGAACTGGATGCTGGAGAAATCAGCCGATGGTATCAATTTCAATAGAATTGATACTCCTATCTGCAGTGTTCTTTCCGAGGCTGATCAGAAAGTAAATGTACAGACAACATCATATACCTACAGGCTTAGGATCCTGGACAGTTGTGGCGACCTTGGACCGTATAGCAGTATCGGGAAAACGATCCTGCTAAATATTGACACAAATTCTGATGTAAAACCCAAACTTGTTTGGACAGCTTACCAAGATTGGCCTGAAGGTGTAAAGTATTATGACATTGATATTGAAAACGGCAGTAATAGTTTTGATTTTTTGACGAAGACTAATTCCGGTATGGATACCGTATTTGTAGATACTATTACGGACCTCAACAGCCTTCCATTTTATACATATCATGTGGTGGCGCACCGCAACGGAATATTGTCAAATCCCGATAGGAATATCAACATCACCAGCATGTCAAATGACGCCACATTACAGCCGCACTCAAGGCTATTTATTCCAAATGCATTCACGCCCAACGGCGACGGAATAAACGATTCTTTTTTTGTGGAAGGGTTGTATATCAAAGAATTTCACATGAAGATATTTGACCGTTGGGGTACTAAGGTGTTTGAATCAGGTTCGATGAAAGATAAATGGAGTGGAAGGTATAAAAATGGCCCGCCTGTACTGGATGCGTACAAATACCTGATATACTACAGGGGTGTAGATAATATTGACAAATACAGTATTGGCTGGGTGACATTGCTTCAATAACGAAGAAAAACAATGGTCGAGGTAAGGGAAATGCATGTTATTGTGAATCAGGCTAAATTTGCTGAATACAGCAATGACTAAAAGGCTATGTCATATTATCCTTCTGGCGCTATTTCAGTTAATGGCCTTAAATTCTTTTGCGCAGCCCAAAGCAGATTTTACTTTATCTTCTGTCTCCGGATGTAGCCCTTTAACAGAAACCTTTACTGACGCCACCACAGGAGGAACAGGGCCTTATTCCTATTTATGGAGGCTTGGGAATTCGAATGCATCTTATACCAAAAATCCGAGCGCCATTTATTATAAACCGGGCATTTATAATATCATGCTTAAAGTGTCAGATGCCAAAAATAACCAGGACTCCATTATAAAAACAATAACCGTTTTTCAAAACCCGGTTGCGGCATTTTCAGCAATCACCAGGCTCGGTTGTATTCCTTTTAATGCCAGTTTCCTCGATCAGAGCTCATCCGGGTCTTCGGCTATTTCAAAATGGCTTTGGGATTTTGGAGATGGGAATACATCTCAGGATGAAGATCCTGGCTATCATACCTATTCAGCTCCTGGTAAATACAATGTTTCATTGGTAGTAACTGATGGAAACGGATGCACCGGATCTGTGAATGTACCTGACTATATTACAGTGGCCAATCCGCCGGCAGTTAATTTCATAGGGTCTCCAACCTCGAGCTGTACATCCACTTTAACGGTGAATTTTTCGTCAACAGTCAACTCTTCGAGCCGCGTAAATTATTTATGGCAATTCGGGGATGGTACCATATCAACAATCGCAAACCCAACCAAAACATATTCAGCGAAAGGGGTTTATACTGTCAAATTATTAGTGACGGATTCATTAGGCTGCAGGTCTTCTGAAATACTGCCTGACTATATTGCAGTCGGTCATCTTAACGGTGCTTTCAATACTTCGACACCGGGAGGATGTGCACCGCTTTCGGTAAAATTTATAGATGCTTCCATTGGTCTCCCCACGGGATCCACTTTTTCCTGGGATTTTGGTGATGGTTCATCATCAACTTCTGAAAACCCGACACATATTTATGCGGTAGGGACCTATACTGTAAGCCTTATTGTAGCCAGTCCTGGAGGAGGATGTTTTGATACGGTTGTAAAACAAAAAATTATCAATGCGAGTGGCCCCTTTCAGCCTTCATTTAGTGCTGATTCCGTTGTTTGCCAGTATCCCTATTCTGATGTTTTTACCAATACTTCAGGGCCCAATACAAAAGTAATTTCCTGGCATTTTGGTGATAGTATTAAGCCATATTATGAAGCTGGAGATCCGGTTCTTCATTCATTCCCGGATTCCGGTGCGTTTTCCATTACGTTGAAAGTGGAAGATAAAAACGGCTGTGTGGAGTCTGTCACCAAAAATAATTTCGTTAGGGTAGGACCAACTGCTGCCGCAATAGGCATCGACAGTGTGAAAGGTTGCGTACCACTCACCATCCATTTCTCAAATTTGTCTTATAGTAAGATTGATTCTATAGTGAGCTATTATTGGGATTTTGGGGATGGAACAACCTCCAATGCATTTAGTCCCGGAAAACATACATACAGAGACACAGGCCAGTACAAACTTGCACTTGAAGTAAGAACGGCAAAGGGATGTTCAGCAGTGGATACTGTAAAGATCAAGGTTGCCGGAAAGCCCATCGTAAAATTTTCATTTTCCCCTGATTCAGGTTGCCTGAGTATGCTCAGGAATATAAAGTTTGTTTACCAGGCTTTTGGAGTTTACCCTCTCAAGGATGATTCTCTTGCATTGACAATTTCGCCGAATCCTAAACATTTTGGTAATCCTGAATTTAAACCGGGTTCTTATGTTTATACCCTTGTTGCTTATGCTGATAGTGCTTGTCCCGATTCACCATATACTTATCCCCATCCTTTAATAGTTACCCCACCGTGGGCAAACTATTTTCCATATAATGATACTTGCTCCCTGCAGAACCATGTTAGTTTTACAGATAATTCAATTGGTGCGTCACGGGTAGAGTATTATTTCGGTGACGGGGATTCTTCATCCCTGAGAAATCCATCCCACATTTATAAAGATACCGGGTATTATTACCCATACGAGGTAGTGTATGATAGTGCCAATGGCTGTAGCGATGTATTTTCATTTTATTCAAATTTTGGCTTGCACGGCCTTTATATCAAAGAACCCTGGTTTATAGCGATTCAGCCTCTTAGTAAGACCTCTGCTACTTCGGGATGTGTACCATTCACATTAAAGCTTAAATTATATGACAGCGATACCTCCGATAACCTTGTCTTTTTCGGGGACGGCACTTCAGAAGACGAAGTTGCGCTGGGTGTCACAGGTGGTCCGGAGAAGATATTAACTCATGTTTATACAACTCCCGGTGTTTATAAAATCAACATGGTGAGCACAAATAACCGGGGCTGTAAACAAGCCTTTAACATGAGCCAGCAAATTGTTGTGGCTGAAATTAACCAGAGTTTTTCGGTAAGTCCAGTAAAAGGATGCGCTCCACTTACAGTTACACTTATTGATTCTGTTTCAAGCGATTACCCGATCGTTAAAAATGAATTTGATATGGGGAATGGCGATATTGTCAAAGCGACTTCCCATAAAATGACCTATACCTATACCAAAGCACCCCCCGACCAGGCGAAAGGATTTCAAATCAATTATATCGTGAGTAATGGATATTGTACCGATACCATTTCAAGAACAGTGTATCCGCAACAACCTATCGGTCAGATTTTTCCATTTGGCCTTTCAACCTGTGATTCTGTCGCTTACCAGTTTGTGCCCAAAGCGACAGGTTTGGCCCCGTTCAAATATTTATGGATTTTTGGCAAAAACGATACGACTTCAAATTCTCAGCCGATACATATTTTCCCGATTGGGAATTATGATGTTCAACTTAAAGTGACAGATTCCGCAGGCTGTATAGATACAGCTCACTATCCCGTTCAGGTTTATAATACAAAAGATAGCGCCGGCTTTGATATTGTCCTTTCTAAAAAACACTGTCCACCTGTTACAGCCAATTTTATTAATAAGTCTAAATACCAATCGTTGGTTACCCACGAATGTCTATGGGATTTTGGTGATGGTTCAAGTTCTACTGAAGAAAACCCATCAAAGATTTATAATAAGGCCGGCACTTTTACAGTAACATTAAAAATCACTAATGGATTTGGTTGCACCTCGAAAATGACAAAAACCAATGTCATCGTAATTAATGGGGCGAGCGGGACGTATTCCTTTGTGCCAAAGGCCGGTTGTAATCCCCTAAATGTTCAGTTTAAGGCGATATCTGGTAATGCCACAAAGTTTGAGTGGGATTTTGGTGATGGTACTATAGGGTATTTGGATACGATTACACACGTTTATAAGAATCCCGGATCATACGTGCCGCTGCTTCTTTTGCAAGACAGTTCGGGCTGTTTATATACTTTGCCGCCCATTGATACCATCACGGTTTATACGCCGCCAAGTGTTGATTTTGGCAATAATTCAACTTGTCCCGGTCAGCCGATGAACTTTACAGATAAATCAACAACTTCTTACGGAGACATTGTAGCGTGGCAATGGGACTTTGGTGATGGGGGTAGTACGCCGCAACAAAATCCTTCGCATATTTTTAATAAAAATGGTTTTTATCCTGTAAAACTTACCGTAACCACTAATAAAGGATGCACAAATTCTATTCAGAAACTGGTTAAATATGGTGACATTATTGCGCAATTTAAAGCATCAAAAACAGGATGCCTTGGAAACCCAACCTATTTTAAAGACATGACCATCAGTGATTCTTCAATTAAATCATGGTTTTGGCTTTTTGGAGATGGAAGCAGTTCTACCGCTCAAAATCCTACACATACTTATCTGTCAGGAGGTGTATTTCCTGTTTCGCTGTATGTGAGTGACTATAAGGGATGTACCGATTCACTTAAAAATGGGGCACATATCATTATAGGGGATACAATACCTCCAAAAACTCCTGAAATATATCGTGTTACGGTTGTAGATGACCATAATGTTGAAATTGATTTTCGGAAAAACACTGATTATGATTTTGAAAAATACCTGGTTTATGATCGCGATGAAAGCGGTAATGTGAAATTAATAGATTCGGTTTTAGATCCTGGTGATACGATCAGAATGGAACATGGACTCAATAACCTGCACCATTCTTATTGTTTCCTTGTACAGGCTGTAAATGTATGCGGATACAGGTCAGATACTTCCGGATCATTATATCATTGCACGATAAACCTTGATGCCAAACCCGGAATAAATGAAGCACAACTGAGTTGGACCCCATATTACGGATGGGATGTGGCTCAATATAAGATCCTTCGCCAGGGTGCAGAAAGTCCGCCGGTATTTGCTATTATTGATTCAGTTCCCGGTTCTCAATTGAAATATATAGATACCAATGTGGTTTGCTATCGCCCAATGGTTTACAAGGTTGAAGGCATTGAGAAGGCCGGTAACCGCATGGTGTCCTTTAGTGACACGGCAGCGACGGTTCCTAATCACGTCGCCCATGTTCCTCCGGCACAGATGGTTCGTGCCACGGTTGAAAATAATAAAAACACGGTAGTGGAATGGACACCCGTTGCGAAAGGACATGTCAAAAACTGGATACTTGAAAAGTCAGAGGATGGGGTTAATTTCCAGCTAATCGACACACCTATTACTGCTAATATCGATTCAGAAGCCGATCAACAAGTAGATGTACAAAAGACATCCTATACTTACAGGCTGCGCATATTGGATAGTTGTGGAGACCTGGGGCCATATAGCGATATCGGCAAAACAATTCTTCTTAACGCAGATACCAATGCGGATGTAAAACCTTACCTGGTATGGACCGGGTACAGAGACTGGCCGGAAGGGGTTCAGTACTATGATATTGATATCGAAAATCCAAAAAATGGGTTCGATTGGCTTGCCAGGACCGGTTCGGGCAAGGATACCGCATTTGTTGACAATATTACGGATCTGAATAGTTTGCCTTTTTACACCTATCACGTGGTAGCGCATCGAAATGGGACCTTATCAAATCCTGATGCGAATGTTAAAATTACCAGCATGTCGAATGATGCGACACTAAAGCCACATTCCAGGTTGTTCATCCCAAATGCATTTACACCAAACGGCGATGGTCTCAATGATTCATTTTTCGTTCAGGGATTATATATCAAGGAATTCCACATAAAAATATTTGATCGCTGGGGTACTAAAGTTTTCGAATCCGGCTCTATGAAAGATAAATGGAGCGGATCATTCAGAGATGGTCCGCCAATTCTTGATTCTTACAAATACCTTATCTATTACCGCGGTGTTGATAATGTTGACCGCTATACGGTTGGGTGGGTTACGTTGCTTATGTAGACAGATAAATGATTGTTTCTACCTTTTGTACAAGTGGAATTAAATTCGGGATCAGGACCGGCCTTTGAAAAAATGGCTAAGAAAGCGAATGGAATGAAGCTTTCAGCCAATTTTTTCAACAGCCCCGCCCGAATGTACCATTCGGTACGGGCGGGCTTGAATTTTTGGTACTTTTGTTTCAAGACAAAAGTACATGGATAAAGATCACAAAGTATACACGATCATTTATCAGCTTCTATTTTACGAATGGGCTGTTCAAACCGTCATTAATAATGATCAGTCGCTTCATTTCGTGATCAAAAGGAGATACCAGGTCTAATGGCGTTTTACCATTAATATCTTTCGCGTTGATATTTGCTTTTTTATCAATGAGTAATTCTGCCATCGCCAGCCTGTTTTTAGTAACTGCTATATGAAGCGGCGTTTCCCCAAACCTGTCGGTTGCATTTACATTGGCGCCATGCTCAATAAGTATCTTGCCTAATTCTGAGTGTCCTGAATAAGCCACGGTGTGCAGAGAAATGCCCTTCTTCTTGTTTAGCTGGTTGGGGTCGGCGCCATTATCAAGCATGAATCTTAGTACCTCCATTCTTTTTACAGAATCCATCGGCCCGGGAACATCCAAAACCATTTCCAATGGTGTCACACTGTCTTTATTGTAAAAATTAATGCTCACACCCGCTTTCACAAGCATCGTTATAGATTCTTCCTGACCGTATTCTGCTGCAAAATCAATGGCTGTAAGTCCTGATGATGTAGTGGCATAAAGGTTTGCCCCGTT
>Ga0206979_1055_pt1 | contig 19376 bp, 18 predicted proteins | sample Alteio_BWMinCont_19_FD_153463 | JGI IMG/M metagenome (GOLD analysis project Ga0206979, IMG submission 153463) | Enriched cells from forest soil in Barre Woods Harvard Forest LTER site, Petersham, Massachusetts, United States -... | ecosystem: Environmental > Terrestrial > Soil > Temperate forest >... | reverse complement strand
GAATGGTCGCTGGGATGGCGGTGATATGAAAACCAAGCGCGAACCCGAGGAAGTAATTTACTACCCCAAGGTGATAAACATGAAGGCAAACTGGGAAATGACCGGGATGAAATTCGACCTGAATTCAAGGCAAACTAAGAAGCCATAGCCGGGGTTTTGGCAAGCAGTTTTTTGTAAACATCTTCGTACTTCACCAGTATTTTTTTCAGGTCAAATTCTTTGGCCCTTTCAAAGGCAGCGAGCTTAAATTTCTGATGAATCTCCGGGTCGCTCAAAATTTTCAGAGCATTTTCGCCCATCTCCTTTACGTTCCCGATTTTACTTATGTAGCCGGTGACCCCATTGATATTTACTTCGGGAATTCCTTCCGCATCTGAAGAGATAACCGGTACCTGGCAGGCCATTGCCTCAAGCGCCGCAAGTCCGAAACTTTCCTTTTCTGATGGAAGTAAAAACAAGTCGGCAATAGACAGTACTTCTTCTACGGCTTCAATTTTTCCGAGGAACCTGACGTCTTGCACCAACTCCATTTTACGAACCAATAATTCTATCCGTCCACGCTCAGGTCCATCTCCCATGAGGAGTAATTTGGAGGGCATCACTTTGTGAATATTTTCAAAAATCCGGATGACATCATCCAGTCTCTTTACCTCTCTGAAGTTGGAGGTATGTACGATGATCTTTTCATCATTCGGCGCAATGGCTATTTTGAAATGATTCTTAGACTTTTTGCTAAAGCGCTCAAAATCAACGAAGTTCGGTATTACACAGATGTCTTTTTTTATCTTAAAGTACCTAAATGTTTCATCCTTAAGATATTGAGATACAGCTGTGACAGCATCTGATTGATTGATAGAAAAGGTAACAGTTGGTTCGTATGTGGAGTCACGACCAACGAGTGTGATATCCGTTCCGTGAAGTGTCGTCACCACAGGAACATCAATTCCCTGGCTTGCAAGTATTTGCTTCGCAATGACAGCGGCAAAAGCATGAGGGATAGCATAGTGAACGTGCAGAATATCAAGGCCTTCGTAGCGCACCACATCTACAATTTTGCTTATGAGCGCAGATTCGTAAGGGGTGTATTCAAAAAGGGGATAGTTCAGAACATTTACTTCATGAAAAAAGATATTCGGGCTCATGGTATCTAACCTTACCGGCAGGCTGGTGCTGATGAAATGGACCTCATAATTTTTATGTGCCAGGGCTTTGCCCAGTTCCGTTGCCATCACACCGCTACCGCCGTAAGTCGGGTAGCATATCATGCCTATTTTCATAATTTCTTTTTGATATTAAGGAGCATATCTTTTACCATTTGCTCCAGACTATAGTCAGGTTTCCATTGCCAGTCGGCTCTTGCGCGACTGTCATCTATACTTCCCGGCCAGCTTTCCGCGATGGCTTGTCTGAAATCCGGTTTATAAGTAATGCTAAATCCCGGTAATTGTTTTTCGATCTCTTTGGCCAATCCATCAGGCGTAAAACTGAACCCCGCAAGGTTGTAACTACTCCTGATCTTTACCTTGTCTGCAGGCGCTTCCATAAGCTCTATGGTGGCCTTAACTGCATCGGGCATGTAAAGCATCGGGAGCTCGGTATCGGCGCTCAGGAAGCACTCGTATGCGTTCTTTTTCAGAGCGTCGTAAAAGATATGGATGGCATAGTCCGTAGTGCCGCCGCCCGGTTCCGCTTTGTAGCTGATGAGGCCCGGGTAACGGATGCTGCGAACGTCGACATTATATTTCTGATAATAATATTCGCACCAGCGTTCTCCCGCCAGTTTGCTGATGCCATAAACCGTATTCGGATCCATGACGGTGTCCTGGGGCGTATCCTTCTTTGGAGTTCCGGGACCAAAAACGGCGATAGAACTTGGCCAGTATAATTTAGAAATATGGTTTTCTTTGGCGATGTTTAATACATGCAAAAGGCTTTCCATATTGAGTTGCCAGCCAAACATCGGATTCTTTTCAGCCGTAGCAGACAGCAATGCAGCCAGGTGATATACCTGGGTGATTTTGTGTTTTTTGATCACAGAAAATATGGCATCTTTGTCCATAACGTCTAGTTTTTCATAGGGCCCATCAATATCTGCCTCTGCAGCTGTTTTAATGTCGCTCACCACCACATGATCATTTCCATAGAGGGTTTTCAAACCAGTTGCAAGTTCAGTGCCTACCTGTCCGCACCCACCTAATATCAAGACGTTCGTATCAGCCATATATTTTTAAATAAGGGTCAAAATTAGGGGTTTTTCAGTCAACAGTTAAAAGTCATCAGTCAACAGTAACGAGAGTGAGAAGTGAGAGGTAAGAAGTGAGAAGAGCGAGAGCGTAGAGCGGGAGAGCGAAGGCGGGACAAACCATTTGCGTCAGCCATTCCCCTCCTTCTTTTTCAAGGAGGGGTGCCCAGAGGGCGGGGTGGTTGTAAAAACCCCTTCCCATTGTTTTCCCGTTGATAATTTCCCAAAAACCGCATTTCCAGCAAACAGGACTGTTCTTTCTGTTTTTTTCATTTTTATCGATTTTCAACTGATTGGTTTTAAATATCTTACACGTAACTCCTTGAAAAATATCAATAGATAACAATAAAGAACAGTCCAGAATAGGTTTAAAGGGCGGTTTATCTTTCTTCGTCCGCCGAAGCCTTGGCGTAGGTGTGTTTGCATTTTGTTTCTTGTCACCTCGACGCAGGAGAGGTCTTATTCGCGCTTCAGCCACTAACGCCTAACGCCTGATTTCTATCGCCTCTTTATGTACATATATAGCAAGGTAGCCAAGTGGTTCCCTATTTTGGGAAAATATTTTTTAACTCATATTTAATCAATAAGTTATAAATGAATTTTTTTTTGGGATTTGTCGTCACCTTTTTTTGAGGGAAGCATAGGTTGATATGGGCAGCCTCCAGGCTGGAAGTGATTGGCAGCTGCAAGCTTATAAAATTCTTAGCCTGGAGGCCAAGAGTAGCGAGGATACTAAAAAAATCAACAACAAAAAATGTTATATAAATAGAGGAGAGATCGTTCCACTTAATCTGGGCATATACATTCATAGATTTTGTTATTTATACTTGTACTGTATACGCTAGTACCGTATAGAAAAGTAAATACATGAATATAATTTTTAAATGGCTTATAAGCAAGTGGTCAGATCCAGTATGGAGTCAAGTTTATGCAGGCGTAATTCTGGGGTTATTTTACTGGATAATCTCTCTGGTGAGAAATATACCAGTTGGGGATTTATATTCCTACGCAAAAACTACTTATCTAAGAGTTAGCTTGTTCACAGTATTAATAATTGTTACGTTTTTAGTACTTATTTTCTCCCTTTCCCGGGTTTTACTACAAACAGACCGGAACTACCGTTAATTTACAGAAATTTAGAAAAATAAATATATGACATTCAGACATCACGGGCAAGCATTTTTAAAAGACATTTGGGCTGGTTGGGATAACCTTACAAATGCAGACAATGAATTAGCAGAAGAATTCAAAGCAGGAACTGTTTTCATTGAAAAAGCATTGCTAGACAAACGTTCCAGGGCCTATGGCCAATGGGAAAGAGCACAAAACCAACTTAACGCATTATGCTCTCACATGATAAAAAATAAGCTATCATGGGACGATGAATTTATATGTGGATAGTAAATTATTGTTTAATGGCGTGAACTTATTACACCTTTATGACACCAATGGAGATAAAGAAAAGTATTGATAACCCCATAATGCAAAAGAAGATAATCCAGCCATATTTATCTATGAAATGAAATGTGTCAGTCAATATTTCATCTGATGAGATGGTTACAAGTTTTTCAGCCTTGACTCTTTCAAATTTTACCCATTGCTCATATGTTTGATATTCCTTTTTTGTTCCACCATAGCTGGTTATTCCATTGCCCATTTTGAAGAAATTATCAAAAAGGTGGTCATAAACCTTTCTTTTACCAACATCAATTAAAATATTATAAGCCTCATTTACCTCTATAAATTTTTCATGGGCAATATCAATTTTGTTTTTATCAGGATGCCAAAATAAAGCTGCTCTACGATATGCAGTTTTTATTTCATCATTTTTTGCTGTACTTTGAATTTTTAATATTTCATAGTAGTTCTTCATTTACTTTCCATAAAAAGATAAGCAAAACTCTCTGTATGATCCAGTATTTTGAATCCCATATTTCATTCTTGAAAAATATTCAGTTTTCTTTTTTACGTAAGTAGCATAGGATGGTCCTTCCATTAACAAAAGAGGAATTGCGGTGAAAATAATTATGAATATGCAGATTCCGCCAGGAATTGCCAATTTATCAAAAAAATCACCTGCGTGGTCACTAAATCCTAATGATAATACCAAACTAATGATTATAATGATTCCACAAACTTTAATTGTCTTTAAACTTCCTTTGAAATGTTGACTAAATGTTTCGGGATTTGGGTCAATCTCAAAGTTGGGATTTTTGATTAACTCTCTTTTCAAAGTATCGTAAGTATCCTCATTTATTCGGCTTGGCTGCTTAAAGAATGTCTTTGTATAGCGAATTGTTGGCATAACTGTTAGTTTTTTACGGTTAAGAATAAGGCAATTCCTTTTTTACAAGTTTGAAGATCACGTATAAAACAACGGATATTAAAATAAGAATACCAAGTAGTTCCAGAATAAATATAACTTGTTTTTGCTTTGCTTCTGCATCTGCCTTATTCCTTGCATAATCTGTAGCTTGTCCGGGAGTAGGTACTTGGCCGTTGGAAAACTCACTTTTATATTTAGAATAGTCCATTGGCACAGTTGAAGGGCCAGTAGGTGATTTTAGAATACCATCATCTGTAGAATTAATTCCTTTGGTAGCTTCCTGAATATCTTTAATAGATTCAGGACTAAGCATTGGAGCATTTTCAGGATTGAGTGATTTTTGAGTAATCCTATTCTCTTTGGTTTTTTTAACTAATATTTTTTTTGCATGTAGGGAAAGCTTAGAATCATTTGATTTTAGTTCAGATTTCCAATCTATTGCGGCTGTATTACTTGTTTGGGGATGTCCAGGTACGTCTATAAGCACAATCAGCAACATTGTAAGTATAACTTTTTTCATGGCTTTCAATTTTTCCTGAGTGCCTATCCCCGTTTTCAGACAATTCAAAATTAGACTTTTTCATTTAAAAATATTTTATTGCCCCGGATGGTCTGGATATGTCATCCTCCGCTTGCGAATCTTACCGAAGGGTGATACGTGACTGTGCAGCCTGGCGTCACCGACGGCTATTGCAAACAAAACAGCCTTTAAAGTAGGCAAAGACAAATGCACTAATAACACTTCGCTAACATTCGCACAAGCCAGGGAGTAACTCCACAGGAAAAAGATATTATTTTTAATTTCTTACCTTTGGTACGTAAATGGCAGACAAAGCATACATAACTCCAAGCGTGTTGCAATGGGCAAGAAAATCGGCAAAGATTTCAGAAGAAGTAGCCGCTTCAAAGGTTTCTGTAACGGTTGAAAAACTTAAAGAATGGGAATCCGGAGCTAGTCAACCTACCATTCGACAAGCACAGACGCTCGCAAAATCATATAAAAGGCCGTTTTCGCTTTTTTTTCTTCCTGAAATTCCCAATGACTTTCAGCCGCTCCAGGATTACAGAAAAAACAATGCAAAAGTATTAGGGACTGCTTCTGTTTTTATTATTCGTGAAATGCAGCAAAAGCAATCATGGATAAGTGAAGTCAATATGGAAAATGATGAAGTTAAACTTCCTTTTGTTGGGAAATATTCCATAGAAGATGATCCTCAGAAAGTTGCGAAAGACATATTAGAAACTCTTGAAATTAACCCTTCGCACTATGAAACCGAAACCCCAATAAAAGAGTGGATTACTAAAGCTGAATCTAAAGGAATTTTCATTTCCCGGACAAGTTTTATTCATTCGAGATTGACTTTAGACAGTGAGGAATTGCAGGGTTTTGCAATTGCTGATCCTTATGCTCCATTTGTATTTATTAATTCTGACGATTGGAATGCGCCGCAATTATTTACATTGGTTCATGAACTTGCACATATCTGGATTGCTGCAACCGGCATTTCAAATGATATTGAGCCAGGTATTAAAAACACCGATAGGTTTCATCCAGTTGAATTGTTTTGCAATGAAGTGGCAGCAAATGCATTAATCCCCTCAGATATTATTATGGGCTTAGACCATGATGCAATTACAGACGCAAAACAGGTATTTAAAGAATCAAAAAAGCTTGGGATAAGTTCATTTGCTTTTTTGGTTAGGGCTTTAAACCTTAACTTAATTTCACACGCTCAATATAAAACAATTAAGGATGAAGTTACTGTTGAATTTAAAGCGTTCCTACAAAGGGAAGAAGTAAAAAAAGCAAAGCAGAAACAAAAGGAAAATAAAGGCGGGCCAAACCCTTATTTATTGAATTTGAACAAAAACAGTAGGTTATTTACCCAGATTGTACTAGATGCCTTCAAGGGAGGTTTCATCGAACCTGTGCAAGCAAGTCATTTGCTTAATGTTAAAGTTAATAATTTTCACAAGTTGGAAGCCCAGCTTTATAAATATTTATGATTGAAGGGCCAAAAATTTATTGTTTAGATGCAAATGTACTAATCGAGGCATGGCAGAAATATTATTCTCCAGCGTTTTGTAAAGATTATTGGGAAATCCTAAATGATCAAGGCAGGCATGGAAGAATTTTTGTTCCTGAAGTGGTATTTGATGAAATTACAAGGACAGATGATGATTTATCAAAATGGCTTAAAAAAAGCAAAATATTGATAAGAAAGATTAGTGAGCCTGTCACTTTGTGCCTAAAAGAAATCTATTCCAACAATCCCACTCACATAAAACTCGCAGATAGCACAAAAGGAAGATCATTAGCAGATCCATGGATAATTGCTCATGCCATTCATGAGAAAGCAATAGTTGTAACAAAGGAAGAAAAAGTTACAGCACTTAATTCAAGCAAAATAAAAATTCCCAATGTATGTGATAATATGGGTGTAACCTGGATAAACGACTTTCAACTTGTCGCAGAACTTGGAATTCAATTTAGCTGTAAACTAGCACCAATTACTGATTTCCCCCTGCAGTAGGTTATATGTCTTCTGTTATAGTGGAAAATATTCTCCCAGTTCATCTTCAATCAGTTTCATTTATTCACCAACGGCCCCACCTTCTTCCCGATCAACTCAATACTCCTCATCAGTTTTTCATGAGATAACTTCGCGTTGTCCATCTGGAACGTGACCCTCGAAATACCACCCAGCGCTTCGCTATGACGCAGTATTTTTTCAGCAACTTCTTCAGGTCCACCTACCAGGTAGGCACCCAAAGGCCCTCTTTGTGATTCAAACCTTTGTGGTGTTACAGGTGGCCATCCGCGTTCCCTTCCGATCCTTGTAAAGGTCTCGGCATAACCGGGATAATATTCTGCCACCGCTTGCTCTGTTGTGTCTGAAACATAGCCCAAAGAATGTAGTCCAACTTTTAATTTATCAGGGGAATGACCCGCTTGTTTTCCGGCTTCGCGATAAAGATCTATTAAGGGCGCAAAACGATGTGTTTCTCCACCAATAATAGCGACCATCAAAGGCATTCCAAGAACACCTGCACGTATAAATGATTCCGGTGTTCCGCCGACACCAAGCCAGATTGGGAAGGGGTCTTGTAAAGGGCGGGGATAGACTGGTTGGTTATGCAGGGCAGGACGAAACTTGCCTGACCAGTTCACAACTTCGTTGTCCCGGATGTTTAATAAAAGGTCCAGTTTCTCAGCAAACAATTCATCATAGTCCTGGAGGTTATAACCAAACAAAGGAAATGCCTCTGTAAAAGATCCCCGCCCAACCACCATTTCCGCCCGGCCCTGGGAAATAAGATCAAGTGTAGCGAAGTTTTGAAATACCCGAACCGGATCTGCGGCACTTAATACCGTCACAGCACTGGTAAGTCGAATGCGTTTTGTTCGGGCCGCCGCCGCCGCAAGGATAAGTGTCGGGGCGGAATCCAGGAACTCTTTGCGGTGGTGCTCACCGATTCCAAAAACATCCAGACCAGATTGATCCGCATGTTCCATTCTGTCAAGAAGTTGTCCTATTTCGATTGTGCGACTATCGCCTGTACCTGCATCATTACCGATCATTGTCGCCGCAAAACTGTCTATTCCTATTTCCATATTGATTTTTACTGATTCTGTATTTTTTCAAGGGCAAATGAATGCCAACCACAAGGAACGTTTAAAAATTGTAAAGGTTTCAAAATGGGGGAGGCTATTGATATTATTTGAAAAACATATGATGTGCATGGAAACAGACCGCTCCTCCGGAGCTCAAAAAATTATGATTGTTTTTCTACAAACAGGTTACTCCTCCGGAGCAAGATGACAGAAAACTTGTTGACTACTGGCTCCAGCGGAGCCTGCTGTTTGTAGAAAAGAAATATGCACGTAAACAAGCTCCGGAGGAGCGGCCTGTTTATTCTATCCAATCAAACAAATATTTTTCATCGTATTCTATCTCAAATTTTTCAAGAAACCCTAAATATTCTTCCTTAAAATTCATCTTCTTATGATGAATTTCCTGATTTAAAATATATTTTATGACTGTATCTATCTGGCTTCTCGAATATGAAAAAGCGCCGAAACCTTCCTGCCAATTGAACTTGTGTTTTAGGCCCCAAGTATCATTAATGAAATTGGAAGATCCGGTTTTAATATCGCGTACCAAATCAGAAATAGTAATATTCGGTTGCAGCCCGACGAGGGTATGCAAATGGTCAGGCATACAAAATATAGAAAGCATTTTTTGATCTCTTTTTTGGACAATACCGGTAATATATTTGTGCAATTCTTCGCGATTTTCTTTTTTGACAAGATTTTGTCTGCCATTCACAGCGAAGACAATTTGGACGTATAATTGTGTGTATGTGTTTGCCATAGATATACAGGTCGCTCCTCTGGAGCTAAATTGATTTTGTTTTATTTTCTACAAACAGGATGCTCCTCTGGAGCTAACCGAAATGTTTCCAAAGATAAAAAGAGCATTAATATAGTTTATACTCTTCCTGGCTAACCAGATCATTCCATGCTACGATTCCGCATGGAATCCTTAAATTGCACCCCTTATTAACATCTCTAAAAGCTCAAATCTATGTCATGCGACCCTGTAACCTTTAATAGCGTGGATACCAAAGTCTTTGATTGCCTAAAAGGAAAATTGTCTGCTTTGGGTTTAAACCTTGAAGGCGCAAAAGGTTCTATTAGTGGCCCAATGAGCATGGCCGTTGATTATGAATGGAATGAAGCCAATGCCACGCTTTTTATTCATGTGGTTTCAAAGAATTTTTTAATTCCCTGCAGTCGTGTTAATGCTGAAATTGAAAAAGCGATAAAACAATGTGCTGATGCGGTAATGTGATAATGCCCGCCCGTACCGAAAAGGCACGTTCGGGCGGGTGCTGATTGGCTGGCGCATAGATCAATGTGAAAATGTGCAGATTGGCTAAAGCCAGATTGTCAACGAACTATCAAAAGAGCAGCTAATTCGTAATTTGAAATTCGTAATTATGAAATCGGGTTCAGCTGGATGACATACACTGAAATGGTATTCATATCCCGACCATAATAGAGTTTGTCAAGTGCGCTATACATGTTTTTAGCCCTGAAATATGATGTATGTAAATCATTGGAATCTACAGTTGTCCACTGAATGGTATAGCTGTTTTCTTCCTTGTATTTGCGTTTTATATAATCATGCATTTTCTTCAGCGCATCTATTTTATCAATCCCTTCTGCGGTGTGGAAAAGAAATGATTGATTGTGCCGGGGATTTACAGTGATCAGGTCAAGTTTGATGGTACCATTATTGGAACTGTATTCAAATACCAGGTTTTCAGTATTTAAACCCAGCATATCTTTTATATCTTTTTGAAGTCTTGCAACTTCTACTCTTTCATCGGTGATTACCATAATATTATAATGTATTTAAGACTGAAATTGTTTTAGGGCTACTGCAGTTCGTTCTATCATTTCATCATTGATATCCAAATGTGTTACAAGCCTGATGGATTGTTTTCCCATGGCGCTTACCCTGATATTTTGCTGTTGTAGATAGCTTTGAAAGTCGGGCATTGAAACATGGTCTTTCAACTTGAAAATCAAAATGTTGGTATCCTGTGGAGAAATGGTATCAATATAGTCTAATCCAGCCAGATCTTTGTGAAGCCTGGCAGCTCTGGCATGATCTTCTTTGAGTCTCGCAACATGATGATCAAGTGCATATATCCCGGCAGCCGCGAGAAACCCCGCCTGGCGCCATCCGCCACCAAATAATTTTCGGATACGACGTGCTTTTTTGACCATAGCTTTGGTACCCAATAATAGAGAACCAACAGGAGCCCCTAATCCTTTTGATAAACAAACAGATATGGAATCAAACAGCGCTCCATATTCAATAGGATTTTCACCTGTTTGTGCAAGAGCATTAAAGATTCGAGCACCATCCAGGTGAAGAATAAGTCCATGTGCATCTGTTACTTGTTTGATCTTTTTGATTTCATTAATATCATAATAACTTCCTCCACCACGGTTCATTGTATTTTCAAGAGCCACAAGCCTGGTAATTGGGTTATGAACGTTATCAGGATTGATATTTTCTTCGACCTGTGCTGCCGTAAGCCGCCCCCTGTCCCCATCAATCAATCGTACAGAAGCACCTGAGTTAAAAGCAATTCCACCGCCTTCAAAAGAATATACATGAGCCATTTTATCACAGATCACTTCATCCCCCGGTTGGGTATGCAGTTTAATGGCGATCTGGTTGGTCATGGTACCCGAAGTGCAGAATAAGGCAGCTTCTTTTCCGAACATAGCCGCGCCCTTTTCTTCTAAAGCATTAATAGTCGGATCATCCTCAAACACATCATCTCCCACTTTGGCACTGAACATGGCTTCAAGCATGGCTGGTGTTGGACGGGTTACGGTATCCGAACGAAAATCTGCTATAGGTAAGGTAGAACTCATTGTTTTTTGCAGCAAAATTAATAGTTATTGGGGCACAGAAAACCAAATATGAGATTATCTGTTGTTATGCTTTTTAACCTTTCAAACAAAAACCGAACCTGAATGAACTGTTATGATTTTTTTTTAATTTGCAACCTCAAAATAACTTCAATAGACTACTAATATGATAAACTTAGCAACTACCCTCGCCGCGGCAACTCTCGCGCTGAGCAGCATGTTTTTGCCATCAAATCATTCTTTAAAAGCAGACAAAAAAGGTGGCGATATTGCAACCCTGACAATTACCAGTCCTGCTTTTCAACCAAATACAATGATTCCGGAGAAATATACCTGCAAAGGAGCCAACATCAGCCCACCTATCCATATTGAAGGGATACCTGAAGGAACTAAATCAATGGCATTAATTATCAATGATGTGGATGCCCCACTTGCAGGAGGATTTAATCATTGGGTAATGTGGAACATTGATCAGACAATGCCTGATATCCCTGAGGCATACCATGGAGCGGTACAAGGATTTAATACGAATAAAAAGAAAGGATATTACGGCCCATGCCCACCACAGGGAACGCATCACTACCACTTCAAAGTTTATTGCCTGAAAACGCTTATAAACATCGCACCTGATAGCTATGGCGATAAGCTGGAGACAGCAATGAAAGGTAAGATATTAGCCCAGGGTGAGCTCATAGGGCTGTTTACGAAGATGGCGAAATAAGCCTCTTTCGTATTTGCCAAATTGGGACTGACATAAGTCAGTTGCGATGGTATTTTAATTGTGGTTCTTTGCACGAGCAAATTGTTGACTTGGATCAGCTTATATCAGTAAAATCCCAGCGCTTGTGCAAAATTCTAAAACATTCGTTCCTAAAATACTTACCACTCTCAAAAACTACTCGCGGAAACAGTTTCTGGCTGATGCAGTTGCCGGGGTTGTGGTAGGTATTGTGGCATTGCCCCTTGCCATTGCGTTTGGAATAGCTTCAGGGGTGAGTCCTGAAAAGGGCCTTATAACCGCAATTATCGGGGGATTTATTATTTCAGCCCTGGGTGGTAGCAAGGTACAGATTGGAGGGCCAACCGGCGCATTTATTGTAATAGTATACGGTATTGTACAAACCTATGGTATTGTTGGACTTACAATAGCTACAATGATGGCTGGTGTTATTCTAATCATTATGGGATTGGCGAGATTAGGGGTTATCATTAAGTATATCCCACACCCACTCATTGTAGGTTTTACATCTGGTATCGCACTCATTATTTTTTCATCAGAAATAAAAGATTTTTTCGGGTTGACCATGGAAGCAGTGCCAGCTGATTTTCTGCAAAAATGGCTGGCATATTTTAATCATTTCAACGTGATAAATATTTCAGCCTTGATCATTGGGCTCGCAACAATTCTGATCATTGTTTTATTGTCAAAGGTAACACACAGGATACCGGGTGCATTGATTGCAATTTTGGTATGTACGACAGCAGTAGTAGTTTTTCGCCTGCCGGTTGAGACCATTGGTTCCCGCTTTGGCTCTATTCAAGGCGGTATACCTAAACCCACTGTTGACCATATTGATCTTACGGTCATACAGCATCTCGTGAGGCCAGCCTTTACCATTGCGCTCCTGGGGGCTATAGAATCACTCCTGAGCGCTGTAGTAGCAGATGGTATGATAGGAGGTAATAATCGATCAAATATGGAGCTCGTAGCCCAGGGCGTCGCTAATATTGCTTCTTCCATATTTGGTGGGATACCAGTTACCGGAGCCATTGCACGAACTGCTACCAATGTCAAAAACGGTGGTCGTACACCGATTGCAGGAATAATACATGCCATTACTTTATTGTTAATCATGTTATTTGTAGGCCAGTGGGCAAAGCTAATCCCTATGGCTTGCCTCGCAGGTATTTTGGTAGTTGTGGCATATAACATGAGCGAATGGCGGTCCTTTGTTGGATTAATTAAGGGACCCAGAACGGATGCGATTGTTCTGCTTGTGACTTTTGTTTTGACCGTTTTGGTTGATCTAACAGTAGCCATTGAAATAGGAATGGTACTTGCAGCATTTCTTTTTATCAGTACCATGGCCAGGGTATCAAAAGTTGACCTGGTAACCAGTGAAACATCTGAAGAAGAAGATGATAATGACCCTAAAGCCATAAAGAACTATACTATTCCAAAAAATGTGGAAGTTTTTGAAATTAAAGGGCCGTTCTTTTTTGGCGCAGCTTATAAATTCAAAGAAGCCATAGCGGTTATGGAAAACCCTCCAAAAGACATCATCATTCGCATGAGATTTGTGCCGGTTATAGATGCTACTGCCATGCATGCTCTTGAAACGGTGTATAAGGAGACAAAGAAACAAAACATCCGGTTTATATTATCAGAAATTCAGCCTGAGGTGATGCAGGAAATAGAAAAATTCGGACTATTAGATCATATCGGAAGACATAATGTATTTCCCAGCATTGAGGAAGCAATAGTAGGTTGAAACCGTCTTATTACTCTTGTTCGTTTTCGAGTTCACTGAGTATGGGGTCATACACCGGTAGGGTGACTTTAAATACGGATCCCTTATCTTCTATGCTTGAAAAGCTGATGCTGCCACCAGCCTGCTCTATGATAGCTTTTACAATTGCTAAACCAAGACCTGTACCGGAGGATTTGGTGCTGAAATTTGGTACAAATATTTTTTTTCGCAGATTTTCAGGAATTCCCGTGCCATTATCTTCAACAGTTATAATAACTTCATCCTGAGTTAACTGACTTTTAATGTTAATGATCCCTCTTCTTGTTTCCGGAATTGCCTGTACAGCGTTATTCAGCAGGTTGGTAAAAACCCGGGTGAGCTTATTGGCATCGGCTAAAACTTTGGTATCCGCATCTGTTTCAAGATCCAGTCTGATACTTAAGGATGCATTATGACTGAACAGATCTGATATCTGTTGCAATAGTGTGTTGACACTAACCGGAACCGGGTTTCCTATTTTAGCTGAATCATTGAACTCTGTAGCAATAGCCGAAAGTGTATCTATTTGAGTGATAATAAGATTAGTAACCTTATTGAACAAAATATCATAATCAGCAGATTTGTCACGATAAGCATTTTGCAATTGCTGAATTCCAAGTTTCATAGGTGTGAGCGGGTTCTTAATTTCATGGGCTACATGCTGGGCAAGTTCTCTCAGGGCATCTTCGCGTTCTGATTGTGCCAGGCGGTCAACACTTTCTTTCAAGGCCACTATCATGGTGTTGTACTCATTTACAAGTTTCCCTATTTCATCGTTAGTGTTCCACGCTATAAATTCATTGGTTCCGCTTAAACTGGTATTTTTTAAGTGATTACGTATGATATTCAAAGGCGAAGTTAATACCCTTGTCATAAATATACCCAAAACGACAAGTATCAGAAACAATAAAAAATACAGGTTGATCAAGGCTACTACGAATGAAGATATTCGGTCTTTAAGTTCTTGTTCTTTAGAGAAATAGGGAAGGTTTAAATATCCTATGACCTGTCCGTTTAGGTTTCTGATTGGTATATAACAGGACAAAAACTTCAGAGTTCCTATTTTCTCCTCATGTATTACCTGGGAGGTGCGTTCTGAGGTAAACTTAAGATAGGCTTGTGCATCCATTTCGGGTGCCAAAAGACCTTTGTCAAAAATTGCCTTTTCTGTTGAATTTACAAGATTGCCTTTGACATCAAAAATATTAATATCAGCCTGGTAATTATCTGATAATGTTTTTACCATCAGCCTCAGGTCAGGGCTGCCTAATTCCGGTTGTTTTTCATTTTGCTGCAACCCATCACTTAGTTTTGTAGCGATTAATCTTGTCTTCTTTCTCAGATTATCCAGCTCATCCTTATTGTATTGCACCATGATATAACTTACCGTAACAATACCGATCAGGATCATAGAAAGAGTCATACCAGAGATCACAGTAATGAGTATTTTGTTCCGGAATGAAAGGTTTTGTATGCCAGGTGAATTTTTTATGGAATGTTTCTTTCGATTGAAAATGATTTTAAGGATGCGATAATAGTACCTGGTATACAGCAAAATAGCATAGGCAATCACCATCAGGAAAAATACAAATGCAAAGGAGGATAAATAATAGATCCAGCCTTGCGATTTGATACTTACCAGGACGAGCAAATTTGGATGTGGCTGATAAGCAAGATGATCAAACCCATTATTTGTAAACGATGCAAAATTGTTACTGTCAAGCGATACCCTGAAATTCTGAACGGCGGGATACGCATATTCTCCTTTCTGATTCAGCAAGGTTCCGTCACTGTATACCGCATACGAATATTTGTCCATCTCTCCGTATTTACCAAGATCCTCGGATACAAGGAGCGCAGGGTAGATACTTTCTTCGAGGAAAGGTTTTTGTTGAAATTCAACCAATAAAATCCCGATAGTTTTGCCTTCCACGTTTATAGGAATTTCTGAAACATAGGTTGGCAGCCCGGTGTGCAGATGCAGGAAAAACAGATGGTCAGCATTAGCCTGAGCCCCTTCTTTATTGAGCAACATTGAATAAAAAGACAATGGCTTTGAAAGTGGGTTTTTGTATGGAAGCCCGTCTGGTGTAAATGTACTTATCTCAACGTCATACTTACTGAAATATCCCGACAGATAGACCTGTTGGATACGGTTTTGCAGCACAGGTTCGGAAATGACAGGCAACGAGAAATAATTTTTTATATAATTATCCTGCTGTATGCCTTCGTAAATATTTGTGAATAAATATTCTGCAAGAAGATCCCGTTCTGTAATGACTTTGCTCGCATATGTTTGCCTGTCTTCAATTTCATTTTGCTTGTTATACTTGGTTAAAACAATGCTGAGAAACAACCCCGCCAATGTAATGCATGATAAAGAAAATGCGATTTTACTCCTGCTGAAGAACCTTGGTCTGTAATAATACAGCATAATACAACCTGCATTAAAACCTAGGGCAACAAAATACGAACCCGAAGTGAACGACAAGATAAAAATAGCAAACGCCAAACCCAATATTGAAAAAACAAAAAAATCTGCAGGCTTGAGGTTTTTATTAAAAATGATCTTTGAAAAATAATCAAGGAAACCAAAATAGGCAGCCACAAGAATGAGGATAATAATAATGCCGGTAAAACTATAAAAATCGAGGCTGAATATATTTCCAAGGTCAAATGAAATAACTGAGTCAAGAATGAGGCTGCTGATTAACGCAACAATAGCGGCACTGAGCAAAAAAGAAACGCTGACAATCGCAAATAAAAGAAGTTGTAATGGCAAATGCGATATGCGGTTTTTGAAATGGAATCTTCTTAGAAAAATGACAAAGAATGAGATCATGATGCTAAAAAAAAGCAGATCACCTAATGATGAGAAAAATGAAGAACTGCCATAATAGTGTGGGCTGAACAAGGGCATGCGGTACAGGTTATCCGGGAGCCGTGCTATTTTCCACATGTATATAAAAAAAGCAGAGACAGACACGAATAATCCCATAGCTAAGAGTTTCTTGCGTCGACCAAATAGCCCTGAAATGAGTTGAGAAGATGCGGCAAAAATAAATGCAAAGCCAACTAAATATAAAATGGCGATCCAGGCAAAGGGCTCAATGGCCGTTTTCGGAGAAAGGCTGAACAAATAGCGGTGAGCGGAATCATAAATCGGGAATCCCTGCTGTTGATTTTTGGAGATATCAAAATCATCATTGTTTTTTAGAAAAGGGATATAATTTTTGAGATACTGGTTTTCAATGGCATATTGATACTGAATAGGAACCAATGATATATAAACCAAACCGTTGGCCGCAATATTACTTTGAAAATAATAGCCATTTGAAAGATGTTGTACTTCGCTGTCGGCCGGGGATGTCAGGATTGCTCCGGGGAAGACGGAATTGGTAGAATAATAAATAAATCCGCCATCAATTCTTTTGATATAAAGCAACACATGGTTTTTATCGCTTTCCTCGTGCAACTTTTGAAAGGCTTGTGGTAATTCGGGGAGCGGAATTTTGATAACTGATTCCAGGTATTCTTCAGCTTCTTTTTGTTTTTCGACCAGGAGCTTCTGGACCTTTTCGGCGCGGCCTGATGTGTATGACTGATACAAATAAGGATATAGCCATGTATCACACAATAAAGAAATTGTGATAAATATTATCCCAATTCCCCCTACAATATATTTCCAGTTATTTAACCTGAACATCAGTTGGATGCGATTATTGCCGCCCAAATATATCCAATTCTGTGCCGAAATGGCGCTAATCAGTTATTTTACAATAATTATACAGGAAAGACCTGTATATCGCATCATGGATATCGGTGCGTATATTCATCTTCAACAAATTGTTGTTTGCGGCAGAAGGATAGACCCTATTGGATAAAAATATATAAATAAGGTTATTTTGCGGGTCAGCCCATATACAGGTTCCGGTAAATCCTGTGTGTCCATAGGCGTCATCTGAAGCATATTGGGAGGCAGGTGAAAGTGTACTCCCTTTAGCCGGCCTATCCCAACCTAATCCACGGCGGTTTGTGGGATATTGCCTTGATGTAAATAGTTTAATTGTCTCCGGTTTCAGGTATTTTATACCGGCGTATTGCCCACCATTCAGCATCATCTGCAATAATATAGCAAGGTCATTTGCATTAGAAAAAATGCCGGCATTCCCGCTTACACCTCCAAGCATGGCCGCTGCCGGATCATGCACATCTCCATGGATAAGTTGATGCCTGAAATACGTATCCTGTTCGGTTGGGATAATCACAGATAAAGGAAATTTTTCTCTGGGTTTATAAGTCATTGTTGCCAGGCCGAGTGGTTTGTAGTAAACACTGTCAACATATTTATTCAGAGATGTTCCGGTTATCTTTTCTACAACATGTTGCATAAGAATAAAACCAAGGTCGCTGTATTCATATTTTCCCCTGTCTTTCAACGGTGACCGGATAATGATATTATAAATACTATCCTCATAGTTTTTGTTCAGGAATAAGCTGTCTGCCACCCTGATAGTATATACTTCATTGGGCCAGCTGCAATAAAGCAAGGTATCAGGTTTGGAGCCGGGTAATAGCGTGCTTTTATAAAAAGGAATCCAGCTTTGTAGTCCCGCCTGGTGTGTCATAACCTCCTTTATCTGTAGATCACCTTTATTGGTATTTTTTAGTTCGGGCAGGTAGCTATCTAATGTGGAATTTGGATTGATTTTCCCTTGCTCATACAGTTTCATTACCGCCATAGTTGTCGCGGCCACTTTGGTTACAGATGCAATATCATAAAGATCGTAACCAGTTACAGGATCGGCGCCTCCATACACCTGGTTCCCAAAACTTTTATTATAAACCACTTTATTATCTTTAGCTACAAGCACCTGGCAGCCAGGCATATCGTGATCTTTGATCGCGTGTTTTACAATCGTATCTATTTTATCAAGTGTTTCTGAAGCCATGCCCGCCTCCTCGGGTTTTGTGTAACGCATTCGTCCTAATCCTTGCGATGCCTTTCCAAGGTCGGCGCAATATTCGGTACATGCAGTTACCGGCAAAGTCCCATGGGTTCCAATAGCCCCGAAAAGGGCTTCTGCCGAAGCATCCTGAAATGATTTGTCATCCTGGTAGCCTTCAACGATCGAATTGAATTTTGGAAAGAATTTCAAAGCATAAGGTGTACCCATGTTCACAAGAATTACAGGCTTGGTTCCATTTATTGAATTAATAAAAGCAATGGCCTTATCACCCATGCCGTAGGTATCTGTATGTTTGTTGCTCACATTATGGATACTGACAACTATGATATCAAAGGATTTAAGGGTATCTCTTAACTTCTGCCAGTCAGAATCTTTGCTCCAGAAAGAGGCGTGGAAATAACTTGCCTTGCAGTAATTCCGCATCGTATTCTGAAACTCCGGTTCTATCTTTGTCCCTACCGCCAAAGACGCGATACGATAGCTTCCCGGGTTTTTGAGCGGAATAAAATTAATATCATTTTTAACTACTGTAATACTCTGTTCTGCAATGTGTTGTTTTAGTATCTGGTCGGAATATGTGTTTAATTCTGATGTTATATTATCAAGATCGATATAATGACAGGTATCCAGGCCTGCCCATTGTTTGGCTTCCAGTATTTTGCGAACTTTTTCTTCAATAAATGACGTATCGATACATCCACTGTCAATAGCTTCTTTAATAGCTTTAATGGCTCTTGGAACATCTTCAGAATAAAGCAGAATATCGTTTCCGGCCAGGAGTGCTTTTACTTCGAGTTGACCCGGTTCATAATATTTGGCAACGCCTTTCATATTAAGTGCATCAGAAAAAGCAAGACCATTAAAGCCAAGA
>Ga0206979_1054_pt1 | contig 20136 bp, 18 predicted proteins | sample Alteio_BWMinCont_19_FD_153463 | JGI IMG/M metagenome (GOLD analysis project Ga0206979, IMG submission 153463) | Enriched cells from forest soil in Barre Woods Harvard Forest LTER site, Petersham, Massachusetts, United States -... | ecosystem: Environmental > Terrestrial > Soil > Temperate forest >... | reverse complement strand
TATTGAATGAATATCATGCGACAGGATATCACTTTTCAAGGATGAGTTTTCCAGTCTTTACCTCATCCCCCAAACGCAAGCGGTAGATATAAACACCGTTGGTTAGCACAGATGCGTCAAAAACTTCGGAATGACTACCTGAAGCTTGAATACCATTTACGAGTGACGCTATTTGTTTGCCTTCCATATCATAAACATCAAGTGAAACCTGCCCCTCTTTGGTTAGATTATAACCAATAGTTGTTTTATCTGAAAACGGGTTTGGGAATGCGTTTGAGGTTGATAAATTTTTGTTCCGAACAGGTTTTATTCCAGTTGTTACTGCGGTATCTGTAAAATATATTTCATCTATTGCCAATACCGTTTTAGCATATGGTGAAGTCTGAAGACTGCTGGTAATGACTATCAAAGCTGAATCCGGATTTCCTGTAACACCTGTATTATATAATGACGTTAGATCGGCGACTTTTAATGTCTGCCAGGCAGAATCTAAATGTCCCGGTTCTGAGTTATAGTCACCTGCAAGGACCGTATCCTCCTGGTGTGTAGTTGCATTCCATTTTGTAAAAATAAAACTGACCTGGAACTGATTATATCGTGTTTCCGGCACATAGGCATAGTTCATGGAGAAATATACCGGTCTTGCAGTCATAGGGAATTTCTGGCTTATGATACATGGACTGGAAGTATCCCGCATGGGCATGTTAATAAAAGACGAACCGTCTTTAGCATACATTTCCAGGTAAACTGAATCCGTGGTTGTGTCCGTACTGGCTGCACTGTCTATAACCAGGTATCTGAATAAATGACCCTGGTTTGGTTTTCCCTGAACCACATTCCAATCAGCAGGTTTATTCACACTGGTCCAGTTTTCAAAGCTGCCATTCGGGACAGCATATTGAGCCTTGAGGACTGCTGATGATAATAAAGATGCAAAACAAAGAACAAACAAAAAGAGGTTTTTCATTTTCAGACTATTCATTTATGCAAATTTAGGTGCAAAACGGGCTTGTGAGATCTTTTTCTGAATCAAGATTTTCAGAATTTTAGGATTTTCAGGAAAAATATTTTTACTTTACACGGCTTATGCTAAAGCTATCTTGATGACTCAAAGCTATCCTGCCTATCTTTTCATCCTGAAAATCCCTGTCCGTTCCTTGCCTGCGTCAAGCAGTGTCCGACGGGCTGATTCAGAAATATTGGCTAACCACTATTTTGCATTATACTTTGGATTAAATACTTTTTTGAACTATAAACTTGTCCCTCCAAAATTTATCAGTAACCCAATTGGGAAATCGTAAACAACTGTATAATTCTTTGCTTGAGCCAGATGCACATCCTCAAGAGAAATTATAGCTTTCAATTCAACCACTACCCTACCCTCAACAATAAAATCTGCCCTTCTTGTACCGACATCAATACCATCATAGAAAACAACCTGTTCTATCTCTCTTTGAAATCCAAGCCCCACTCTTTCCATTTCAATAGCAAGACACCTCTGATAAATCGCCTCCTGGAAACCGTTACCAAGCGTACTGTGAACCTTCATTGCACAGCCGTTTATTTTATAAGTAATCTCCTCTAAAGTCATTGAACATTCTTTATTTATTAAGACGCAATTATCGCTTTTTTCTGAATCAGCCCGTCTGTTGAACGGACAGGGATTTACAAGATTCTAAGATTTTCAGGAAAATATGCGACTTCTCCCGGATATAAACATATCTAAGTCTCTCAGTTATCCTGCTTATCCTTATATCCTGTTAATCCTGATTCAGAAATATTCTTCCGCTTTTTTCTGAATCAGGATTTACAAGATTCTAAGATTTTCAGGAAAATAATTTGTGCCCTTTATGCTAAGTCATTATCAAACTCCGACCAGCATCCTGTTCATCTTTTAATCCTGAAAATCCTGATTCAGACATATTGGGCAGAGAATATTCCCCCACAAAAAAAGCCGCTCATTGCTGAGCGGCTTTCATGTATTATAATAATAAATAACTCTTTATTTATTCAGTATCAACTTACCAGTCTGCACACCAGATGATGTTTGCAGGCGGTACATGTATACACCATTATTCAACCCGCTGCCATCAAACGTTTGATTATACAATCCTGGCAATTGATTGCCATTAACAATGGTTCTAATTTCTTTGCCTTGCATGTCATATACAGAAAGGTTTACTTCACCCTCCGATGTTAAATTATAATGGATAGAAGTTTTATTTGTAAATGGATTAGGATAAGCAGTGCAAGCGCTTTGTGACCCATGGTTATTATCGATGGCCGCTACTGTAGCTGCAGCATTTGCAAACTGCATAGTCTCAATATAAAGCTGTGGGGTTGCAAAACTTCCAATACCTTGTAAATTAAATGGATATACATTAAATACATACAAATGACAAGAGTCGGGTGTGGTAGTATCAGAACTTGATGGTAATAAGTTATTATTCCTGTAAGTAAAAGTTAAAGGAATATTAAGGGTACTCCATGGTTTAAAAGTATCCGATTGTGAAGTCCAGCCCGGAAGAGTCAGAAACCCCGTATTGCATACGGTATCATGCGTTTTTGAATTCCACATAATCACATCAAAAGACGCGCTTTGCGGCCCACCTGCTTCAAAATAAGCCATATTTGTAATAATATATGGATCTTGGTGTTTTACTTTAAATTTACATTCTATCGCGCCAATAGAAACATTGTTTCCATGTGCCTGACTGGCCAATGATAAACAAAATGGACTGCCTTCCCATGCATACTGGTCAATAATCTGTGGATTTGCAGATGTTGACATTGTTTCGTATTCAACATCAGTAAGAGGATAGGAAACTCCGCCCAGGGTATCCCAACCTTGAGGGCATTCTTTGGCTTGTCCTGCACCATTCCAATGTTTAAAATTGTGGTTTGGTATGGTATCAAGCGCCTGCGCCTTTATAAAGCCTATGCTGCAAAGCATAAAAGTAAAAATTGTAAAAATTATCTTTTTCATGTTTTTTGAGTTATTGTTAAGTGCAAATATAAGTGGATGTATCAATATCTTATCATACGGAGGAAAAAATATTACGGTGGGGTGGTTATGTAGGGGCAGGGCTTGCCCCTGCCCAATCGAAGACAATGCATTCAATAGAATTCATACGGAAAATGCAGGAGCGGGGTTCACCCCTGCCCTGGCCGCGAAAAGTACATACCCAATTTAGTTTGCTTTGGGAGATAGTTTGCGGGTTTAGGGCGGGGGCAAGCCCCGCCTCTACGTTATCTGAATAAATCGCCGATGTGTTTTACCTATTAGGGCGGGGGCAAGCCCCGCCCCTACATTATTCGTTGGATTTTATCCTCACCCAGGCCATTTCTTTCTGTACTTTCCTGATTTCTCGGGCTGGGGTTCCAAAATAGGCCTTACCGCCTTCAAGGGATTTGCTGACACCACTTTGTGCGGAAACAACAGCCCCGGCGCCAATGGTAATATCCTTGGTAACACCTGTTTGTCCCCATAAAATCACGTCATCTTCAATGGTAGTTTTGCCTCCAATACCTACCTGGGCCCCTATCAGGCAACGCTTACCGATAACAGCGCCATGACCTATATGGACCTGGTTGTCCAGTTTGGTATGTTCGCCAATAATCGTATCGCCGCTCACGCCTTTGTCTATAGTGCAAGACGCCCCAATCTCAACATCATTTTCAAGGATAATCTTCCCGCAGGAAATGAGTTTTTCAAAATGGGATTTACGATTTTTATAATAATAAGCATGCCCGCCGATAACTGTATTGGCATGGATGATAACGTTTTTACCAATAATGGCATTGTCATATATAACCACGTTTGGATAAATAACTGATCCATCACCTATCTCAATATCTCTGCCTAATACCACACCGGGATATATTTGCACATCCACTCCTATACTTACATTTTCGCCTTTAGAAAAGGTTGTGTGCCAGGGTTTTTCTTCAGGCATGAAATGTGTCACAAGCCTGTTATAATCATGGAATGGATCTTCACTTATCAATATAGCCTTCCCATCCGGAAATTCAACATCCTTATTAATGATGATGAAGCTCGCATCCGATGTCAACGCCTTTGCGTAATATTTTTGCACATCCACAAAAGTCAGGTCTCCTTTACGAACCTTATGTATCTCATTGATGCCGGTAATCATCAGATCCCCATTGCCTTTATAAGAAAGGTCTAGTAATATTGCTGCGTCTTTAACGCTAATTGGATGTAAAATGTCCATACCCGCAAAGATAAGAGTTATCCGTGAGGTAGTATATCGTGATTACAATTCCGCCAAACCCCTGACCCCTAAAGGGGGACATTTGATGGTTTTACTGTGAAATAAATCTGAGAATAGTTACGGTCAAACACTTTGCGATAACAATCCAAGAGGCCGGCGGCTTATACGAGCATTTTTTACTTTCTCTGCCAAACCCCTGACCCCTAAAGGGGTATCTGTGATAGTTTGCGACGGATAATTTTTTTCTTCGTTGAAAAATTACCCAGATCTTTTATAACTTTGGCAGTATGAGTATGCATTTTGATGCCGGGCCAGAAATATTCAAAAAAGCCAAAGAGCTTCGAGGAAATGAGACTGAATCAGAAAAATTGTTTTGGGAACAGATCTCAAACAATAAGTTAGGTGTCAAATTCAGACGACAACATCCTCTCAAATGGTTTATCGCTGATTTCTATTGTCACCAGGCTAAACTGATTATTGAGCTGGATGGTGATGTGCATTTGGATAAACTGCAGAAAGAATATGACGAGGGAAGGGAGGCAGAATTAAAAAAATTAGGATTAAAAGTTCTCAGGTTCACAAACGAAGAAATAATTGACAACATTGAAAATGTAGTTGAAATTGTAAAGCGAAAATTAAATTTAGCAGGTGATGATGCTAAATAAAATTCACAGGTTAAAGGCTCGCGTATTAAGTCGCGTTGGTTCCCCTTTAGGGGTCAGGGGTTTGGCTGAGATCATGATCTCCTATTAAGCCCTAACAATGGAAATCTGCACCGGACAATCTTGGATTGTATTATTCTTTCAATAAACCACTGACAACTAGAGGAGTATCGCAAACAGTTTGACAAAAATCATCCTAAGTAATATTTTGCAGTTTAACAATCATAAGTCCCCCTTTAGGGGTCAGGGGTTTGGCTGAGAATGTCTTTATTGTATACTCCTACCCTTCCGGTTTTTCATTACTTTTGCGGTAAAATATATTTATAGTATAGAATGGCAGAAAGGATCATACAGTACAGAGAAGCGCTACGCGAAGCTATCTTCGAGGAAATGAAAAATGACGCAAACATTTTTATCATGGGCGAAGAAGTGGGTCAGTATAACGGAGCATATAAGGTTAGCCAAGGACTTCTGGATGAGTTTGGGCCTGAACGGGTACTTGATACGCCCATATCGGAACTAGGGTTTGCAGGGATAGGTGTTGGCGCTGCCATGAATGGATTAAGACCTATTATTGAATTCATGACCTGGAATTTTGCACTGCTTGCGGTAGACCAGATCGTAAATACGGCTGCAAAAATCCTTGAAATGTCTGGTGGGCAGTTTGGATGTCCGATTGTTTTCCGTGGTCCAAGTGGGTCAGCAGGACAGCTGGGTGCTCAACATTCCCAGATGTTTGAAAACTGGTTTGCAAATGTGCCCGGACTAAAAGTCATATCTCCATCTAATCCATACGACGCCAAGGGGTTATTAAAATCTGCCATTGTTGACAATAACCCGGTTATCTATATGGAATCGGAAGTAATGTATGGCGACAAAGGAGAAGTGCCCGAAGAAACTTATTATATCCCGATTGGGAAAGCAGACGTTAAAAAACAAGGCACCGATGTAACACTGGTTTCCTTTAATAAAATGATGAAAGTAGCACTTGGCGCAGCTGAAGAACTTGAAAAACAAGGCATTTCTGCTGAAGTCATAGATTTGCGTACGATCAGGCCTCTTGATTATCCTGCAATTATTGAATCCGTAAAAAAAACCAATAGGCTGGTTATCATTGAAGAGTCATGGCCTTTTGGGTCCATTTCCTCTGAAATTACCTACCAGGTTCAGAAATATGCATTTGATTACCTGGATGCACCGGTGAAAAGAGTGACCGGAAAAGATGTTTCGATGGGATATGCGCCAACACTTGTGGAGGCATTTTTGCCATCCATACAAAACACCATAGAAGCTGTGAAGTCAGCGATGTACGTTAAGAATTAAAAGATTGAATTCTATCTTAATTATATAATAAAAACACAGCAAATTGTCATTTCGACGATAGGAGAAATCTGTTGTGGACTTAATTAGATTAATAGAAAATTAATCCGAAAAAATTTAGATTTCTCCTATCGTCGAAATGACAAGACACGAGAATAATTATATGGAGTGGACTCAAATAAAAGAATACAAAGAAATCCTCTTTTCCATAAACGAGGGTATCGCAAAAATAAGCATCAACAGACCGGAGAAGCATAATGCTTTTACCCCACTTACCGTGGAGGAAATGATTGATGCTATGAATATCTGCCGCGATAGGACTGATATAGAAGTCATTATCCTTACTGGTGAAGGTGGCAAGGCATTCTGCAGCGGCGGTGATCAAAGCGTTCGCGGACATGGAGGCTATGTGGGAGATGACGCCGTACCCAGATTGAATGTTCTTGATCTACAGAAACAGATCCGATCCATACCCAAGGTTGTTATTGCTATGGTAGCAGGCTGGGCCATTGGTGGCGGACATGTGCTGCATGTTATTTGTGACATGACTATTGCAGCTGAAAACGCGCGTTTTGGGCAGACCGGCCCTAAAGTGGGATCATTTGATGGTGGATTCGGCGCTTCTTATTTAGCCCGGGTTGTTGGACAGAAAAAAGCAAGAGAAATCTGGTTTCTCTGTGATCAATATAATGCCGAAGAAGCCTTTCAAATGGGCCTGGTAAATAAAGTTGTTCCCCTCGAATTACTTGAATCAACGACTGTTGAGTGGTGTAAAAAAATTCAGCAGAGAAGTCCGCTGGCTATCAGGATGTTGAAATCATCTTTTAATGCCGAACTTGATGGTCAGGCTGGCATACAGGAACTTGCGGGCAATGCAACATTATTGTACTACCTGAGTGATGAAGCCAAAGAAGGCAAAAATGCCTTTATTGAAAAACGCGATCCGGATTTCAGCAAGTTTCCTAAATTTCCTTAATAAATTGCCTCACTCCCAGCCCCTCTCCTACAGAGAGGGGAGAAAAGAAGGATAAACATTTATGACAGAGGAAATTAAACGAAAACCACGTATTGCCGTATGGATCAGCGCATTCAGACTCCACACGCTCCCGCTCGCCATTGCAAGCATTGCTCTCGGTACGCTTCTCGCATATAGAGATCATTTTAAGGCATCTATAGCCGTATTTAGTTTTATTACGGCGGTATTACTTCAGATTTTATCAAATCTTGCCAATGACTATGGCGATACAAAGCATGGCGCTGACACTGAAGCCAGGGTTGGTCCAAAACGAATGGTACATAGCGGAGAGATAAACAATAAGCAGATCAAAACGGGAATTGCATTTGTAATGATTTTGTCGCTTATGAGCGGCATAATTCTTTTATGTACAAGCCTTGATAATATAGGGTATTCAGGCGCAATGATTTTATTTGCTATCGGCATCGTGGCAATTGTAGCGGCAGTGGCTTATACGGCGACTCCCAAACCATATGGGTATATGGGACTGGGAGACATCAGCGTATTTTTATTTTTTGGAATTGTGGCCGTTGTTGGCAGTTATTACCTTCAAACGGGAAGCGTACCTTCAGCGGTATGGTTACCGGCCATAGGTATGGGAATGCTGTGCACTGCAGTATTGAATATCAATAATATAAGAGATATTGAGTCTGACAGTCAAACAAATAAGAATACGATTCCTGTAAAAATCGGGCTTAAAAATGCCAAAATTTATCACTGGATTCTACTAATGGTTCCAGTTTTGCTTTTTGCAACCTATTCGGCCCTAAATGGAAAGAGCAATTGGCTTTTGACGATAAGTCTTTGTTTTTTGTTTATCCGAAATGGCTGGGATGTTTCAAAAAGCGATAAACCGGCAGATTTGGCACCCCTCCTTAAAAATCTTTCCATTTCGATATTTGTTTTTATTTTATTCTATGGCCAGTGTTTTGCTTTTTGGGGAAATTGAAAAAATCCTGTACAAAGAACACTAAAACAAAAATTCATAATTCATAATTCGTAATTGAAATACTCCGCCTCCTTTGAAAAATTCCCTTTAATATTCAAAAAACCCGCAGGGACATCCAGGGGATTTTTGCTTGAAAAACCATCATGGTTATTAAAGATAAAAGACAATGATCAAAATATTGAAGGAATAGGCGAATGCAGTATTATTCCGGGGCTAAGCATTGATGACGAAGCACTTATAGAAGAACAATTAAGGGAGGTTTGTAACAGTATAAATAAAACTCAAAGTTTTGATGAACTTTACCCTGGACTTGAGAAATTCCCTGCCATAAAATTTGCATTGGAAACAGCTATCCTGGATCTGAAAGGAGGTGGTAAAAAGATTCTTTTTGATAATTCATTTTCACGAGGTGAAGCCGGAATAATGATCAATGGACTGGTCTGGATGTCAGGTATTGAGGAGATGTTCTGGCAGGCAAAAGAAAAAATAGAAAAAGGTTTTAAGACCATAAAGTTCAAGATCGGGGCAATGGATTTTGAATCTGAACTTAACCTGATCCGACGGGTCAGGAATGAATTTGGGCCAGATATCGAAATCAGGCTGGATGCAAACGGTGCTTTTAATAACGAAGAGGCCCTATCAAAACTCGAACAATTATCAGCTTTTCAAATCCATTCCATAGAACAACCTATAAAACCCGGGCATTGGCAGGTAATGGGAAAAATATGTGCAACGAGCCCGATTCCGATTGCCCTTGATGAAGAATTAATCGGCATAACCGGACCGGCCCAAAAATCAGAACTGCTGCAAGAAATTAAACCTCAATATATTATCCTAAAACCATCACTACTTGGCGGGTTCAAAGAATCTGATGAATGGATAAACCTGATCGGGAATATACCAACCGAATGGTGGGCCACATCAGCCCTGGAATCTAACATTGGCCTGAATGCCATAGCTCAATGGACTGCCGAAAAGAAACCCCATTTACCCCAGGGATTGGGAACCGGAGACCTGTACATGAATAACTTTCCTCTTCCATTGAAAACTATTCGTGAAAAATTATGGTTCTTAGTGTAAAGGTATCTTCACAATCGCACTACAGGTAAAAATAATTGGAAATCTATGTTAAATTTAACAGGATTTAGTAAATTCGCAATTCGGGTAAGAAATTATGAGCAAAAGGTATATACAATTTTTACTAGTCTGTCTAGCGCTTTCAACATTTTCAGGTCTTCAGAAAACTAACGCCCAGGGGCAGGTATCCATCCAGAGTTTTCTTTATGTTACCGGTGGTTTCGGGGGATTTAACCCTGCAGTCTCACTTGGGCAAGATCATTTTGCATCAGGCCTGACAGTCATCGGAGACTTGAATGGCGATGGCGTTCCCGACCTTGCAGTTGGGGCTTCTACAAGCAGTGGGGTTGGCTCCGTTTATATATTCTTTATGAATGCCAATGGAACTGTTAAGGCTTATGTAAAAAACGCCGCACCTGCAGGCGCTAAAAATTTCGGTATATCTGTAGCAGGTATCGGAGATCTTAATGGAGATGGCATTCCGGATCTTGCAGTAGGATCCAGTGCGGATGTTGATGGCACAGGCCTCGCTAACTCAGGTAATGTATATATCTGTTTTATGAAAGCAAATGGAACGATCAATAGCACTGCTACAATAAACGGCACGAGTATGAATAGCTGGTCCTCATCACAAACGGGATCAGGTCCTCAGTTCGGCAGCAGTGTGGCCCTCGCAAAAGATGTTGATAATGATGGCGTACAGGATATTATTGTAGGAGCAAGTGCTGACAAAAACGGTAGTTCTACCGGCCCTCAGGGCTCAGCGTTTATTGTTTTTTTAACAACCTCGGGCGGTATTAAAGCTTCCCAGAAACTAAGTCCCGGAGTTGGTAATTTTCCTTCTGTACTGGGTGCAAACGACCAATTCGGTGCCAGCGTAGCAGGCATAGGAGATATTAACGGAGACGGTGTACCCGATGTATCTATAGGTGCACCTATTACAACTGATAAAAATGCGTCATCAGGTGCCTATTATGTGGTTGAACTTGCTACTACCGGTAAAACCATTACCAATGGTGTAACTGTCATATCAAACAGCACCCCGGGCATGGGTGGAATTCTGCCGAAAAACGAAAACTTCGGTAATGGACTTACGTATCTGCCCGATTTTGGATATCCAAGTTTCCATGTATTTGCCGTAGGAGCCGGTGGAGGCGGCACAAACCTTGCATCAAGTACAGGAGACAATGACTATCGTACCGGTGCAGGAGCAGTATTTATCGTTTTCTTAAACAAGACAGACGATACAGTCTTGTTTATGCAAAAGATAAGCGGTATCAATCCTCCGTTAAAAAAAGCAAATAACCACCTGGTAGCCCTCGATCACTTCGGGCTGTCTATACTTGATTATGGAACCGCGAGCAACAATACCATTCAAAAACTGGTAATCGGATGTCCCTATGATTCAGGCTTCCTTAATTCAACAGGGCAGGGATCTTTTTACGAAATCAATTTTTTAAAACCGGATGTAAAAGTGGATACGATCCTTTATCCGGCTGACACCGTATGTGGTAATTCTGCGCCGCGAATTGGTATTGTGTTCCAAAACCTGACACCTGGTCCTCTTGACACTGTTCCATTCCAGATAAATGTTTCAGGAACCATAACTGCAACTTTAAGGGATACTTTTTATGGGACGATACCTTTAGGTGGGAAAGACACTTTCTTCTTCAAACAGCCCTTCCCTACCAATAAATCGGGGACAGACACGGTGAAAGCTTTCTCACAATTCCCCGGTGATTTTGATCCATTTGATGATACTGCGAGAAGAAAAGTTTATGTCTTACCCCTGTTTACCAAGCCAAATTTCGGGGCTCCTGATAGCACTACTATCTGCCCATACACGAAATTAACACTTGATATGTTAAATCCGGGTTCTACCTACGCCTGGTATAAAAATGGCAACCTGATCCCTGGAGCAACCAGTGAAAAATTTATTGTTCCTTACACAGCTGCGGGAGGAGAGTACCTTGGTACTGCTACAATCGGGCAATGCTCCATTTCTGATTCTATAAAGGTCATTTTTGTTAAAAATGCTGTAGTCAATCTTGGGCCGCCCCAGGTTGTTTGCGTCGGTGTCAATGATACCCTTAGTGCCGGTTATCCGGATGCAAAGCATGGTTGGTATCTTACAAGCAGCCCGTTTCTTGCACTTGATACAACTGAACAATATGTGATCACTGGTAATAAAAATGCTTCATATTTTGCAGTTGTAACATATACCCTGAATAAAATCACCTGTCACGATACTGGTTCTATTCAAATCACTTTCAACAATGTCGTTCCGAATCTTGGTAAAGACACTATTCTATGCCAGGGCCAGACTTATGTACTCAATGCCCAAAATCCGGGGTCAACTTATGCCTGGTATAAAAATGGTATTAAGCAGACTGATACTGCACAAACGGATACTGTTTCCGTAAGCGGAAAATACTATGTTACGATTCAGCGAGGAAGTTGCGGTGGCACTGATACGGCAAATATTACTTTTCTTGCGATGCCCGTAGTAAGTCTGGCACCCAACTTCGATACACTATGTGGAGGCGTTACAAGGCTTTTGAATGCCGGCAACCCAGGTTTCAAGCATTTATGGTACCAGGATGGAAATCAAATTCCAAATTTATCTGATACAACAACAACATACACTGTCAACACCGATGGTGCCTACAAAGTCCTCGTTGAAAACAGGACCAGGGCCAAATGCCAGGCTTCTGATGTGGCAAACATTACTTATAATATACTGACCCTCAACCTTAACCGTGGTAATGTAGGATCTACTTTTTCGGGCTGCGAGGGAACAAATTACCCTCTTCAGGCTACATACACGAGTACTATAAATGATAAACCTATTTATCAATGGTATAAAAACGGAAAGCCTGCAGGTAACGGTTCTACAATTGTCATTGATACCGATGGGCAGTATAAAGTTATTGTAACCGTAGGTAATTGCATCGCAGCAGATTCAACGGTTGCCAAATATACCCAAATCACTACACCGAAATTTGGCACCAATGATACTTTAATCTGCAAAGGGACTTCCATTGTACTCGATGCAGGAAATCCAGGCGCCACTTATGTATGGACCACACCCCACGGGAAACTTTTTACGGAGCAAATAGTAGCAGATACTGATTATAAATACACGATAACTGTCAACAAGGCAGCTTGCTCAAAAGACACGTTTATTTTTGTAAAATTGATAAATATCAATGTACAGTTGGGCAATGACACCAACTTATGTTCGGGTACATTCTTTACATTGGATGCCAAGAACAGTGCTTATAATGCTACCTATCAGTGGTATGTTAATGGCAATATCATTCCGGGAGCGACGGAGGAACAATTTAATCCCGAACAAACAGGGACATATAAAGTGCAGGTGTTTCAAAAGCAATGCACTGATAGTGGTAAGATAAATGTCACTTTTATACCTGCACCAACTATTGTTATGTTTGATACAACAGTTTGTGCTTCAGATTCTTTAGTTCTGGATGCGGGTAATCCGGGTTATAAAATTCAATGGAATAAACCCCCTTATCAAACCACGGAAAAAATCACAGTCAGGCACACGATAAGCCCTTATCCATATGATGAGTATAAGGCCTTTATCACCAATGGTTTGTGTAGTGGCACCAGTGTTTTCCACGTATATTATTACAATCCTGTTGTTATTACAACCTTACCTGCCAGCGTATATTTATGCGATAGTTTCAGCAACGGCGTAGCGCTGAACGCAGGTACCGGATTTGCCAAATATAATTGGGAGCCTACAGGTGATAGTACTAGTTCTATATTTGTAAACTCACCGGGGAAATACACAGTAAAAGTATCAAACTCAGGAGGTTGTTCTTTCCTGGATAGTGTTCAGGTTTATGATTGTCCGCCGAATGATGTATTTATCCCGAATGCCTTTACCCCTAACGGAGATGGTGTAAATGATTCGTTCAAGGTATATAATCTTAATTCAATATATTACCAGTTTACAATCTATAACAGATGGGGTGAGCGCGTTTACTTAAGCTATGATCCTGGAAAAGGTTGGGATGGTACTTATGAAGGTACACCTGCCCCTGAAGGAATCTATAACTGGACCCTGGTTTACAGGTTGAATACCTCTGAAGGCATTCCCCCACAAAAGATCATTAGTGGAAATGTGATGCTATTAAGGCCATAAGGTCCTATTTGCGAAATAAAGCTGGCTGTTAATGATTCCTTAATCATTTGGGCCGAAATTATTAATGCAGGTCTTTTGCAGACTCTTTATATTTGAATATAAAAATCAATTAAAAGAGTGGAACGTATCAAAAAATCAATCTTCGTTATTTCTTGCTTTGCTATCGTGCTATTATTTGCGGAATGCAGATCCAGGCAACACGTGGCTACCGGCGAAAGATCAAAACATCCTAAACTGGTAGTCGGTATTGTTATAGATCAGATGCGCTATGATTTCCTGTATCGATATTGGGATAAATATGGCAATGGCGGGTTTAAAAGATTACTCAGAGAGGGTTATTTGTGCGCCAATACAAACCTCAACTATATACCTACCTATACAGGCCCCGGGCACGCCTCTATTTTTACCGGAACCACCCCAAGTATAAATGGTATCGTAGCCAACGAATGGTTTGACAGAAAAAAAGGAGAACCTCTATACTGCGTATCTGATGATAAGTACAGTACTGTAGGCAGCCTGAGTAAAAAAGAAGGCCAGATGTCTCCTAATAATTTACTTACCACAACTATAACAGATGAGCTGAAACTATCTGATAATTTTAATTCGAAGGTTATAGGTATATCTCTTAAAGACAGGGCCGCAATATTACCTGCCGGCCATAGCGCCAATGCGGCTTATTGGTACGATGGAAAATCAGGGAACTGGATCACTAGTACTTATTATATGGATAGCTTACCAGAATGGGTTAATAAGTTCAACAACCAAAGGCAACCCGTTAAATTCTTAAACCAGAAATGGGAAACACTATTACCCATAAAATCCTATACGGAAAGCACCAAAGATAATTCCGAATTTGAAGAGCCTTATAATGGCGAAACCCTTCCTGTTTTTCCATACAATTTGTGGCGAATCAGCGCTAATTCTTATGACCTGATCAGGGAAACACCATTTGGAGATACATACACTAAGAACTTTGCGGAAGAAACCATAAAGCAGGAGAAAATGGGTAAAGGAGATTATACTGATTTTCTTACCGTTAACCTCGCATCTACAGATTATGTAGGACATCGGTTTGGGCCTAATTCTGTGGAAATTGAGGACACCTACATCAGGCTTGATAAAGACATTGAAGAATTCCTGGATTTCCTTGACAGCGATATTGGCAAAGACAATGTACTGGTTTTTATAACTGCAGATCACGGGGTGGTTCAAAACCCGGGTTATCTTAAATCAAAAGGTTTGCCAGGCGGTTTTTTTAAAGCAAGTTACATAAGTGATACCCTGAATGATTTTTTGAAGAAAACTTATCAGTGCGATAGCCTTATTGAGAATTATTCAAACCAGCAGATATACCTGAACTATGACTTATTGAAATTGAAAAATATCCAGGTCAAAGATATTTCCAATAAAATAGCTGATTTTGTAAAAGCCTTCCCAGGTGTGGCAAATGCCTTACCTACGGCTGATTTTGCGTCAAATCAATTTTCTGAGGGCCAGCTAAACCTTGTTCAGCGAGGATTTTATGAGCCTAGATGTGGCGATGTGGCACTAATTTTACAGCCGGGATGGATTGATGGAAGTAAAACCAAGGGAACTACTCACGGAAGCGGGTATGCCTATGATACACATATCCCTCTTATTTTCTATGGATGGGATGTAAAACCCGGCTGTACGTATACCCCTGTTTCGGTGACAGATATAGCCCCTACGATTGCTGCTTTCCTTCAAATTCAGCCACCTAGCGGATGTACGGGGAAACCAATTGTGGCACTCACATGGTAATCAGGATATCGATCAGGATGTCTCTTTTATATTTTCGAGGTCATCCAAATCCTTGAACCTGCCAGAAGCTTTTTTTGCACGGACGAGGTCTTTGTAGTCAATTATTTTCACGGGGACACCATCCCATATTCCATCTTTGGCATTCAAAAAAGCCTCTTCAAATTCAAGGCCTTTTACTTCAGTTAATATATCAATGGAAACGGGTGATCTTCCAAATGAAAAAACATCCATCTCATCGGAGATAAAGTTTTCGAAAGTCATATCAAATACAGACATGCCGAACCTAAAGAAAGCGGCCTTTATTTTTAGATAATTAGCTTCTGATTTTCTCACCCAAATATCTATGTCGCCTGTTGTACGGGAATGACCATAATGAATGACTGCATAACCACCAACGATGAGGTAATCTACTTTGGAGGAATTCAGGTTGTGGAGAATATCCTGAAAATCCCGGTTTAGGGTCACACTCATTTTATTTTATGTTTTCTTGAACTGAAAACTGTCTTATCCATCCTTGGCGGGTTGTTGACATCGAAATGATATGCGATACTGTTGAGGTACATTACGGCCCCAAGCCTTTCATCTACCGTTTTGGTTCTCCAATAATCAGAATCCTTCTCAGCATTTTCATGCTTATAACCTTTCCCGTATGTCTTATCTAAACGAAACATAACACAAAATTAAGGGTTATTAATCTCAGCCATTCATCCTGTCAAATGCTTCTTGAGAGCTCGCTATCATTCCTTCTACCAGTCCTTTTGACATGCCGATTGCAATTTCATAAGTATCGCTTTCAATTCCTGGCATTGTCTGTTTAATAAAATCATCTACATGCATTCCCCTGAACGATGGCGGACGTGTACCATGGTCAAGATCCGTATCCACAATCGGCGGTATAATTTCAAAAACTTTAATCGAAGTGTCCTTTAACTGGTGACGTAATGACCAGGTAAAAGAATGCATGGCTGCTTTGGTGGCACAATAAACAGGCATTCTTGCAATGGGAACAAGGCCGAGGCCTGAACTATTATTAATAATAGCCGAATTGGTTTTGGACAATAAATGCGGGAGGAACAACGCTGTTAAATGTACGGGCGCCAGGAAATTTGTTGTGATTTCTTCTTCAGCCGAAACTATGTCTGCACCCTTCACAAAGTTATTCTGCCTCTGGATGCCAGCATTATTTACCAGGATATTCAGATCAGGATAATCTGAGATAACTTTTTGAGCTAATAACTCCCTTTGAGACTTGTCCTGAACATCACATAAATAAAGAATCAAATCAGGGAATTTTTGTTGCGCTTCGTCCAGTTTTTCCTGTTTTCGGGCGCATATAATTACTTTGCTGCCGGCATTCAGGAATTGTTCCGCCATAGCCAGCCCTATTCCGGTAGAGCCACCTGTGATGAGAACTGTATTGTTTGATAGGTTCATGGTAAATAATTTATCAGCTATTTTTTTTATGAGCCTTTATCTTTTGAAGTTCTTCTATATCAGCTTTATCGCGTGTTCGTCCGGTATTTATCTTGGATAAAACTAAATGATGTAGGTGTAATACGGGAATCTGCCTTTTACCGAAAGGTAAAAAAACCTTTTGCTCCCATGCCTCCTCAAACTTTACGCCAGAAATATGTGTAAGGAAATCCACCTTGAAAGGTTCTTCCCAAAGACTAAAAACAAATGGCTTATCAAAATCCTCACCTTTTAGTAATTGTATATGTTCAAATGAAAACCCAATCTCAACCAGGGCTTTAAATAATTTTTCTTTATTCTCATTTCCAGGCCTAATCCAAACATCCATGTCGCCCGTAGCCCTGTTATATCCATGAAAATTGACAGCAAATCCGCCTACAAGTATGAAATCAACATTATTATGCAATAGAAAATTTAAAAGGTCTTTATGATCTTCTGATAGGAATTTCATTGCTTATAACTTGAAATTGTGATTTTCTTCTCAAGGTTTTTATAAAACAATTGATCATTTTCAAGCCCAAAAGACATAATGATCAAATCCATCATATTTTCGATTCTCTTTTCCGGGCTAATAGAAGCCCAATAAATATACATTTCCTCCCTTTGCTCATCTGGATGCTTAAAAATCCGTATCGTTGGCTTTGGGAATTTGAAAGGTTTATTTCCTTCTTTACTTTTGTTATCCATTTCTTTAATCACCACCTACCCCTGATTTATACCGCCATCTTCTTCGTCTTCCCGTCCCCATTCAGCTTCTCATCTTTGGCGAAATCAGGCTCATTGATATTGACAGCATGAGAAATCTTGTCTTTAAGAAGCGCTCTTTCAATTACTTCCTTCATGGTTTTTACATAATGAAAAGTAAGACCTTCTATATATATTTGTTTAACGTCTTCAACATCTTTACGGTTTTGCTCACTGAGGATAATTTCCTTAATACCAATACGTTTGGCAGCAAGAATTTTTTCCTTGATACCACCTACCGGTAGTACTGAACCTCTTAATGTAATTTCACCGGTCATAGCAATGCCTGGTCTTATTTTTCGTTGTGTATAAGCCGATGCAAGGGCCGTCAACATAGTTATCCCTGCTGAAGGGCCTTCTTTAGGCACGGCGCCTTCTGGAACGTGTACGTGCAGGTCCCATTTATCAAATGCTTTAGGATGAATTCCAAATTCAGCGTATTGCGATTTTAGATAAGACAGTGCCGTAAGAGCTGATTCTTTCATGACCTCACCCAACTTACCTGTCAGGGTTATTTTTCCGTTTCCGGGAGATAAAATGGCTTCAATATAAAGAACATCGCCACCAACAGAAGTCCAGGCAAGACCTGTAACCACCCCGGCCATATCATTGTTCATAAATATGTCCTTGTCAAATATCTGTGGACCAAGGATTTCGCGAATGTCCGATTCTTCAATATTTATCGCTTTGTCTTCTCCCATCACCATATGTTTGGCACGGGCACGTGCAAATGATGCGATCTTTTTCTCCAAAGTTCTGACCCCTGATTCCCTCGTATATTCATCAATGATTTTCTCAATGATTTCAGGTTTCATTTTCAGATCTTTTGCCTTAAGGCCATGCATTTCCCTTTGTTTCGGAATAAGATAATTTTTAGCAATGGCTACTTTTTCTTCTATCAGGTACCCACTCACATCAATAATTTCCATCCTGTCTCTTAAGGCCGGATGGATGCTATCCAATGAATTTGCAGTCGCAATAAACATCACATGGCTCAGATCATATTCCAACTCAAGATAATTATCATAAAATGAGTTATTCTGTTCCGGATCAAGTACTTCCAGTAAAGCAGATGAGGGATCACCTCTGAAATCATTGCCTATTTTATCTACTTCATCAAGGATAAAAACGGGGTTTGATGATTTTGCTTTTTTAATGGCCTGGATAATGCGGCCCGGCATGGCACCAATATAGGTTTTTCGGTGCCCGCGAATCTCCGCCTCATCATGTAAACCCCCTAAGGACATACGGGTGTACTTTCTTCCCATTGCCTTGGCAATTGATTTACCAAGGGATGTTTTTCCGACTCCCGGAGGGCCAGAAAGACATAGAATAGGGCTTTTCATATCACCCTTCAGTTTCAAAACAGCCAGGTATTCAAGTATCCTGTCTTTTATTTTATCAAGGCCATAATGGTCCTTTTCAAGGACAGCCTTGGCACGATTCAGATCAAGATTATCCTTGGTATATTCGTTCCAGGGCAGGTCGAGCATGAGTTCGAGGTAGTTCAATACTACAGAATACTCTGCAGCCATTGGGTTCATGCGCTCGAGTTTCAAAAGCTCCTTTGCAAAAGCTTCAGCAGTTTCCTTGCCCCATTTTTTCTTGGCGGCACGTTCTTTAATATTCTGAATCTCCTTATCAGGTGAATCGCTACCCAGTTCTTCCTGAATCGCTTTTAGCTGCTGGTGAAGGAAATAATCTCTTTGCTGTTTATCAATATCAACCCTGACCTTGGAATGGATCTGGTTCTTCAGTTCCAACATTTGTTGTTCCTTGGAAAGGTGCATTAATACCAGCTTTGCACGTTCCTTAAAATCAAATGTTTCAAGTATTTTTTGTTTGTCAGGAACAGGTATGCTTAAGTTGGAAGAAATAAAATTGACCAGGAAACGCGGACTTTCGATATTCTTGATCGCAGAAGATGCCTCTGAAGGTATATTAGGAGACAATTGTATGATCTGGGTTGAAAGGTCTTTGAGTGCATCAACAGTTGCATTAAGCTCGTCATCCGGCTCAAGGCGTTTTTCTATAACTGCCTCAACTTTAGCCCGCAGATATGGTTCATGACGGGTGATTTCTACAATATTGAATCTTCTTTTACCCTGGATAATGACGGTAGTATTACCATCAGGCATACGAAGCACTTTCAATATATATGCAATGGTGCCGACTTTATTAAGGTCTTCGATGTCAGGATCTTCAACTTGTTCAGACTTCTGAGCCACCACACCAATGATCCTTTCCTTTTTATAGGAATCATTGATCAGTTTGATGCTTTTATCCCTACCCACAGTAATTGGTATAACGACACCTGGGAAAAGAACAGTATTTTTTAATGGAAGGATAGATAGTTCGTCAGGTATCTGCTCTTTGTCCATTTCCTCTTCTTCTTCGGTAGAAAGAAGAGATATGAACTCAGGGCCATCATCTTCAATGGCATCTGACATGCCTATATTTTCAAAAGTTGTTTTTTTATTGCTCATTTTTATTTCTTTTTGCCACGAAGGCGCAAAGGCGCAAAGTTTTGTTTTGTGACTTGGTGCCTTAGTGGCTGTATTATTTTTCAAAGGCTTTTACAATAGCCATGCCAACTGCATTGTTACAAAACTCCTTATTCAAAAGTAGCGAAATTATTCATTGTTATCATGACAGATATGATTAAAAATATGCGCCGATATTATTCAAGAAGACATTTTATCAAT
>Ga0206979_1053_pt1 | contig 20143 bp, 20 predicted proteins | sample Alteio_BWMinCont_19_FD_153463 | JGI IMG/M metagenome (GOLD analysis project Ga0206979, IMG submission 153463) | Enriched cells from forest soil in Barre Woods Harvard Forest LTER site, Petersham, Massachusetts, United States -... | ecosystem: Environmental > Terrestrial > Soil > Temperate forest >... | reverse complement strand
ATCGATTAAGAGGCTTGTCATCCAGCTAATCTGCCTCATTCTTTACAAATATTCCCTTCCTTTCTTAAATAAAAAATAAATGACGATACCCGTTAAAATTCTTCATCTTGAAGATAATGAGCAAGATGCCTCTTTGATCAAAAGATATCTGGTTCTTACAGGTATTAAATTTGATCTGCTACGGGTAGATAATAAATCAGATTTCGTTTCTGCATTGAAAGATTTCTTGCCTGAATTGATACTATCTAATCATCTAACCCCAGGAATCAATTCGTCAGAAGCACTACACATCTGCAATGAGAATAATTATTCGGGTCCCTTCATTTTAATTTCAAAGGTGGTTTCAGATGAGTATGGTGCAAGTATTGTAAAAGATGAAGGCGCATACGATTATGTATTAAAATCACATTTACAAAGATTGCCTTCAGTCATTAATCGTGCTCTGGCAAACAATAAACTTTTGATTGAGAATCGGAACTGTCTCGATGAAAATACTGAGAATGTAGTCTTGCTAAAAGACACCGAAAGTATGGCTCACCTTGGGAGCTGGCAAGCTGATCTAAAGACAAATATTATTATTTGGTCAGATGAAGTATATAGGTTGTACGGGTATGAACCAGGTGAAATAATTGCTTCTCTGGAGTCGCTTTTGGAGCATATTTATCCTGACGACTTAAAATTTTTCCAGGAAATGACTTCTGATAAAGTTCTGGCAATGAAAGATAGCGTAAAATTTACTTTCCGCATTATTGATAAACAAGGGAACCTAAAGTATTTGTTGAACCAAATTCTTGTAAAGAGGGATAAAGACAAGAAACCAGTTCGTCTTACAGGGTTTCTTTTGGACGTTACCGAAACTATTGAGGTTACAAAGCAACTTGAAAAACGGGAAAGACTTTATAAAAAGCTTATTGAAAAAAGTACTGATATGAAAATTATCAGGTCTTCTGATGGGATCATACTATATGTTAGTCCATCATTTTCGCATGTTTTTGGAATTGACATGGATGAGCTCATAGGAAAGGATTTGACTGAAATGATCCATCCCGATGATCTGGTGAAATATCATCAGTTAAACAAAGATTTATTAAAACATCCGGGCAAATCTTATACTATCGATAAAAGAATGATGCATAAGAACGGCACATACCTTTGGTGTGAAGGTACAGTAACCAATTGGAATGACGATGCGGACATTGAAGGATTTGTAGGGAATTTCACAGATGTAACCCAAAAAAAAGAAGATGAAATTGAAAGAGAGGCAATTACTGAAGACCTCATCAGCCGCAATAAAGACCTTGAGCAATTTGCCTACATTGTTTCTCATAATTTAAGGGCACCGGTGGCAAACATCCTGGGTGCAAGTATGCTGATGAAGGATGAAGGAATAGAAGATGATGAAAGAGATTTGCTTTTAAACGGGCTTGATACTTCTATTCATAAACTGGATGGTGTTATTAATGATCTGAATGAAATATTGCAGACAAAAAAAACGATGAGTGAAACAAGGCAGCAGGTGGTTTTCTCAGAACTTGTGTCAGAAATAAAGTCAGAGATTGGGGATATGATGAGCAGAGAAAATGTGGAAATAATGACAGACTTTTCAGAAATAGATGAGATGCTTACACTTAAAAGCTATATGAGAAGTATTTTTCTGAACCTTATTACAAACAGCATAAAGTACAAAAGACCTGATACACCCCCTGTCATTCATATCTCTTCTCATCGATCTCCAAGCCGTATTACACTCATATTCAGAGACAATGGCCTGGGAATTAACATGGTAAAAAATAAAGACCAGGTATTTGGGTTGTATAAACGTTTTCACCTGAAGGTGGAAGGAAAGGGAATGGGATTATATATGGTTAAAACGCATGTAGAAACCCTTGGTGGAACGATCCAACTCAAAAGCGAAGTAAATGAGGGATGCGAATTTGTAATTGATTTCAAAAGATGAGCATACAGTATAAATATATAATCGTCGATGATGATCCACAAAATAACCTGATCGTGAAACTGACGATTAAAAAGTATCTTAATCCATCAGAAATTCAGATTTTTACAGACCCGGTAGAAGGATTGGAATGGATCAAAGACCATTATTTGCATGAGGTTATTAAAAGCAAAACTGTTTTGTTGCTTGACGTAAATATGCCCATCATGTCTGGGTGGGAATTTTTGGAAGAATTTGAAAAACTTGATGCTTTGGTGCAGATTCAGTTTTTCATTTTTATGCTTTCTTCATCAGTAGACGACCGCGATCTTGAACGGTCAAAAAGCTGCAAGAGTGTCAAAGGCTATCTTGTAAAACCTTTGAAAAAAGAAGAATTGATGGAGTTGATGGGCGGGTTGAATCTTTGATGTTTTATAAAACTCATAATATAGTTTTGTGGTTCAAGAGAGGATTCAATTCTGGCAACTGATTTAAAAGAATTATTTAGTCGTCTCACTTCTTACCCCTGACTTATCTCTGTTTCCCCAATTCTTCTAACTTTGCCCCGTGCAGTTTGAAATCTGCCGAAAGTAGGGTTTTAATCATTTCTGACAGAAAGTCAGCACGACAAAATTGAACAAAAAAATGTCCTAAGTGTATTAATCTGGTATTGAATGTTTTGTGAGAGACGAAATATAAATTTTGACATACACATAGACATGTTTGCAGGTTTCTTCGTATATTTAAATAAGAAGCAAGGCAATAACGGCTTGGCGCAGATTTTGATTAATATTAGAAAATTGGATTCATACCAAAATACATGGAAACACCAAAAAGTCCAGATGAGGACAATAAAGGAAGTTATAAAAAATTGATGGAAGCAAAATTTTCACCCAGGGTAAGAGATGTAATCAGCTATAGCAGAGAGGAAGCCATTCGTCTCGGCCATGATTACATTGGCGCAGAACATCTTCTGCTCGGGCTCGTCCGTGAAGGGGAAGGCAAGGCCATAAAGACGCTGAAATCGCTTGATGTGGACCTGATAAGGCTCAAAAAATCAATCGAGGATGCCATTCGCAATACGGCGACCCATAAAAACATAACAGGAAACATACCGCTTACCAAACAAGCTGAAAAAGTATTGAAGGTAACGTACCTGGAAGCTAAAATATTTAAAAGCGATATCATTGGCACAGAGCACCTTTTATTAAGTGTGTTGCGTGACGAAGACAATATCGCCGCTCAGATACTGCATCAGTATGCTGTGACCTATGAGGTCTTTAAAGAACAACTGGAAGAGAACTTTTACGGGCCAAAGGGGGAATTCCCTTCTGATCCGGGCGAAGAAGATTTCGGTGGTCCTGAAAAGAGCTTCGGCGGTGGCGGAAGTGGTTCGGGTACTGGCAGAAAATCTGAAACCAAATCCAAAACTCCGGTTCTGGATAATTTTGGTCGGGACCTGACAAAGGCTGCTGAAGAAGGCAAGCTGGACCCCATAGTAGGAAGAGAAAGAGAAATAGAAAGAGTGTCTCAAATTTTGAGCCGCAGAAAGAAAAACAACCCGATACTGATCGGTGAACCTGGTGTAGGTAAAACAGCAATTGCTGAAGGACTTGCACTAAGGATTATCCAACGCAAAGTATCGAGGGTGCTTTTTAATAAAAGGATCGTGACGCTTGATCTTGCTTCATTGGTGGCCGGTACCAAATACCGTGGCCAGTTTGAAGAGCGGATGAAAGCCGTGATGAACGAACTTGAAAAGAATGCCGATGTGATCTTATTTATTGATGAGATACATACTATTATAGGTGCAGGTGGCGCCAGCGGCAGTTTGGATGCGTCAAATATGTTTAAACCGGCTTTGGCAAGGGGCGACATCCAATGTATTGGTGCAACTACCCTTGATGAATACAGGCAGTATATCGAAAAAGACGGCGCTTTGGAACGCAGGTTCCAGCAAGTCATGGTAAATCCTGCCAGTATTGAAGAAACTGAAGAGATCCTCCAGAATATCAAAGAAAAATACCAGGACCACCATGGTGTTGACTATACCGATGAAGCTATAAAGGCTTGCGTAATTATGAGCGAAAGGTATATCAGTGACCGGTATCTGCCAGACAAAGCTATTGATGTAATGGATGAAGCGGGTGCAAGGGTTCACATTACCAATATACATGTACCTGTAAATGTGCTTGATCTGGAGAAAAAGATCGAAGACATTAAGGTTGAGAAAAACAAAGTTGTCAAAAGCCAGCAATACGAAGAAGCCGCAAAGCTTCGGGATAAAGAAAAGCAATTGATCGAGCAACTGGAAACCGCTAAACGCGAATGGGAAGAAGAAACCAAAAAGCAAAGGTTTACCGTAACTGATGAAGATATTGCAGAAGTAATATCTATGATGACCGGTATCCCAACCAAGCGTATCGCAGCCAGCGAGGGCGTGAAGTTGCTGAACATGGACAAAGAACTGGAAGATAGTGTGGTAGGACAGAATGAAGCCATTAAAAAGCTGACCAAAGCCATACAACGTACAAGGGCCGGATTGAAAGATCCGAACCGCCCGATAGGTTCATTTATCTTCCTCGGACCGACCGGAGTAGGTAAAACTGAACTCGCGAAAGTACTTGCCAAATATATGTTTGACAGTACGGATGCATTGCTCAGGATTGACATGAGTGAATACATGGAGAAATTCGCGGTATCAAGATTGATCGGGGCGCCTCCTGGATATATCGGGTATGAAGAAGGTGGACAGCTTACAGAAAAAGTACGCCGCAAACCATATTGTGTCATTCTGTTGGACGAAATTGAAAAAGCACACCCGGATGTTTTCAATATCCTGCTGCAGGTACTGGATGAAGGTTTCCTGACAGACAGTCTTGGCAGAAAAGTTGATTTTCGTAATACGGTCATTATCATGACTTCGAACCTGGGCACCAGGCAGTTGAAAGACTTCGGTAAGGGTGTAGGCTTTCAGACTGAAACACGTAAGGATACCAATGATGACTATGTGAAAACAGTTATTGAGGGCGCTCTGAAAAGGTCATTTTCACCGGAGTTTTTGAATCGTATTGATGATCTGATCATATTCAATTCGCTTACAGAAGAAGATATCCGTAAGATAGTTGACCTTCAACTTCAATATCTGTATGATCGTATCAAATTAATGGGTTATCAAATCACTGTGACTGATGCCGCCAAAGGATTCCTGGCCAAAAAAGGCTTTGATCCTGCCTATGGCGCACGTCCTTTGAAACGTACCATTCAAAAATATGTTGAGGACAGCGTAGCAGAGGAAATCCTGAAATCTGAAATAAAAGAAGGTGATACCATTGTAGTTGATATGAAGGCTGATGATGACAGCGCCATCAGTGTCACTATTGATCATACAGGTCCAGGTTCAGCTCCGGAAGAGAAAAAGCCGGAACCGAAACCTAAAAAAGGAAAATCTCAGTCCTAGTTAGATTAGATTTATTGAGTAATATAAAAAGGCCGGTGATGAACTGGCCTTTTTTTGTGTTGCCCTGTCCCTAAAGGGGACTATCTGATAGTTTATAAGTGTCTGTGCACAGGCTATTTTCTTACAGACTACTCGTTATCAATGGTTTGCTTTTCAATCCCGTAGGGATGACATTTTGGTAGAAAGAATATGACATTTTTATATAGAATCCCGTAGGGATGACATTTTTCCTATTCAAAAGAAAATATCGTACCTACGGCACTCAAAGACAAGGCATTGTACGTTGCTACCAAAATGCTGTCCCGATGGGACTCAAAAAAGAAAAAGTTTTTTACCCCTTAAATGACTCCATAATCGCTGAACTGATCCCGGTAAACGAAAATCCACCATCATGGAACAGGTTCTGCATGGTAACTTTACGGGTATAGTCTGAGAATAGAGAAATGCAATAATCCGCACATTCTTCGGCACTTGCATTTCCAAGAGGTGACATTTTTTCAGCGTAGTCAAAGAAAGCATCAAAACCGCCAACACCGGTACCTGCTGTAGTAGCGGTAGGGGATTGGGAAATGGAATTAACCCTTACTTTTTTAGCAACACCGTATTGATATCCGAAACTGCGCACAATAGATTCCAGGACAGCTTTGGCCTGGGCCATATCACTGTAGTCAGGGAATACTCTTTGAGAGGCCATATAAGTCAGCGCTACCACAGAACCCCATTCATTCATGGCATCCTGTTTCATAGCTGTTTGTAATACTTTATGAAGTGAAACACCAGATATATCAAGTGTTTTCATGAAAAAATCATAATTCAGATCGTCATAAGGGCGCTTTTTGCGCACATTTGGTGACATACCTACCGAATGAAGTACAAAATCCAGTTTCCCGCCTAATGTTTTTACGGATTCAGAAAACAAGGTCTCAAGTTCTTCAACGATCGTTACATCAGATGGTATAATGGTTGCATTACAGGCTTCGGCAAGTTGGTTTATGGTCCCCATTCTTAACGCCAGTGCTGTATTGGTGAGTACAAACTGAGCGCCTTCTTCATGTGCTTTCAGCGCTACCTTCCAGGCGATAGATTTTTCATCCAGCGCTCCGAATATGATTCCTTTTTTACCTTTTAACAGATCGTGTCCCATTTTTCTTCTTTATAATTTTCGCGGTAAAGATACAGCTACAATTGAAAACCCATCGTTCTGAAATTCAAAAACTATTTTATTGGGTTTATTTCAACTCCACCAAAGTTATCCCTTCCCCTCCATAATCCGGATGCTCGCTTTTGACTTCCTTAACGATATCATATTTTTTAAGCAGCTCCCGGATCATTTTACGTAGAATACCATCGCCTTTGCCATGAAGAATTCTAAGCGAACTGATATTTAAGATCATTGCCTTATCCAATTGGTTTTCTACGATAGATAAAGCCTCATCAGCTCTCATGCCTCGAACATCAATAGCGGGACTGAAATCCTTAGCGGCGGCAGTATAATCAACTCCGTTGATACGCCTTTCGGGAATCAGCTTTGGTAATATCACATCTTCGATATTTTTGGTATCTACGAGGGTTTTAATATTATTAAATGAAACCAGTACTTTATCTTTCCGGATCTCTTCTATGACGCCCGTTTCTTTATTTCCAGCGATTTTCACAGATGCCCCAACCTTTATTTCAAGGGGTTTTTTAGGCTCTTCTTTTACGGCTGGTTTTATAAGTCGGGTTTCTTCTTTAAGAGTATCTTTATCCGTGTCTATTTCTTTTCTGACTTTCTGTTGAAGGGATTTCTTTTCCGGTGTCGCTTTCAGATCCTGGAAAAGCTTTTCAAACTTTTTATTGACTTTATCGAGTTCTTCCAGAGCTTTTTGCTTGGTATCTAAAATGATCTGCTGTTTGTTTTTGTCAAGGTCGTTTTTAAGCTTGTTATAGGATGCCGTAAGAGCATCAAGTGATTTCTGAGAAGCATCCAGTTTTTGGGTCTTCAGGTCCAGCCAATGCTTTTCAGTTTCCATGGAAGACAGCAGGGCATCAAAGTTCTGGTAAGTAGAATCTACTTTAGATTTAGCTTTTTTGATGACATTTCCTGGTAATCCAATCTTTTGAGCGATCTCAAAAGCATGAGAACTTCCTGCTTCACCCGTTTTTAAAACATATAGCGGACTCATATTGTCCACATCAAACAGCATGGACCCATTGATGATACCTTTGGTGTGAGAAGCAAATAATTTGAGGTTTGAATAATGCGTGGTTACTACCCCGAAAGCCTGTTTGTGATTCAAGGCATCCAATATAGCCTCGGCGATTGCTCCGCCAAACATAGGGTCCGTTCCGGTTCCAAACTCATCGATCATAAATAATGTCTCGCCATTTGCAACCTGGATAAACTGCTTTAAATGTGATAGATGCGAACTATAAGTACTCAGATCATTTTCAATGGACTGATGGTCCCCGACTTCAATGCAGATCTTTTTAAATACCCCCATTTTGGAATCAGGATGTACCGGTACCAGCATCCCGCATTGCAACATGATCTGAATCAATCCAATTGATTTTAATGCTACCGATTTACCGCCAGCGTTTGGTCCGCTTATTATTAAAACCCGTTCATCAATATTCAATTTGATACTGAGAGGTATGGTTTTCCGTTTGAGATCACGGTTATGTAGCAGTAGGAGAGGATGTCTCGCGTTGATTAACTCTAAGACGGGGGTCTTCTTAAGATCAGGCATATGTGCCTCCAGATCAATGGCGAACAAGGCTTTCGCCCTGATAAAATCAAATAACCCTGCCAGTTTTTGATAAAACTTAATAGTCTGTATTTCTGGCCTTACAGCATCTGACAAGGTCTTTAGAATTCGGTATATCTCCCGTTTTTCTTCCTGTCTGAGTTCAAAAAGGTCATTGCTGATTTCGATGGTTTGCTCCGGTTCAAGGAATATTGTTTTCCCGGAAGCAGATTCATCATGGATGATTCCCTTTATTTTTCTTTTGTGTTCGGCATGCAGGGTAAGTACGCGTCTGCCATTTTTCAGGCTTTCAGAGCCAGCAGCAAGCCATCCGCTTGCTTGGGCTTGAAGCAAGATAAATTCGAATTTTTTCTCCAGCGCACGATCCGTTTTCCGCATGTCGCTTCGGATACGATCGAGCTCTTTCGAAAGCCCGCTTCGTACTTTGCCTTCTTCATTTATAACTTTATTAATATGGTCTAATGCAAAGCTATTAAAGTCATTACCGTCTAATATTCCTTCAAGGTTTGCATAGGTTCCCGGTCTTTTTTTGAAGTATATATGAATACTTTTAACTGCCTTTAAAAACTGTAATAAGATAAAAAACTGTTCCTCACTCAAAACCGAATTTTCAATCATCAGGTAATTGAGTTCTTCTTCCAGGTTATGATAATCGTCCGCCGGGAATGACTCGTCTATTTCCAGCAGGGTTTTGAATTCTTTTACCTGCAGCAGCGCCATCATAATGAAATTATAATCGCCGCTTACCCTCATCTTCTTTGCAAAGCGCAAACCAAGTTCACTTTTGCAGTTATTTTCAACGACGTGCAGAATTTTATCCAGTTCAAGCTTAGCGCTTTCCCCTTCAGGATAAAGAATTGTTTGAAGCATCCTGCAAATGTCCCCCAAATTGAATTGTGTTGTCTCTATATTTGCGCCAAAAATTTTAAAATTTTCAATGAAAAATATCACAGTCATCGGTTCGGGTACTATGGGGAATGGAATTGCCCATGTTTTCGCTTTAAATAATTATAAGGTTCACTTGTTTGATATCAGTACCGAGGCACTAGCCAAAGCGATGGTAGTCATTGAAAAAAACCTTGACCGCCAGGTAGAGAAGGGCGCCATCACTGCCGAACAAAAGACCAGTACGCTTCAAAATATCACGTCTTCCGCCAGTCTGGAAGCCGCCGCAAAAGATGCTGACCTGGTAGTAGAGGCTGCCACAGAAAACAGCGCTATCAAACTGGAATTATTCAAAAACCTGGATGCGCTTTGCAAGCCGGAAGCGATTCTGGCATCAAATACATCATCTATTTCCATTACCAAAATAGCCGCCGCCACTAAAAGGCCAAGCCAGGTGATCGGAATGCACTTCATGAACCCAGTACCCGTCATGAAACTGATTGAAGTGATCAGAGGATATGCCACATCAGATGAAACCACAAAAACCATCTTTGAAATAGCGAAAACGCTTGAAAAAATCCCGGTAGAAGTGAATGACTATCCGGGCTTTGTTGCGAACAGAATTCTAATGCCGATGATCAATGAAGCCATTATCAGCTTACACGAAGGCGTGGCTGGCGTTGACGAAATTGACACCGTGATGAAACTAGGCATGGCTCACCCAATGGGACCATTGCAATTGGCAGATTTTATAGGCTTGGATGTATGCCTTTTTATCATGAATGTACTTTATGAAGGATTTGGTAATTCAAAATATGCCCCTTGTCCTTTACTCAAAAACATGGTTACTGCAGGATACCTTGGCATAAAGAGTGGAGAAGGGTTCTATAAGTACACCAAAGGAAGTAAAGAACTGGTGGTTTCTCCGATGTTTGGGAAGAAGTAGTGAGAGGTAAGAAGTGAGATGTGCTGACGCATGTTTTACCTACTCACTATCAAATCCCATCGATACAGATAATTCCCGATAAGCATTAATCTCTTTTTGAAGTTCTGCAACTTTTTGTTCTGCAGTAGCGATGGCATCTGCACCGGCAATGAATCGGCGTGGCGGTTCTTCCTGATTTGCAATCTTTATTAATGCAAGAGCAAGTTTGTCTGGATTACCAGCCTGCAGGCCGTTTTGTGACTTCCACCATTCCATTTGTTGCGTTCTTCGTTCATCATAATCTTCGATAAGAGGTGCGGCATAATTTGTTGATTCCTCGGTGAGGAGTTCTGTGCGGAAAAAGCCGGGGTTGACAATGGTCGTGTGAATCCCAAAAGGAGCAATTTCAGAGCGTAACGATTGCATCCAACCCTCAATGCCAAATTTTGATGCAGCGTAGGCGGTACAAAACTCATATCCCTCAAGGCCCGCGGTAGACGAGATGGTGATTATTTTTCCGGAATGCTGTTTACGCATAACAAGCAATATGGCGCGAGTCACATTCATTGGGCCAATGAGGCTTGTAGATAATTGTCTCTCAATTTGTTCAGGTGTCAATTCCTCAAAGTATCCTGCGCAAAAGTTAGCAGCATTGTTGACCAGTACATCTATATTCCCAAAGCGCTCTATGGCAGCTTTAACAGCCGCTTCAGCCTCAGAAAGATTCGTTATGTCCAGCTTTACAATCAATAGATTATCAGCTTTTCCGAGGGCTTTAGCGACCTTATCGGTATCCCTGCCGGTTGCTACAACGTTGTCACCTGCAGCCAAAACTGCTTTCGCGATGTGACATCCCATACCACGGCCAGCACCGGTAATAAACCAAACTTTTTTCTTATTCATTTTTCAATTCTCTATTTAAATATTTTTTTCCCTTTCTATAATCCCGTTCTTTTCTCGGCTTGGAGCCCTTGTTGGTGTTTTCACCAACAAGTTTTTGATTGTAAATAATACAAATTCAAGCATTTATCTCACTTCATTAAACGGCTTTCTTGGCTTGGCTTTCATCCGCTCATCTACTTTTTCGGCCAACCATTGAAAGTATTCATTCATAAAAGGATCATTCGTCGTTTGCCTGGTGTCTAAGATCATTGGTTTTAATTTATCAAATGACGTTAATACGAACGACCCCAGCGTTTTGTCTACAAGGTCAATATTGATATAGCGTTCGGCAACCAGCATCCCAAGAGATTCCATTTGCTGAGAGTACTGGGCAATAAGGACCCATTCCTCGTTAGGCATGTGATTCATTTCTTCATATGTTGAGGGCATTTTATGGACTGCCATAAAGCACATGAGTTCAGCAAATTCCCGCGATTGAAAATTCTGCAATATATCAAGCGTAAAATGCTCTTTTCTATCTCGGGACGCTGTCCTTACCTGTGCAATACCAAAAATCAGGGCCACGATGAAGGACAAGGCAAGAGCAAGATTTGCAATGTTGGTGATTAATTCTGTGTTGTTTGCCATATAATTTTTGCCATATAATTTTTGAATTAGTTTAGCATGGTGAGTGCTTCTCAAATTTCAGATAAAATTAGGAGAAAGTTGGAAAGACAATATTATAATCTGAGCAACAAGATTTTGTTACTTTTCAAAGATCAGCAGTTTCCCTATTCTGAAATCGGGCTTAAATGTTTATCAACAATACCGTTAAGCAGTTCTGTTGTTAATGGTTTCATTATAAAGCCTTTTACCCTGGCGCTTTTTTCTGCTTTCGTTAGATCTATAGGGTTTTCGCTGGTAGTCAGAATAAAAATTGTAATACTTTCTTTTGGATGATCAGGAAGGTTTTCAAATTCCTTTAAAAAGTCCCACCCATTCATTCCAGGCATATTTATGTCGAGGAAAATAATCCCTTTACAATGTTCTTTTACAAAAATGCAATCAGGAGACCGGAAATAGTCTAATGCCTTTTCTGCGTATTCGAAACTTAAAACCCGGGTATCAATGCCAGAATCCTGGATAATAACATCATGGTAGTAGTTTGTGGCTTCGTCATCATCTATCAGGATTATAAATTCAGGTTTTTTCATAAGGTGCTTAGATTTTACTGATGGTAAAGTAAAAAGTAGCTCCTTCGCCAGGAGTAGATTCAACCCATATTTTTCCTCCATGCAGTTCGGCGATTTTGCTGCAATGGGCCAGGCCTATGCCACTGCCTTCATATTCGTTTTGCAGGTGTAGCCTTTGAAAAATCTGGAATATCTTTTCATTGAATTTGGGATCAATACCGATCCCATTGTCTTTTACAGAAAATTGCCAAACCCTATCCTGACTTTTAGCCGAAATCTGGATTTTGAGCGGGAGATCGGGTTTACGGAATTTCAGCGCATTACTCACCAGGTTCTGAAAAAGCAATCGTATTTCTGTTTCATATCCCTTTATTATGGGTAATTTATCAACAATAATTTCAGCCTTGGAATCTTCTATCGCCATAGAAAGGTCATTCTTAACATGCTCCATAATTGCATTACAATCTACAATGGATAATTTTTTATTTTGTCCGATCCTGCTATAATCTAACAGGCCTTTCACAAGGGCTATCATTCGTGAACTACCGTGATTTATAAATTCTAGGAGCTTTATCCCTTCATTATCAAAATTCTTTTCATATTTCCTGATCAAAAGCCCCGTAAAGTTGCTTATAGTACGTACGGGTTCCTGTAAATCATGGCTCGCTATATATAAGAATTGTTCCAGTTCTTTATTTTTAGCAGACAGTTGTTGCTCATGCTTTTCCCGTTCCAGATCGGCCTTCCGGCGTTCGGTAAGATCCCTTGTTACCTTGCTAAACCCAACAACATTCCCATTCTTATCATGTACTGCAGTGATCGTGATACTACCCCAAAATAAACTTCCGTCTTTTCGAACACGCCAGCCTTCATCATGTGCCCTCCCTTTTTCTATGGCAGTTTCGATGAGTTTCCAGGGTTTGTCTTGCTTTCTGTCGGTTTCTGTATAAAATTGCCTGAAATTCTTGCCAATGATCTCTTCTGGTGCATATCCCTTAATATTTTGAGCGCCCTTATTCCAGTTCATAATATTACCTTTCATATCTATAAGGATTATGGCATAGTCCTCAATTTCGTTTATAGCATTAGCTAAATATTCATTGCTTTCTACCTTATCGTTTGCCATTCTTTTTCCTTAATATTCTGAACTTAATCTTTTGATAATGAATATAATATGATATTTGTTTATAATTCACACTTATTGTCCCGGATTCGGAGAGATAAAATACCCACACAAATAAATGAAATTATAAAATCAAAGATGAATTCTTCATACTGTATTGAGTATTACCAACAATCTCTGGTTTGAATTGTTCATGGAGCCATCTTTGTCGGCTCAGAAGCCATGTTGAAAACTTAACCCAAACTTAAAATACCGTAAAACCAGTCCGGCTGTATTTATAAAAGGGCTTTGAAACAAAGCTGGCATAGGATTTGTTCACTGAACCCACAAAAAAACTTGGCAGTTAAATATTTTTGAGCTATCTTGCACACCCCTTTGGGAAAGGAGGGAGCTTAGAACTGGGATCTTAAAGTTTTCGATTGAAGAAGAATATTAAATATTATTTTAATCCTGAGACACTTACGTATGTGCACTCTAAGAACCATCGTACCGAGAAGTTCTTCAGGATCGCCGGTATCATTGCTTCCTTCACGCTTATTGTACTTTTAGCTGTTTCTATTAAAATCTATTCTTCCAAAACTCCTGACGAAAACAACCTTAAACAGGAAGTACAATACTACAAACAACAGCTCAATAGACTGGATCAGAAATTTGATAGGGTAAATAATTCTCTTTCTGACCTTGAAAAGAAGGATAATGAGGTGTATAGGGTTATTTTTGAGGCTGATCCACTTCCCAATTCTGCTGAACATCCTGGGACGGGCGGTACAGACAGGTATAGTGACATTGAAGGCTATAATGTCTCTAAGGAAATTGTGGCTTCCAATAAAAAACTAGACGCATTGGCTGCTAAAGTATCAGTGCTAAATCAATCCTATAGTCAATTAATAAAGATGGCTTTGCAAAAAACAAAGATGCTGTCGTCGCTTCCAGCCATTCAACCGGTGTCTGACAGGGATTTGCAGGAAATTGCATCTGGTTTCGGCATGCGTATTCACCCGATTTACCATACTTTTAGGATGCATACCGGTATTGATTTTGCAGCGCCACGTGGAACCAAAATATATGCTACAGGCGATGGTATAGTAGAAGATGTGGTAAGGGGCGACCGCGGCTATGGCGATTATGTATTGATCAATCACGGATTCGGATACGAAACGCTCTATGGCCACATGAGCAAGATTATCGCCAAGAGCGGTCAGCGGGTAAAAAGAGGTACTATAATAGGATTAGTGGGCAGTACAGGACTATCTACTGCGCCACACTGTCACTATGAAGTAATCCAGAACGGTAAGAAGATCAACCCAATCAACTATTTTCATAACGACCTGAAACCGGCTGATTATGAAAAGCTTGTAAAGCTTGCCAACAAATCCGGCAAATCTTTCGATTAATAAGTTTAATGAAAAAATTACCATTTGCCTTCTCCTTTAGGAGAAGGATAAAGGATGAGGCGAGATGAAAGAACCCCGCGAACGGCTCTATTATAAAATGGGGGATGTCGCCAAAATACTTGGTGTAAATTCCTCTCTCATAAGATTCTGGGAAAAAGAAATCCATTCTTTCAGGCCCAAGAAAAACATGAGTGGTACCCGGTTTTTTACCAAAGAAGATATTGAGCGTCTTAAATATATCTATCACCTGGCTAAAACCGAAGGCCATACCCTGGAAGCTGTGAATCGTATCCTCAAACAGAAAGAAAACCAGGTAGAAACTAAGTACAATGCCATAAAGTCGCTGGAAAAAGTGAAAGACTTGCTGGTGACACTTCGCAATGAAATAGCCTGATTGCATTTTTCCTTTGCAGAACTTCTTAAATTGCATCTTTTTATAGAAAACCGTTTTAATTGATGAAAAACACAAATTTTATTGGCACAGGCGTCGCGGTGGTTACACCGTTTGACAGAGAAGGAAATTTCGATGATAAGGCTCTCGAGAAGATCCTGAATAACATGATTTTCGGTGGAGTAGAGTACCTTGTGATGATGGGTACTACCGGAGAATCCGTTACGCTGTCAAAAGAAGAAAAGAAGCAGATTATTGATTTTGCCAAAGAAACCATTGATGGCAGGGTTCCTATGGTTCTGGGTATGGGAGGAAACAATACCCATGAGATTATTGAACAAATAAAACATACAGATTTTGATGGTATTGCTGCGATATTGTCGGTGAGCCCATACTATAACAAGCCTTCCCAGGAAGGAATTTATCAGCATTACATTGCTATTGCAGATGCTGCACCGATTCCTGTTATATTATATAATGTACCAGGCCGCACCGGTTCAAACATCAATGCAGAAACAACACTGCGACTTGCAGCGCATCCTAATATTATAGGGACCAAAGAAGCATCAGGGAATGTAGAGCAATGCATGAGGATCCTGAAAGATAAACCGGAAGATTTCCTGGTTATCTCCGGAGATGATGCCCTGACTTTACCCTTCTTAAGTATGGGAATGGATGGAGTGATATCAGTGCTGGCCAATGCGCTACCCAAAGAATTCTCTGATATGACAAGGGCTGGATTAAGAGGTGATTTTGAAGGTGCACGTGAATTGCATTACAAGCTATTCAATATTATACAGTTAATATATCTTGAAGGTAGCCCTTCAGGGATTAAAGCTTTATTAGAAATGAAGGGGTTATGCAGAAATGTTGTGAGGCTACCTTTATATAAGATAAGCGATATGCTTTATAAGAAGATAAAGGAAGCGATAGAATAGCCACCAATAAAAAATCCCGCCTAAGCGGGATTTTTTAATCTGATAAAGCAAAAGAAAAATTATTTCTTCTTTGCTGAAGCTTTAGGAGCTGGCTCGTTATTCTTAGCTGCCTGCACTTTAAGACGGATGTCTTGTGCTACAGTTTTAAGGTCTTGCATCCCTTTTCTGATACGAGTTCCTGCTGCTTTGTTGTTTTTTTCGTAAAACTTGGAGAAATCATCTTCCATGCTCATTACGAGATCTCTTACTTCTGAAAATCTGTTGTTCATAGCTGTAAAAATTTTTTAGTTTATATGCTTTTTGAGTTCACGCGATAAAATTACATTTTCTTTTTTGAACCAAACAAGCTCCACGCCTATTTTTTTTCTTTAAACCGCTGTTAGATTGGCAAATTCGTATTTTTTGTCCTTTAATTTGGCTGCCACATGTGAAAAAGCGTTCAAAGTTTCTTCTACATCTTCAAGGCTGTGAGCTGCTGTAGGTATCAGACGTATCATCATAACTCCCATTGGTACAACAGGATATATAACTACAGAACAGAATATATTGTAATTTTCGCGTAGGTCTATTATAAGATTACCTGCTTCGTTCTGGGTTCCATGAAGAAAAACAGGGGTCACCATGGTATTTGTATCACCCAGGTCGAATCCTCTTTGTCTTAGTCCGCCCTGCAGTGCGCCAACTATGGTCCATAATTTGGTTCTGAGTTCAGGCATGTTGCGCAAAAGCTCCAATCTTTTCAAATCACCCAATACAAGAGGCATAGGTAATGACTTCGCAAATATCTGCGAACGCATGTTGTATTTAAGGTATTCAATAACGTGTGCATCACCAGAAACAAATGCTCCGATACTTGCCATGCTCTTTGCAAAAGTAGAAAAATAAAGATCGATGCCGTCCTGAACACCTTGAGCCTCACCTGTTCCAGCGCCGGTTGCACCCATTCCGCCGAAACCATGAGCATCATCAACCACTAGTCTGAAATCGTATTTTTTCTTTAGTTCAACAATTTCTTTAAGCTTGCCCTGGGTACCTCTCATGCCAAATACACCTTCAGTAATGACCAACAAGCCACCAACTTTAGGGTCAAGGACATTCAAAGCACGCTTTATTTGCTTTTCAAGATCATCTATATCGTTGTGTTGGTATGTTTTGCGCTTACCATGGTGAAGTCTCAGCCCATCTATGATACAAGCGTGAGATTCTGAATCATATATAGCTATATCGTGACGGGTAAGCAATGCATCTAATATAGATACCATGCCCTGATAGCCATAGTTTAATAAATAAGTAGATTCTTTGCCAACAAATTCAGAAAGTTCATTCTCAAGTTGCTCGTGATAGTCAGAATTCCCGCTCATCATTCGGGCACCCATAGGAGAGGCCAGGCCCCATTGTGCTGCGGCTTCGGCATCTACACGTCTAACTTCAGGATGGTTTGCCAGGCCTAAATAGTTGTTAAGGCTCCAAACCAATTTCTCTTTACCCCTGAATTGCATTCTGGCGCCTATTTCACCTTCCAGCTTTGGGAATGTAAAATAACCTTCAAAATCCTTAGCGTGTTGCCCTAAAGGGCCTCTGTTCATTAGAATCTTCTCAAATATATCCATTCTTCCTTCTTTATGTTAATTAATAAACTGTGCAAATTTAAGCTAATTCGGTGGTTTGCCAAAATTTTCAGCTATGCCATTAATTTGCCTCCCAAAGATAATTTAATTCGTAAAATTGAGTTAACTTTGCAGATTATTTTCTTATGACATACAAGAAAAGTTTTTTCATATCCCTTATACTTTCTGGGTTTTTGTTTTTGAGTGGGTGTAATTCCTATGATAAACTACTCAAAAGCAATGATGTAACCTTGAAATACAGGGCTGCAATAGATTACTTTGATAAAGGAAATTATGCCCAGGCTGTTCCCTTACTCGAAGATGTCTACAAGTTTTATATCGGTACCGCACAAGCTGAAACGGTAAGTTACGACCTGGCTTATAGCTATTATAAGGTAGGAGAGTATACTTTAGCTGCTTTTCAGTTCAAAACATTTGCAGATGGGTATCCATTAAGCAAATACACTGAAGACGCAAATTATTATTTTGCTTATTGCCTTTATCTTGACTCACCGGGAAAGGAGCTTGACCAGGCAAGTACTAAAAGTGCTATAAATGCATTCCAGTTATTTATAGATAAATACCCGCAAAGTAAACGCGTAGATGAGTGCAACAAAAGCATTGACGCATTGACTACTAAATTAGAGCAAAAAGAAATCAACAATGCCTTGCTTTATTATAAGATTGAACAATATAAAGCAGCCGTGTGGGCGATGCGTAATGCCCTTGAAGATTACCCTGCTACACAAGAAAAAGAACATTTATCCTTCCTGATCGTAAAGTCATCTTACTTATATGCACTTAACAGTGTAGAAGAGAAGAAAGTAGATCGCTTTACCTCTGCTTTGGAATACTATAGCGATTTCAAAGAAAAATTCCCGATCTCATCGTATAATGATGAACTTAACGGAATTGTAAAAGATTGTAACCGTAATATTCAGCAATTAACTAAAAAGTAAAATATGAGTCTTAACACTCCAGTACCATCAGAAGTAACTTCCAGGGACCTGAGGAACCTTGAAGTAGGAACTGCAAACATCTACCAGACTATTGCAATCATCAGCAAGAGAGCCAATCAGTTGTCACTTGAGCAAAAGGATGAGCTTCATGATAAATTGGCAGAATTTGCACCAAGTACCGATAATCTTGAAGAGGTTTTCGAAAACAGGGAGCAGATAGAGATATCCACCTACTACGAAAAACTTCCAAAAACGACTATCGTGGCCACTGAAGAATTTATTCATGATAAAATCTATTTCAGGATGCCGGTTGCGGAAGTTACTGAAGAAGAAAAATAATTGTTTTGAAAATCATTTTAGGTGTCAGCGGTAGCATTGCGGCTTATAAAGCGGCTTTCCTTACCCGTTTGCTCATCAAAGACGGTCATGAGGTCAAAGTTCTCATGACTGAAAGTGCAAAAGATTTTATTACCCCTCTCACACTGAGTACATTATCAAAGAACCCTGTTTATTCAGGGTTTTTTGATTCAAATTCAGGCGAATGGATCAATCATGTGGCTCTTGCACATTGGGCAGATGTATTTGTTGTCGCACCACTTTCAGCAAATACTTTGGCTAAAATGGCTTCAGGTACCTCTGATAATCTATTGTTAACAACATATTTATCGGCAACCTGCCCTGTCTTTGTTGCGCCGGCCATGGACCTTGATATGTTCCGGCATCCGGCTGTACAACAAAATCTTGAAGCATTAAAAGCCAGGGGAAACATCATCATCCCTCCCGGAGATGGTGAACTTGCCAGTGGCCTGGAAGGAGTCGGGCGTATGGCAGAACCTGAAACCATCGTTTCAGAATTAAAAAAAAAAGCCTTGATACTTCAACATTAAAAGGTCTTACCTTTCTCGTTACAGCCGGACCCACCTTTGAACCTATTGATCCTGTTCGTTTTATAGGTAATCATTCTTCGGGGAAAATGGGATTTGCCATTGCGCACCAGCTTGCTGAAGCGGGGGCTAATGTTGAACTGGTAGTGGGGCCCGTGGGTCTTTCTATTTCTCACCAGAACATTCATCGTATTGATGTAGGCACAGCCAACGAAATGTATGAAGCCTGCATTAAAATTTTCCCTGTTTGCCGTGGGGCAATATTATCTGCCGCTGTTGCTGATTTCAGGCCTGCTGAAAAAAGTGAGTTAAAGATTAAAAAAACGGAGCAGGACAAAGATATTCTCACCCTAAACCTGGTAAAAAATAAAGACATTTTAGCATCTTTAGGCAATATGAAGGCCAAAAGTCAGTTATTAGTGGGGTTCAGCCTGGAAACACATGATGAAATTAGATACGCTCTTGAAAAATTAAAAAAGAAAAACTGTGACCTGATGGTTATGAATTCCTTACGTGACGAAGGTGCTGGCTTTTCAGGAGATACAAATAAAATAACAATCCTGACAACAGAGGGTGAAACTATTGAATATCCAAAGAAAACCAAGAAGGAAGTGGCGGCAGATATTGTAGAATTTATAATAAGAAGGTATTTTTGAAGTGATAAAATGAAAAACATGTCCAGATTATATAAATATGTCTTTTTTTGTTTTGTATTATTTAGCCCTGCAGCCCTTGTTGCACAGGAATTTAATTGCCAGGTAGGCGTATCGGCCCCAACCATAACCATGACCAACAAGGACATTTTTAAAAACATGGAACAGC
>Ga0206979_1052_pt1 | contig 20238 bp, 14 predicted proteins | sample Alteio_BWMinCont_19_FD_153463 | JGI IMG/M metagenome (GOLD analysis project Ga0206979, IMG submission 153463) | Enriched cells from forest soil in Barre Woods Harvard Forest LTER site, Petersham, Massachusetts, United States -... | ecosystem: Environmental > Terrestrial > Soil > Temperate forest >... | reverse complement strand
ACGAAAAAGAAAAGAAGCAGAATGTAACTCCTAAAAAAACCAGATTCTGATTATAATCCGCGTTTAAAATAATTGATATAATAGAAATCATATTTAGATACTTAAGTACGAAACCAGACTAAACAGGCAACCATAAAAAAACAACATTGAAGAGGACGATTCAAAATAAATGGCTTTTATTGGTACTTGGCCTATTCATTTATGCCAATCCTTCATTTGCATTTCCCAATGCATCAAGCTGGGAATTGGCTAGCCCGAAGAGAAATGAAGTGATCAAGAGTGGGGAATTATTTATTGATGTAAGGCTGCTTGATAGCGTAAAGGTAAAATACGGAACACTGGAACTTTATATTGATGATAATCTGATCACAAATTATGTAAAATTTGCCCCGGATCGAATCACGATATTATACACGCTCCCGCTTCCCGAAGGCCAGCATACCCTTCAACTGAAAGTAAATACCGTCTCAATAGGCTACCTAACCCCCATTACATCAACTTTTTATATTAATAAGTTTTCGGGAGATAAAAAAGATTCTGTTATTGTAAAAAAGGCCGATTTTTTCGAGTTGTCAGGTAATTTAATGGGTTATGACAAACAAATGAACTATGCCGGCCCCGGTGCTGCAGCGGCCTCCTCAGAATATCCAAATGTATCACATATCCAGGATGTCAGCGCTGATGTAGTGGCAAGAATTGGGAAAGTAAGCTTCCCGTTCAAATATTTCAACACCAGTGACCAAAGCGTATATCTTCCCGGCCAGCCAGGCATTCAATCACGAAATTATTTGCAATATGGCATTCGCTACCAGGGTCTTGAACTTCTCTTAGGTGATCAGACCGCTTCGTTTGACAGGCTCGTAACCAGCGGTATCAGGGTGAAGGGGCAAATGTTTACTTATGAAGGACCAAGGTTTAAACTCCAGGTGGTTAACGGCATTTCTGCTTATGGGCATGATGGTCAAAAATTAAGATATCATCCTTCTGACTCTGTCCCCCCTCCGGCAACGCTTGCCAAAGACTCTTCCTATATTATACCTGGCGTGTATCAACGGCAGATCACGGCCGCAAGACTATCATTTGGCAACAGGTTTGAAGGTTCTGTTATCAGCATCAACCTGATGCGATCGAGAGACGATACGAGTTCGATAAAATATGGGGGAAATGCCTCAGATAATCTGGTTGTTGGGGCAGATGAAAGTTTTGTAACCAATGCCAACAAAATGCGGGTAAATGCGGGTTTTGCCATCAGCGGATATACAGCAAATATCAAAGGAGGCCCGGCCAGTGAATCGCAAATTGACTCACTATATGGGTACAAAGTCGGGTTCAACCCATCTGACTATAAAAGCATTTTTGTTTTGAATGCTACCACCATAAAACCTGATCAACCGTCTATGGCAGATTATCTTACTGCAGTTTTCAGGTCGGTAAGTAAGGACAATGCCACCGATAATCTTTTCACCATAGATTACCATTATTTTGGGAACTCTTATATTTCATTTGGTAACCCCCTGGTCCAAAGCGACCTCTGGGCAGGTAAATTGCAAGACCAGTTGAACCTGCTGAACCGCCGCATCATTATATCAGCCAGCGCTATCTACCAGGAAAACAATGTGGCCGCAAGCGACCTGGCTACACTTACTACCAAAATTATAGACGGCAGTGTCACACTCGCGCCTTCGCCGAAGCTGCCTCAATTGTCTGTTATGGTAGATGATCAAATTAGGGCCAACCTTCCAGGCGGGCTCAATAGCAACCTGGTATCTGTAAATGACAATGCGCTTAATATTACTACCCTACTTAATTACAACCTCAATCTTGCGAAAACCATTACCAGTTTCCATGTTTCGTATACAAACAATGGCAGGACGGATGAGGTAAATACTTTTAACAGCAATACTATTTCGATCATAAGTGGTGGCATTACAGAAACCTATATGCCTTTGAACCTTAGTTTGGATGCACGCATTACAGCTGTAAATTATTCAAACCCTGAAATGGCCAATTTGCAACTTTCAAATACATTTAGCCTGCATCTTCGCCAGGAAATCAGGAAATTAAAAACAACAGTCTCAATAGGCGCTGACTTAACCAATTCACAAAATGCTGACCTAATAGGCAGCTCCTATTCAAACCGCGACCTGTACAATCTACGGATATCGACCCGCCTTACAAAGGGACTTTATATTGATCTCGAAGCGGGCATCGCGCCATATACCGATCTCCAATATTCCTCAAACAGCTACCAGGAAAATTACGCGCTCGTGAGATTGAATTATGATTTTGATTTTAGGAGATAGGAATTAAAGATTCAAAAAATTATCACAAAGTGATCCCTATGGGAAAGATTGGAAGATCGGAGCTGAGAAAAGGCTGCTCCTGATGATCTTTGCAACGAATCCGGAATGCATTTCTAAATTTTAAATCACAAAGACATGGGAACACGATCAACTGTGAAATAATTTTTATGTAGCCAACCCAAATAATAGTTGTACATTTGCAACTATTATTTAAAATGATTGTTGATTACATCAACTAATATATAAAATATATGTCAATCGCCTTTCAGATGGGGTCTGCCCTTCACGCAATCGGTAAAAAGATGCGCGTTGAATTTCTGGATGAAAAAATGCTCATCCTTCCCAACCAGTTTGGGCTGCTTAACTATATTGCCATGGACAAAGATGTGATACAAACAGAGCTTGCTACATTATTGGACCGGGATAAATCTGCCATCCTGAGGGAAATTGATGTATTAGAGGAAAATGGCCTTGTAAAACGCGTAACCGATGCTGTAGACCGCAGAAAAAAGTTTGTGATCATCACAGAAAAAGGCCAGAGAGTACTAAAAAAAGGCGGCATTTTAATAGATAAGCTTATGAGCAAACTCCTGGATGGCCTGCCGGATAAGGAGATCGAAAGCTTTAAAAAAGTCCTTTTACACTTAGAAGCAAAGTCTAAGTTATAATTCAAACTGACGACCCGAACCACCCTCACAAAAAATTTCAAAGAATTCTTAAAATATATACATCAGTCAAACGACATTACAAATATAGTTGACATAGTCAACCTTTACAAACATCAACAATATCAATTATCAATATAAAAATGTCTGTTCTAAATCATATAAAAACAAAAGTATCATGGCTCCTGAGTATATCGCTCCTGTTCTGGGGTCAATATGCTTCGGCACAAGAAGTGAAATCCTTCAGTCTGAAGGATGCAGTTGCGTATAGTCTTCAAAATCACCCGAGTATTGTTACTTATAGTAATGATATAAAGGCTGCAAAACAGAAGTCTGTAGAAGCTTTATCAGCCTACCTGCCTCAGGTTTCCGGGACAGGAACATTGGATGATAATATCCAACGCCAGTTCACAATAATACCTGCCGGGACATTATCACCACAGGAAATAAAATTACAACTGGGTACACAATACCTTACCAACCTGTATGGAGAAGCCGACCAGGTAATCTATGACCAGTCACTGATCAACAGCCTGAAAGCCAATGTGCCCAACACGCAAATTGCCTTACTCAATAAACAAAAGAACGACGACAACCTGGCTTATAATACAGCTACTGCTTATTATCAGGTACTGATATATAGAGAACAGGAAAAACTGCTTATAGAAAACGAGAGAAAACTGGCAGAAATATTAAACATCCAGAAACTCCAGTTGGATAAAGGAGTTCTGAAAGAAGTTGATTATGACCGTACCAAAGTCAATTACAACTCCATTCTCTCACAAAAAAAACTGGCTCAAACCAATATCGAACTTTCTTTAAACCAATTGAAAATTGCAATGGGTTTGCCATTGGATGCTAAGATCATCCTTGCCGATTCGCTAAACGCTGATAAAGATCTTTCCCTATCCGGTGCTTCAACCAATTTTGATGAAAAGCAGGCATTGGATTATAAAATTCAATTCCAAAACCTGGTGCTTCAGCAAGTTGATTTAAACAGAAAACAAGCTGCTTTTTTGCCTACTTTAAACGGATATGCACGCTATGGCGCTCAGGCGCTTGGCAACGATTTCAAACAGCAGTATGATGCATTTTACAACTACTCTGTTATTGGATTGAAATTGAACGTACCGGTTTTCAGCGGTTTCAGAAGGTATAGCCAGGTGAAAGAGAGTGAACTAAGCCTGTCAAATGCAAAGATCAACCTGGGCATCAGCGCTGACAATCTCAAACTTCAAATGCTCAACTCCAATGATAAATTGCTGAGTTCTTATACAAATCTGAGTTCAAACAAAGAAAACCTGGATCTGGCCAAAGATGTCCTAAAAACAACCACTTTGCAATATCAGCAAGGGGTAGCATCTGCATCTGATCTGCTCAACTCTGATTATGCACTGAAAGAAGCACAGTCTAATTTTATCAACTCATTATACAATTACCTCATTTCTGCACTGGATATCCAGAGGACGCAAGGAACTATTAAACAATACATTAATCAATTATAAACTACAAATATGAAAAAGAGGATTATACTCATCTCTTCCATTTTATTGATAGCTGTCCTGGTGGCTTTTACCCTTATCAAAAACAAAAAAGCGATCAATGCCAGTAATAAAGTGGTTGACCGCTCCGCCATACCTATTCCTGTATCGGTTATATCTGCCTCAGATCAATCTGTAAATAACTCATTTACATTGCCTGCTATTGTGCAGCCGGAAGAACAGGCCGATATCAGCATCAATTCAACAGGCAAGTTAAAATCACTGGATATTGACCTTGGTACACATGTCACAAAAGGCGAAGTGATTGGTTCTGTAGATAATAGCTTAAAGGAACTTAACCTGGCTTCTACCCAATTGTTGCTGGACAAGTACAAGGTTGATTACCAGAAATATAAGGAACTATATGCCGGTAAGGCAGCAACCGAGTCAGACTATAATAATGCCAAGTACAATTACGACAATACGCTGGTACAATTGGCACAGATAAAACAACAAATCGCAGACGGTCTTGTAGTGGCTCCGGTAACAGGAACTATTATCAAGAAAAATTTTAATGCGGGTGAATTTGTCAATACCGGTGCCAAAATTGCACAGGTAGTAGACGTTTCCAGGCTGAAAGCCAATGTAATGGTAAGCGAAAGAGAAGTATACCGTTTAAAACCGGGTACTCCGGTAACTTTAACCTGTGACATATACCCTGGTTCTACTTTTAAAGGCAGTATTAAATACATCAGCCCGCAGGGTGATGAAAGTCACAACTACCTTGTGGAATTGTCTATTGAAAACTCTGGTTCTGTTTCACTTAAGGCCGGGACATTTACCCGCGCAACCTTTGATCTACAAGATAATGCAAGCGTGTTGCAGATACCGAAAACCGCTTTGGTGGAAGGCATTGATAATCCTTTTATATATGTGATAAACGGAAACCATGCAGATACCCGCAAACTGGTCCTTGGCCACGAAATAGGTGATAATATAGAAGTGCTTAGCGGGCTGAATATCGGGGAGCAGGTGATCACAGAAGGTCAGATAAATATTTCTCAAGGCAGCCTCATCCAGGTTGTAAACACAAAATAATATAATACCATGTCTATTACAGAAATTGCCATAAAGCGTCCCTTACTTATCGTCGTAATTTTCTTTACGCTGATACTGTTTGGATTTGTAAGCTATAACAGTCTTAATTATAATCTTTTGCCAAAGTTTGAGGCGAATGTTATTTCCGTAGCAACCACCTATCGCGGTGCGTCGTCTGATGAAATCCAGACCACCATTACTAAGCCCATTGAAGATGCGGTCTCTTCTATCGAAGGTGTAGATCATATCAATTCATCATCTATGGAAGGTGTTTCTTCGGTTGTCATTCAATTGAAAACGGGTGTAAGTACGATAGTGGCCCAAAGAGACGCGGAGCGGAGAATCAGTATCATAAAGGCCTCATTACCAAAAGATGCGAATGATCCTGTGGTAAACAGGTTCAACTCGGAAGAACTCCCCGTGCTAAGGGTCAGCGCCTCTGCGAATATGAGCGCCACGAAATTATATGACCTTATTGACCTGCAAATAAAACCGATCCTGTCAAATGTAGATGGCGTAGGTAGCGTGAACCTGATCGGGGGCAATGAACGCGAAATAGAAATAAACCTGATTGATGATAAATTATCCGCTTACAACCTATCTGCCACTCAGGTAAATATGGCGCTCGCCAATTCTGACGTATCGTATCCGGCAGGAGATGTCAAAAGCGATAAAAGCCGCTTCTCAGTTCGGCTTGATGAAAAACTTAAATCTGTAGATGATATCAGGAATCTGGTCATCGCCCAGACCAATGACGGAGGACGTGTTTTACTAAAAGATGTAGCAAGTGTCACGGATGCGCAAACTGAAGACAAGACAGTAAACCGGATCAACGGAAAACCAGGTATCGGTATTGAGATTATAAAACAAGCAGATGCAAACGCGGTAAGCGTCAGCGATTTGGTTAAGAAAAAACTGGAGGATCTTAAAAAAACCTATAGTGCTCAAAACCTGAACTTTGTAGTAGCTATTGACCAATCTGTTTATACCCTTGCCTCGGCCGATGCGGTGATGCACGACCTTATTCTTGCGGTGTTTATTGTGGCGGCAGTTATGCTGCTTTTCTTGCACAGTGTGCGGAGTTCCATGTTTATCCTGGTGGCCTTGCCTTCAGCAATGATACCAACTTTTATCCTTATGTATGCATTTGGTTTTTCATTGAACATGATGACCCTGATGGCGCTTTCATTGGTAGTGGGAATTCTTGTAGATGATAGTATTGTAATCCTGGAAAATATATTCCGTCACATGGAAATGGGAAAAGACAGGCGCACTGCTGCACTTGATGGCCGTAGCGAAATCAGTTTTACGGCCATCGCCATTACCCTTGTTGATATTGTGGTATTTGTACCCATGGCGCTTGGAGGTGGCATGATCGGCAATATTCTGAGAGAGTTTTCGCTGGTGGTTGTGTTTTCCACGCTCATGAGTTTGTTAGTGGCATTTACCCTCACACCATTGCTGGCTTCAAGGTTTGGCAAGCTGGAACATCTTAAAAAAGGCACACTCTGGGGATCATTCTTCCTTGGTTTTGAAAGATTAATTGAGAGACTGAAAGTAGAATATGGAAATATATTGCATTGGGCTCTCAAGCACAAACGTTATGTTTTGATTACCATAATCGTCCTTTTTGTTGGTGCGGTTTCCTTGGTTCCTGCAGGATTTATCGGTTCCGCATTTGTGAGCAGCAGTGACCGTGGTGAATTGAACATTGACCTGGAAATGGCGCCTCAAACACCTCTATACCAGACTAATAAAATGGTTTTGCAGGCGGAAAAAATTATCATGTCGCAACCGGAAGTTACAGAAGTATTCTCGAATGTGGGTACACAATCGGGGAATGCACTTACCGGCAATAGCGCCTCTTCTACCAATGTGGCAGAAATTTCCGTAAAACTTGTTGACAAAGAAAAAAGGAAAATCACAACAGACCAGTTCGGGCAGGAAATGCGAAACCAGCTTTCAGAGATTCCGGGCGTAACTGTTACCATCAAGCCTACCGGGCTTACAGGATCAAGCGATGCACCTATACAGATTGCCTTTAAGGGAACTGATATGGACAAGATCTGGACAGCAGCTAAAATGGCCAAAACAGTTGTAGCCAAAACAGCGGGAACTGATTACGTACAATTCAGCACCAAAAATCCTCAGAATGATATCAGCATCAATATAGACAGGGATAAAATGAACCTGGTAGGTCTCACTATTCCTGAAGTTGGAAATGGATTGCAAATCGCTTTTAGAGGTGACAACAATCTTAAATATACAGATAACGGCCAGGATTATGATATTAATGTCATTTCAGAAATGGCAGACAGAAAGGATATTGAGAGTGTTAGGAACATTACGATAAGGAATAGCAAAGGTGCCAATATACGCCTTGCAGATATCGCCACGATCAGTGAGAAATTGGGTCAATCAGTATTACAGCGTTCTGACCGGATGAACAGCATTAAGATAACGGCCTTTACGGTTGGAAGGCCATTCGGCACGGTAATATCTGACATCCAGGCAAATATGGCCAAGGTGAAATTACCTGAAGGGGTTATTGTTGACTATCAGGGTCAGGCACAGCAACAAAAAGATGCTTTTGGAAGTCTTGGGATTGCCATGTTAATCGGATTCCTCCTGGTTTATCTGATCATGGTAGCCCTCTATGAGAGTATGGTATATCCCTTTGTGGTGATGTTTTCCATACCCGTTGCATTGATCGGGGCCTTTCTTGCCTTGGCGTTGGCGATGGAGTCTTTAACTATTTTCGCTATCGTAGGGTTGATCATGCTAATGGGTTTGGTGGCCAAGAACGGTATCCTAATCGTAGACTTTGCCAACCATTTAAAAACACAAGGTTATGCATTAACAGAAGCACTTGTAGAAGCTGGCAAAGAGCGTCTTCGCCCGATATTGATGACGACCGTGGCGATGATTTTTGGGATGCTTCCCATTGCGCTTTCCAAAGGCTCAGGTGCAGAAATTAAAAACGGGATGGCGTGGGTTATCATCGGTGGGCTTACCAGTTCACTTTTGCTTACCCTGGTTTTAGTACCAACCATGTATTATATCGTGGATAAAATTAAAGAAAGACTGGCAAGGCTTTTTACAAAAAAGAATAAAAAACCAGTGCTTGAAACCTTGTCCTGAAATAAATTTTCGACCTGGTTGGTATTGTCAATGACAAGCAAGGGTCGTTGACTTTTTAAAAGTCAACGACCCTGATGCCATGTAAAACGACAAAACAAAAAAGCCGCTGCAGAATTTTATTCCCGGCTTCCGCATAGTTGGTTATTAAATCGAACCTATTGCCTGATTAATTTTTGCACGGATATTCCTTTTACATCATTAATTTGAAGTACATATATTCCTGGTTTTAACGCGCTTATATCAATAGTCATATTCGCTGATAACGGATTAATCAAAGACATCCATTGCCTGCCTTCCATATCACTCAATGTCAGCTTTTCAATGTTATTGGCACTACTTATATTCACATGATCACGAGACGGATTTGGATAGATTTTAATATCATTTCCCGTTCCGGATATGGCTTCAATACCGGAATTCATGTTAAAATCACTTAATTGTCGCGGCACGATATAATAATTCGCAAAAGGAGCTCTGGCTAAATTGGTCTTTTGAAGTTCAATCCCTGTAATATCAACCCAGCCCGTTGGTTTTTGAGCGTAGGGCAGATTATAAAGGCTTGGCACATTATCGCTTATGTGCACTATAACCGTATCGGTACCTTTATAAAAATGCACATTGAAACCATATTTGTTTGCAGGCAATGAGTTGTCCCACTCGTTAGGGTCAACCATCGTATATCCCTGCATGGTGATCAATGCACTTTCCTCATTTTCATTAAGTTTTGCGAGTATCACAGGTGATAAATTTTTGTTGCCCGCATTACGCACGCTTATACTATCGGGAACAAAAATGGTGAGTCCGGTAGTCTGGTTTACAGTACCCCTGAGCAGAATACTGTCACCGATTGCCGGCGTATAAGCAGACACCTTTACGGCATTGGCTACTGTGATCGCGCCGGTATTATCTGCAATGGCGAAGGCAACTACCCCTGTATCAGTGATATCTCCGCTTTGTACAACCCCTTCTGTATAGCAGGTAACGCCAATAGAATCAGCAACGCCCGTAGTTGCATTATATGGCTTGATCTGTCCAATGGTGTAAGTTGGTATCTTGATCTGAACAATATCGTAAGATCCCCGCGGGATAATTTCATAATGGTCGTTGTATGGCATTTTTGCATTGGTACTGTATTCCCCAACAACCCCTGTCACATTAAATTCGCCTAAAATAGGACGCTTTTTGAAAAGATCTGTCGTTTTTGGTATATCCATAAAAAATGTATCAATGCCTGATACAATCCTGACTTCAAACATATTATAACTAGCAATTTTTATAGAATCCCAGGCTTTCGGAGTTACAATCCTTGCATGTTTTATGGTTATGAGATAAGATTCCTGTGCTTTGACGATCGGTGCGGAAGTAAGTTGCGGAGGGATGGGTATACCGTTGTTTAAATACTTAATAGAGTCTGCTGTAATAACAATAAGTCCATTAAGCTGTTGTATCACTCCACCTACGAGCACACTGTCTCCGATCCTTGGCACATAACCATCTACAGATGTAATGTTGTAAACAGTTATAGCGCCTGTCTTATCTATCAGGTTGAAATACAATCCGCCATAATACAGGTTCGGGCTATGCACAATTCCTTTCACAAAATAGGTTTTATTGGTAGAATCCGCCAAACCATATATCTGGGGAATATTATTGGTTCGAAATGCATTGATATCTCCGATTTTTTTAAGCGGTATTTTAGGAATAGGCAGTGTGTCAAAATCCGCAGCGAAACGCGGCCAGATAAAATATCCGGTTGTTGGCGTATTGCCGCTTTGCATTGAGATACCAGTAAGGTTAAAAGGGAAATTCGGTTTATGTCTTAAAAATATATTGGAATTTTTATTGATAAAAATCGTAACGTTTGCTCCTGCCCCAGTTCTTGCAGTAGTTGTAAAACCACCCAATACTGAAGCACCGGTGGTATCCCAGGTTGCAGTTGGCGACAGGGTTAAATTGTTTATTCTGACAAGATTCGATTCATTGTTGTCATTAATATTATTTACCGCAATGGATACAGGATTAAGTTGATCCTTTGCCTTTAATATTTTAAGGGTATCCATCTGGATATAAGTAAGGTATTTGTATGAACGGATTTTGCCTGTTACATAAATACTGTCCCCGATATTTGGTTTATAGCTGCCCAGATCAGTAGCTGAGACACAGGTTATAGCACCAATACCAGCTTGCGGGCCAGCGGTTTGAATTGAATCTCTTATTGAAAATTGAAGCCCGCCGTTTGAAACAAAATTGGGACTGAGAACAATGCCATGAAACTTCGCGTAAACTGTCGTATCAGGTATTCCGGCTGTTTGAGGGAATTTCCCGGCATTGATTTTTGTAACAACTGTTGGGCCTGCAACATTACTGTATGCATTAAGGATGAGTGCCTGAACACCCAATCCATCGTTTGGTCCATTGATCACATGGTCATACCACCTGATCCAGAAAGTAGCGCCATTCGGAATACTGATATCAGATATTTTATAGGAAACTTGTGACTGATTGGCAGCGAGTTGTCCGTTTAATGCCCCAGGTTTGCCCGTTGTAACGGGGCTAACCATATCCAAATCACTATAATGGTGCCAGGTGCCCGTACCTACTACCGATGAGGCATTAAGACTGAAATCAAATTCTGATGTATCTGCGCCTCTGCCAATGGCACCGAGATGCCATTGTTCGATTGTATACGCAATGGTAAGGGAGTTAATTGCATAGCCCGTGTTGTTTTGAAACTCAATGCCGTAATAACAGGTGTCTGTTTTAGAACTTATGCTACCAAGCGCACGTACCCTGCCAAGGATGGCATTCCTGGCACCATAACTATATATATTAGCCCTCGTAGAATCCCCTGCGTCAGCGCTATAAGTATACGCACCATTTGATTGATATAAAGCAAAGCCGGACGGAAATTTGTTGGAAACTCCCGTTCTGGCAAAACTATCAAGCGTGGTGGCGTAACTTACATTTTTATTGAGGACTGTGAAATTAATTTGTGCGTAAATAGCTCCTGAACCAATAAAGCTACAAGCCAGCAATAGCGTAATAATCCTTTTCATACTTCCTTCTTATGTTGATAATTAAGAATCCCCTCCCAGAAATTCGTTTCCTTTGACAAAGGTAATTAACGAAGGTTTAATGATGTACAAAAGAAAAATTTGCTTTTGCACTGATGATACTGTTGACTGATGACTGAAGTACTGATGACTGTTCTTACCTTTGCACCATGCAAGCTCAAGAAGTCAGAAACGTATTTTTAGAATTTTTTAAAGAGAAAGGGCACAAAATTGTCCCATCCTCCCCTATTGTGGTTAAAAATGATCCTACCCTGCTATTTACCAATGCGGGAATGAACCAGTTTAAGGACTATTTCCTGGGTAATAAACAGGCGGTGGATACAAGGGTTGCCGATACCCAGAAATGCCTTCGCGTTTCAGGAAAGCACAACGACCTGGAAGAGGTAGGTATTGATACCTATCACCATACCATGTTTGAAATGCTGGGCAACTGGAGTTTCGGTGATTATTTCAAACAGGAAGCGATATCATGGGCATGGGAGCTTTTAACAGAACGATTTGGACTTGATAAGACCCGTCTCTATGTCACGGTATTTGAGGGAGATTCAAAAGAGGGGCTGGCTGACGATTTTGAATCCAAAAAAGTTTGGAGTGGGCTTATTGACGAGAGCAGGATTCTATATGGCTCTAAAAAGGATAATTTCTGGGAGATGGGCGATACCGGTCCATGTGGACCTTGTACGGAGATCCATTTTGACAATCGCTCTGATGAAGAACGAAAGAAAAAACCCGGTCACGAACTGGTAAACAACGATCATCCACAGGTAATAGAGATATGGAATAATGTTTTCATTGAATTTAACCGCAAAGCTGATGGAACGCTTGAAAAACTACCCTCCCGCCATGTAGATACCGGGATGGGATTTGAAAGGCTGGTAAGGGTGCTACAAGGCAAACATTCAAACTATGATACGGATGTGTTTATGCCGCTGATCCGCAAAATGGAAATAGATTTCAAAATGACCTATGGAAAATCTGAAATTGATGATATTGCTTTCAGGGTCATAGCCGATCATATCCGCGCTGTTACTTTCACGATAGCCGATGGACAGCTTCCATCCAATACAGGTGCCGGCTATGTTATAAGGCGTATTTTAAGGCGGGCGGTCCGATACGGATATAAATTTCTGGGCATGCAGGAACCATATATCTTCAACCTAGTGACCATATTGGCAAATCAGTTTAAATCCGTATTCTCCGAAGTTTACAAGCAGGAAGATTTTATCAAAAACGTGGTTCGTGAAGAGGAAGCATCCTTTTTACGGACTCTTGCATCCGGAACGAAACTGTTTGAAAAGAATATCGAAAAAGTTAAAGACAAGACAATCTCAGGTGAATTTGCCTTTGAATTGTATGATACTTATGGTTTTCCATTCGACCTTACCCAGCTTATGGCCAGGGAAAATGGTTTGAGTGTGGATGAAGCTGTTTTCAAAATTGAATTAACCCAGCAGAAAAAACGCTCCAAAGCCGATGCAGAAAAAGAACAGGGAGATTGGGTAATTATTTCGGAGTCAAACTCACCGATTCTCTTTTTAGGATATGACGAAATCGAAGCCGAAATCAAACTATTGCGTTTCAGGGAAGTAACGCAGAAAGGGAAAACAACGTACCAGGCTGTTTTTGATCAGACACCATTCTATCCCGAAGGCGGTGGCCAGGTGGGAGATACAGGTACTATTTCCAATCTGGAGGAAACACTAAAGGTGTTGAACACTTTGAAGGAAAATGATCTGATCATTCATGAACTTGAAAATATCCCGGCAAATCCGCACTTGATCCTTCACGCAAAAGTTGATGCAGAAAAAAGAGCCAATACCGCTTCTAACCATTCTGCCACACACCTGATGCACGCCGCTTTGCGTGAGGTACTTGGCAAACATGTGGCACAGAAAGGTTCGCTCGTTAATGAAAAGGTATTGCGTTTCGACTTTTCGCATTTTGCAAAAATGTCGGATTTTGAAATATCAAAAGTAGAACACATTGTAAATGAAAAAATACGTCAGGATATTCATTTACAGGAAGATCGTTCCATCCCAAAAGAAGAAGCCGAGAAAAAAGGCGCCATGATGCTCTTCGGGGAAAAATATGGAGAAAAAGTACGGATGATTACTTTCGATTCGAATTATTCTATCGAGTTATGTGGAGGTATCCATGTGAAATCAACCGGCCATTTAGGCTTCTTTAAAATAGTGAGTGAAAGTGCCGTAGCAGCAGGCGTTCGCCGCATTGAAGCTGTAACCGGACCTGAAGCAGAACGCCTTATTGATGAACAATTTGGACTGGTAAAAGAGCTGAAAGAAATGTTCAAAAACCCGAAGGATTTAATCGGGGCTGTAGAACAGTTACGCAACGATCTCAAACTTCAAGGCCAGGAATTTGACAAACTCAAACAGGAAATATATAAAACCAAAGCCAGGGAATTTGCATCCACAATTGATACTAAAAAGGAAGGCCTGGTAGCTCAGATTTTAAGCCCTGAATATACTCCCGATGCAGATATGCCAAGGGAAATGGTTGCTGAACTGCGCAGACTCAAACCAGAAACTGTTTTTCTTTTGGGCGGAATCGTCGACCAGAAACCTTATCTATGGCTTTCATTGTCAGACACTCTCGTAGCAAAAGGTCAACATGCCGGCAATCTTATCAAAGAAATCGCCAAAGAAATCAACGGCGGCGGTGGTGGACAGCCAAAGTTTGCGACCGCTGTTGGGAAAAATGCTGACGGATTAACGAAAGCAATTGAGAAAGGAAAAGGGATGTTATAATCTAAATGTTGTGGGAAGGAAATTATGAGAACCTTTTCTTCTTTGGATTCCGCCTTGTATCCCAAAAAGTAACCAGGTATATTTTTGCAGGATAAACCTTATATATCAATAGGTTATGTGGCGTCACGAGCGCTTCATAGACATCGTTCTTATTAGTTTTCCTAAACATCTTAGGGTTTTGGCTGATATATTTAACAATTCTACCTGTCAGTTCAATGAAATTAGAAACTTCTTTTTCGGTCCATTCTTCTTCCAAATAGTTTAATACTTGATCGAAAGAACTTAAAGCCCGTGGTGTCCAGATTACTTCTTTAGCCATTTCGAGTATTTCTTCATTACCTCTTCATGAGAAATACCAATACCCCGATCTGCCTCAAGGATACCCTGGTCGACGTTGGCCTTAATCTCCTCAGGTAAATCTTCATACCAGGTATCTGATGACGAATGAGTATCTAATATAGCTTTAATATAGTTAAGAAGATCCTTATCATTGGTATCCAGCAACTTTTTTGTCAGGTTCAACTTGATATTCGAGAGTTCCATAGCGTCTTCTTATATTATAATCTAAAGCAAATATAGTAAGGTTTGGTTCCAATTTATCTCCATTCGTAATTCATAATTCGTAATTCGTAATTCGTAATTCGTAATTCCAAACATTACCTTTGCACCCTTTAATACTTTTGTCCCTAAAATATGGATGATCTCCTCACCTCGAATCGGAAATTGCTGCTTGAATGCGCAGAAGAATTTGGAACACCCCTGTATGTATATGATGGGGATAAGATCCTTTCACAATATAAGCGTTTGACATCTGCATTTAAAGGAGTTCCTTTCAGGGTCCATTATGCGTGCAAGGCAAATACGAATATTAATATTCTTCGTCTGCTTCATGATGCTGGCTGCGAGCTGGATACGGTGTCCATCCAGGAAGTAAAACTTGGTCTGCATGCTGGTTTTAAGCCTGAAAATATCATGTACACTCCCAATGGTGTAAATATTGAAGAGGTCAAAGAAGCAGTTGAAATCGGGGTTAATCTTAATGTAGATTCATTATCCATTCTTGAACAGTTCGGCAATATATATGGGGATAAATTTCCTGTTTGTATCCGCATTAACCCTCATGTAGTTGCGGGAGGTCATAGCAAAATACAGACAGGTCATATTGATTCCAAATTTGGTATTTCTTATCAACAGATGAGGTTGTTGAACAGGATCGTTGACCAGTACCATATCAAGGTACAGGGGGTTCATATGCACAATGGATCTGATATAAAAGAAGCTGATACATTCATGGAAGCTTTTGAGGTGCTTTTGAAAGTAGCATCTGAGTTTAAAGATCTTAAATACATAGATTTTGGCGGGGGTTTTAAAGTCCCTTATAAAGAAGGAGATACAGAAGTCAATGTCGAAGAACTTGGCGCTCAGGTGACTAAAAGATTCAAGGCATTTTGCAAGGATTACGGCAAAGAACTTGAGCTTTGGTGCGAACCTGGTAAATTTCTGATCAGCGAGTGTGGTTTTCTTTTAATGAAGGTAAATGTCATAAAGCACACGGTATCTACGGTTTTTGCCAGTGTTGATTCAGGACTAAACCACATGATCAGGCCGATGATGTACAATGCATATCATCGAATCGAAAATATTTCTAATCCGAAAGGCATTAAAAGGGTTTACTCGGTCGTGGGAAATATTTGTGAAACAGACACTTTCGGATCGGACCGAAAGATCAATGAAATACATGAAGGTGATATACTTGGCATGCTGAATGCCGGCGCTTATGGGTACAGTATGAGCAGCAATTACAATAGTCGTTTTCGTCCGGCAGAAGTGCTTCTATTAAAAGGCGAAAAACGCCTCATCCGCAAACGGGAAGAGATGGAAGACTTGTTGCGAAACCAGACGGCAATATAGAGCGGAGAGCGAAGGGCGAAGAGCGGCTTGCGCCACTATCTTCCTCCGCTCTCTTTCTTCGCTCTCCGCTCTGATTTTATCTCCAGCCGCCATTGTGCCATCTGTATCCGCCGCCTTCGTGGCCCCAGTGACCTCTTCTCCAGCGCGTACCGTGTTCAGGAACGATCCAGGCACCGCCAACCCAGGCGTATGTCCCATTGTTCCATCCCCATTCGCCTTCGCGCCAGTAATGCCTACCGCTTGGCCTTGCCGGCCTTACTTCACGACCCATTTCATGGTTAGGTCTTTCTCTGATAACCTGTGCTTTTGCACTAAAGGCGCTCAGAAACCCAAGAAATCCGATAAATGTTAATTTCAGAATCCAGTTTCTCATTTTTGTTGATTTATTCAAATTATTGATACATCAGACCAACGGTTGAAACGTGGAAAGGTTTAGTTTATTTTTAAACTCAGTATCGAATGATACTTATTGAAAATGAATAAATTAGCCTATTCGCCTACTGAGTAGATGAATAGGTGAAAATTATAAAAATAATTTCAGAATTTTTGAAACCAATTATTTTAAAATTAAGGGATAACAATCCTGCGAATTCTCAACCAGTATGCCCGCCCGTGCCGTTCGGACGGGGGTGAAATATTTCGCGCCCTTGTTGGTGTTGTCACCAACAAGTCCCTCAACCCATGGAGGCTTAGATAAACTATCCAGATCGTTAAAATAACTTTTGGCTTGAGAATCGCCAGTCGGGAAAGCTCGTTAGTGACAACACCAACGAGGGCAGTAAGGGCAGTAAAGGCTAAATTGTGCGTCAGCCAATTAGCACATTAACACATCATCACATCGCTTCCAACGCCTCCAGAAGTAGCATATTCGCCTTCTTAGGATCAGCTTTGCCTTGAGATTTTTTCATGATCTCACCCATAAACAAACCCAACACTCCTTTTTTGCCGCCTTTGTATTCTTCTACTTTATCGGGATACATGGCCAGCGCATCGCTAACCAGTTGTCTGACAAATCCGTCGTCATCCAGTTGCATCAGGTTCATTTCCCGTACAAGCTCTTCTACAGAACCGGTATAGGCTTTGGAAACCAGTTCCGGAAATACTTTTTGTGAAGCTGCTGAAAAACTGATCTTATTACCTTCTGTTAATTTGATCAGTTCTGATATCTGGGTTGGCGTAATGGGTATTTTTTCCAATTCAATAGCATTTTCGTTAAGCCATGAACGGATAGGGCCATTCAGCCAGTTAGCGGCTGCCTTATAATGATTGGTATGCCCGAGGATTTCCTGGTAGAAAACAGCATATTCTTTTTCTGAGGTAATTACCCCAGCATCATATTCCGAAAGGCCATAATCATTGATCAACCTTTGCATGAGTGCTTTCGGGAGTTCCGGCATTTGGGATTTGATTCCGGCTATTTCATTTTGAGTAACAACAATCGGTGGAATGTCAGGTTCAGGGAAATAACGGTAATCATTGGCCAATTCCTTAGAACGCATGCCAAAGGTTTCGCCTTTGACCGCGTCAAATCCGCGCGTATCATTCGTTACAGTACCTCCCGATTCTATGAGTTCCATCTGCCTTTTGGCTTCTGCGGCTATGGCGCGCTGCACGTTTCTGATAGAGTTCAGGTTTTTGATCTCGCACCTGGTATTTAAGACAGATGTTCCTTTAAGCCTGACAGATACATTCGCATCACAACGCATGCTTCCTTCTTCCATATTGCCGTCGCAGATATCAAGATAGCGCACGATCTGGCGTATTTCGGTAAGGTATTGACCTGCTTCTTCCGGCAAACGGATATCAGGGTTGGATACAATCTCGATAAGTGGAACCCCTGCCCTATTCAAATCTATGAGCGAAGCGAAAGGATCAAGATCGTGGATACTCTTCCCTGAATCTTCTTCCATAATGATCTTATCCAGGGTGATCCGTTTTTCTTTCCCTGCTTCATCTTTAATCACAATATAGCCCCCTGTACAAAGCGGAGTTGTAAACTGCGTGATCTGATACCCTTTCGGAAGGTCCGCATAGAAATAACTTTTGCGTGCGAAATGGGTCCGCTCATGGATATCACAATTGCAGGCAATACCCATCTTTAAGGCCAGTTTAAGCCCTTCTATATTCGGTTTGGGCAAGGTGCCGGGATGAGCAAGATTTTGCGGACTCACCTGCGTATTCGGACTTGATCCATAGGTATATGGATCGCTGCTGAACTGCTTGGTTTGGGTCATGAGCTGCGCATGTACCTCAAGTCCTACTACTATTTCATATTTATCGAGAAGTTCCATAGAGATGCAAAGATAGGGGAAATCCTCCTTCGCTAAGGCTACGGCGGACGAAATAGGAGTAGGAATAAAGACTTAATTCCCAACGAAAAATAATATAGACAAGAGCTTTAAGATTCCTCTTTCTCATAGTAATCTCGAATAGAAATAATCTTATAATTGTTATTAAGAATAATCTTTCGAAGAATATCACGATTAGCAGATTTTATAAATCCTAAATCAATAGTAGCTATGATATTATCTTTATTTATTGTTAACAGAGTGTTGGACGCATTAACAATAAAGTGAAATTTGTCATGATGCCGCCATTCAAATTTCATTCGTTCATTAAACTTCTCCTTATCTGTATTCTGCATTGTAAAAAATCTTTCTACTGGAAATAGGTACATGGTATCTAAAGCTACCAGGTTACGACTTTCACAAGCATTAAAATATTGTTGAAGGGTATTCATTGCTTTATCGCGCTGTTGTTGGTCTGCGTTTTTAACAACAGCCACATCCCGCGAAGCATTTTGATTGAGTTGATTCTGCACCCTGCTTAACTGATATTGTTGAAATGTTACCATCCCTTTAAATAACATAAAACACAAAATTCCAGTAAATATCGCGAAAGTACCGATAGGTTTTATTTTCAGATTTAATCTGAAGGGGTGAAAAAAAGCAATATGATACCCCTCAAAAACAGCACTAATAAAGAAACTACTTAATGCAGAAGCAAATATCAGCGCAAGGATGAAAAATGCTACGGTTATCATTTTTTTCTAAATTTTATTGAATAACATACAAGTGGAGTAATTACTGCACCTGCTATAGAAATATAGAACAGTAAAAGGACTCTACCTAATATATTGTTTAACTCTCCCTTTGCTTTTTCTATTTCATTTGGGATATTCTTTAGTAAAACATCCCTGTAAGCTACTTCTGCTTGCTCTTTCTGACCTTCACAAATAAGGGATAAAGCGATGAACACGGCTACACCCGTTATAAAGAAAAGCAACCATCCATGTTTCATATTATGGTTTGTGGTTGCTCGAATGTCAGAGAATACTGCAATTAACACAGCCAAACAAAATCCTAAAAGATCAATAGGACTGATATAAAAGTCCAACTCTTTATAAAAAAGTTTCCAAATGACCATTCGGCATATATAGGGCACAATAGCAAATACAACTATATAAAGCCAAAATTCACCTTTTGAAGAATCTTGCTTATTTTCCAGTGTTTCAACAGTTTCCATTCCCCAGTGCCAATCCATCTACCGAGCCGCAAAGGTAGGTATAATTTTAAAAAGACAACTATGATGATATATACAAATTAATTAAATAGCAACGGATTGTAGTCTTCATTAAGTTTATCAGGGTTTTCTCTTAACCATTTTAAAAAGTCATCGAGTTTCCTTTTGGTGTCGCTCCATTCATTATGAACCGTAACTTGTCCATGTGGGTCAGTAATGGTTTCTCTCAATCTGGAGGCGGCATGGTAGGCTTGTCGTAATTCTTGTTGCCGTTG
>Ga0206979_1051_pt1 | contig 20770 bp, 13 predicted proteins | sample Alteio_BWMinCont_19_FD_153463 | JGI IMG/M metagenome (GOLD analysis project Ga0206979, IMG submission 153463) | Enriched cells from forest soil in Barre Woods Harvard Forest LTER site, Petersham, Massachusetts, United States -... | ecosystem: Environmental > Terrestrial > Soil > Temperate forest >... | reverse complement strand
CATTTGTGATCTATTAATTAAGTATTGGGTTTGTGCCTGTGCTTTGCCAGGCAATTCTATAAAATTTTTCATGTCTTTATTATCTTTAGTTTATGTAAATTAAATGGCCAATAAGGATAGGTTCTCTCTTTCAGTTGTCAGTTCTGAACTTTCAAAAGTTATATGCGTTTTACAAAAAGGATTACCTTTGTATTGAGTAACGGGATTTCGCAAGTACAATATTTTTCCATACGGCCATTTTAACTGCTGTTTTGTAGTGAAATAAATGTAATTGGAAACCTGTTAGTCTAGAAGATCTTGCGGGAAATTCCTTTAACGAGGCGTTCCTTGGGCTGGCGCCCTGCCTTGCAGGGTGTCGGCCTTTTTATGCTACTGGCGGCGTATCCATATTACTGACCCTCTCTATCGAGTTTAAATGGTGAAACAGGTATACAAAACCTTGATTAAAGTTCTGTTGAGTGTGTTTGGTTAGAAATGCTCTCGATAAGTCCTTAGGGGTACTGGGGCTTCTGGCTGTGTTCTAAAGAAATAACTCAGGGAAGATTAAAAAAGGGATTTTTCATTTTATTATTTAATTGTTTAGCTTTTATGATGCCAATATTAGAACATAAATTTTAAACCGCAAAATTTATTTTTGCCTGAAACCGAGTGAAATGTAAGGTTTTGCCAATATTTTCAAGTTTTTATGGGTCAAAATTGATATAGATTCGTACCCACGATCAGTATCAATTTTTTAATATTTTAATTTCTAATCTTTTAATTTGAATTTACCCCCCCCAAATGTTAATAAACGTTAAATTTGCAGGTGTAAGATATTGATGATTTTTGAAAATAGTATGGGTGGTCGGCGGGGACGCCCGACCACGGACAAACTTGCCGGTGACATAAGTTTTACAGCCCTTCCCTATCGCAATACTTGACCTTCAGAGCGCTGAATAAGCCACACATCCCTAACCCTTCTTTTTAGAAGGGAATATCCGGGTCTGGTTTTTATTCGGATAGTATTCTTATGAATGTTTTAAAAGTGCACTGATACCAAGGATAGTGCACACGATGGTTTGCCATGGATTGCTTGACATCTCACTTCTTACTTCTCACCTCTTACTCTTAAAACTAACCCCTAACTCCTGATTCCTGACCCCTATTTTGCCTATCTTTGCATCATGTTTTCAGTTTCACGCCTCTCCATCCAGTACTCGGGGAATTACTTATTCAACGATATTTCATTTTTGATCACCAAAACCGACCACATTGGTCTTGTTGGTAAAAACGGTGCCGGAAAATCCACTCTGCTCAAGATCATGTCGGGACTTGAACAGCCTGAAAAAGGGGATATATCCAAACCAAACGACCTGACTATTGGATACCTCCCCCAGGAAATGGACCATAAGGATGGTAAAACAGTTTTTGAAGAAGCCCTCACAGCATTTGGTTCGCTCCAGGCTCTTGATAAAAAGATCCATGACCTGAGCGATGAAGTCTCTCACTACAAAGGCGATACACATTCGGAACATTTCATGGAACTGATCACCCATCTTCATGAATTCCAGGAAAAATTCGGGATGCTGGGAGGCTATGATATGGAAAGCGAAACCGAAAAAATCCTCTTAGGTTTAGGTTTCAATAGAGAAGATTTTGAAAAACAGGCATCACTTTTCAGCGGTGGATGGCGGATGCGTATAGAACTGGCAAAGATCCTGCTTCAAAAACCTGGACTGGTATTATTAGATGAGCCTACCAATCACCTTGATATTGAATCCATTCAGTGGCTTGAAAACTTTTTAAAGAATTATACCGGGGCTATTGTTCTTGTATCGCACGATAAGATATTCCTGGATACCATCACCAACCGAACTATCGAGATAAGCCTTGGTAAGATATACGATTACAAAGCATCCTATTCAAAGTACCTGGAACTGCGCCAGGAACGTGCTGCGCAAACACTTGCGACATACGAGAACCAGCAAAAGCAGATCCAGGAAATGGAACGCTTTGTAGAACGCTTCAAAGCCAAGGCATCCAAAGCAAGCCAGGCCCAAAGCCGGGTAAAAGCACTCGAACGAATGGATCGGGTCGAAATTGAACAAGAAGATAATGCTGCACTCCGCTTCCGTTTCCCGGAACCGCCCCGGTCTGGCAAAGTTGTCATAGAAGCAAAGCATCTTACCAAACATTATGGGGATAAACTTGTTCTCAAAGACCTCAATTTTGAAGTTGAACGTGGGGATCGGATTGCTTTTGTAGGTAAAAACGGCGAAGGTAAATCTACCTTATCCCGGATACTGGCGAGCCTGGAACCCTATGAAGGAAAATTCATCCTGGGCCATAATACCCATCTTGGGTTTTATGCCCAGAATCAGGCTGAAGCGCTGAATAGCGAAAGGACTGTTTTTGAAACGATAGATGATGCTGCCGTTGGGGAAATGCGAACAAAAGTAAGATCACTTTTGGGCGGATTTCTTTTTAGTGGCAGTGCTGTTGATAAGAAGGTGAAGGTATTATCAGGCGGGGAAAAAGCGCGATTGGCTTTGGCCAAACTTCTCCTGGAACCCATCAACCTCCTGATCATGGATGAGCCTACCAATCACCTTGATATGCGCTCAAAAGAACTTCTTAAAGAAGCCTTGATGAATTATAAGGGTGCGCTTATCATTGTGTCGCACGACAGGGATTTTCTCCAGGGACTCACTTCCAAAGTGTTCGAGTTCATCAATCAGGGTATAAAACCCTATATCGGTGATGTTTATGATTATATCTCAGCGAGGAAAATAGAAACCCTCGATGACCTGAATGCCAAAAAGGCTGAGATTACCAAAACGGATATCCAGGCACCCGTTAAAAAAATTGAGGTTCAGGCACCTGTTCTAAATCGTGATGAGAAGAAACAGTTCGATAACAAAAAGCGAAAAATCGAAAAAAACATTCAGGAACAGGAAGAAAAAATTGCGAGCCTCGAAAAACAAATGGCTGATCTTGAAAAAGCATTGAGCAATCCCGAAGATTTTTCGAAGCAGGCTGAAATCCTGAATGACTACCAAAAACTGGAATCAACTCTCAAAAAAGAAATGACGGCCTGGGAAACCCTTCAAAGTGAACTTGAGGGGATTGCTTCAAAGTAGAATCTTTTAGGTTTTATATTATGCCATCTCTTCGGGGTTTTAAAAAATTCATTTGGGGCATTTACTATAATCATGCCATCCTTTGGGATTAGAACACCATGATAACCCCAAAGGGGTGAAATGATTTTAGAATGTGATAATATAATAAAACCCTGAAGAGGTGAAATGATTATAGAATGTGATAACATTACGGATAAAACCCCGAAGGGGTGACAGTATTAGATACGATATACTACCAACCATTCAGAATCGCTACCGACTACTCACGACTTTTGACTATTTTTGCCGCTTTTAAATCATATGTGGGCTAAGATTTCCGCCTTTATTATACGCCATCGGATTGTTTTTACTGTGATCATCATTGCGATTACGGCCTTTATGGGCTATAAAGCAAAGGATGTACAGCTATCCTATGACTTTCCCCAGGTTATTCCAAATTCAGATCCTGACTTTGTAAACTACACTGAATTCAAGAAGACTTTCGGCGAAGATGGCGACCTTTTTATCATTGGCTTTCAAAGCAAAGAAGTATTTAACCTAAAGGTATTCAATAACTGGCGCAACCTATCACTGGATATCAAAAAACTGCAAGGCGTTAAAACCGTAGCTACGGTATCAAACCTATTGGCTCTTGGTAAAGATACTGGTACCCATAAATTTTTTATTAAGCCTTTGGTCACGGCACCTCTCCAGAGCCAGGATCAGGCAGACAGTGTTAAAAACATTGTTTTATCCCTTCCATTCTATAAGAACCTCTTTTACAACGATAGTACACACGCCACGCTGATGGCCATCAAACTGGATCGGAAAGGATTTCTGACCAAAGACAGGGAAGGCCTGATAGACAGTGTAAATATGCTATCGAAGAAGTTCGCAGATGCCAACAGGATCAAACTGTATTACACAGGGTTGCCCTATATACGAACCTTATATGGATACAAAGTTCAGCATGAACTTATCCTCTTCCTGTTCTTATCTATATTGGTCACGTCCATTATACTTTTCCTGTTTTTTAGGTCATTTACCAGCGTTATTTTCCCGATGATTGTGATTGGCATTATCATCGTCATTACCATGGGGTTTGTTGTGTTGCTTGGATACAGGCTTACTTTGCTAACTGCACTTATACCACCTCTGATAGTCATCATTGCCGTCCCCAATTTTATTTATTTCCTCAACCGGTATCATACCGAATATAAGAAATATGGCAATAAAATGATGGGCATCAATATGATGGTGCAGAACATTGCCAAAATAGTATTTCTGAATAATACCACAACTGCCATTGGTTTCGGTGTACTCTATTTTGTAGATAGCCCGGTTTTGAAAGAATTCGGATTAGTGGCCTTTTTGATGATCACCACAACCTACATCGCCACGCTCACCATAATGCCTCTTGTTTTCAGCTTTTTACCTCCTCCTTCCGAAAAGCAGACGGGTTATCTTGATAACAAATACATGAAACGATTTATCGGGTGGGTTATCCATATGGTGAGCCACAAAAGAAAAATTGTTTACATTTTGACAACCGTTATTGGTATTGTGGCTCTGGTGGGTGTTACTCAACTTCATGCGGTAGGCTATATCATGGATGATATTCCTCATAACGACAAACTATATACCGACCTGATGTTCTTCGAAGATAATTTCAAGGGCGTAATGCCGTTTGAGATAGTCCTTAACACGGGTCGTGAAAACGGAGCTTTAGACCCCGAAGAACTTAACAAAATCCAGCAGCTTCAAGATACTTTGGACGCCATGCCGGAATTTTCTAAATCCATATCCATAACTGATGTGGCTAAGTATGCCAACCAGGCCTTTTATAACGGCCGCACAAGCAGGTACACGCTACCCAGTAGGCGCGACTTGCTCTTTTTGCTGCGCTATATGCCGAGCATGAACCTGAACAAGGTAAGCGATGTGGGGTTTTCGGTCACAGACAGCAACAAACAACTCGTACGTATCACCACCAAAATGGCAGATGTAGGTTCTGTAAGACTCGACCAAATCATCAATAAATTGAATGTTGATATCCCAAAAATATGGGGTGATGAAAAAATGAAGCCTGAGTTCACCGGTTTTAGCATCATTTTCCTGAAAGGCAACAAATACCTTATTCAGAACCTGATCCTGAGCCTCACAATGGCTATTATCCTGATCATCGTAGTTATTGTCATCCTTTTCCCCTCTGCAAGATTGGTAATGATTACGCTTATCCCGAACTGTATTGCTTTGCTGATCACAGCCGGGCTCATGGGCTTTATGAATATTCCCCTTAAACCGTCTACCGTGCTTGTATTTAGCATTGCATTTGGTATTGCGATCGATATGTCATTCCACTTTCTAGTTAACTACCGGCAAGACCTTAAAATGCATAACTGGGATGTAGCCAGAACGGTTGACAACACGATGCGCGTTACGGGCTTTAGTATGGTTTATACATCCCTTGTATTATTATTTGGCTTTGGTATATTCTGCTTTTCCAGTTTCGGCAGTACAGAAGCTTTAGGAGCGCTTACGTCTCTTACCATCTTCTGCGCCATGTTCAGCAATATCATCGTCATACCAGCTTTACTCGTTTCTTTTGATAAGAAAAGAAAGAAGAAGGCATAATCTGTGTTTTAAATTTTGGGGAAATCTTACTATATTTGTATAAAAGAGTAGTGTATGAAACCTGAATCAGGAGAGTTTAATCATTTGGTTGAAATGGTGTACAATTTGCCAATTGAGTATAAAGAGGAATTAAAAGATCTTTTGGAACATAATCTATCTGACGCCCGCAGGGAAAAAATTGCTAATAATCATAAAAAAGCACTTAACGAACAGAAATTAGGCAAGCTAAAGTTCTCATCCTCTGTGAAAGAACTCAAAAACATGCTTTAATGGAGGTTTCTTTCAGCGGGTCATTTAAGAAATCTTTTACCAAAAGAATAAAAGGAACCCTTGTAGAAGAAACATTTTGGCAAGCAGTAGAAATATTTATAAACGATCCCTTTACCACCAAATTAAAGACTCATAAGCTATCTGGAAAATTAAAAGATCTCTGGAGTTTTTCAATAGAACACGATCTTAGAGTGGTTTTCTACTTCACAAAGGATAAGCCTAAAAGGGCTGTTTTTGTGGATATCGGAAATCACGACGAGGTTTATTAATCACCCAATTACAGTCCTTTTTTACTATCAAATGACAACACCCGGCACCATATATCTTATTCCAAACCTTCTCGGCGAAACCGATCTGGCAACATCATTACCTCAAGGGGTTGTAGAGGTCGTAAGAAAGTTAAAACACTTCATAGTAGAAGACGAAAAAAATGCGCGTAAATTTTTGAAGCTGTGCCAGGTATTACCGCCATTTGAGGGCATCTCCTTTCATGTTCTGGACAAGCACACAACCAATACCGAAAAATCAGAAATACTGGAAGCCATCAAGGGTGTAGAAAGCGGGATTCTTTCAGAGGCAGGCTGCCCTGGTATTGCTGATCCTGGTGCAGACATTGTGGGGCAGGCACACAGAAAAGGTTTTGTAGTAAAGCCCTTAGTCGGGCCTTCTTCCATTCTCATGGCGCTTATCGCATCAGGTTTCAACGGACAAACATTTAGTTTTCATGGATACCTGCCTGTAAATTCAGGAGAGCGGGTCAAAAAAATGAAAGAGATAGAAGCGGATTCTTATAGAACCGGATATACCCAGGTCTTTATCGAAACACCTTTCCGCAACGAAGCTGTTTTGGGTGATATTTTAACATCCTGCAAACCCAATACTTTGCTTTCAATCGCTGCAGAGATTACAACTCCAATGGAGTTTATTCGATCTGCAAGCATCAAAGACTGGCAGGCCAAGCCACTTCCTGAACTTAGAGGAAAACCGGCGGTATTTCTTATCTGGGCAGGACAGGCATTTTAGTCCTTAACCCTTAGAATCCGCTGCGTTTCAATACCTCCGTTCACCTTCATAGTTATAAAATAAATCCCATCGGTAAGGTTGATCGTTCCAGGATCAAAGAAGCTTTTATAATTCCCTGGCTGCAGGTTTTTATTTTCAATGGTCGCAATGTTTTTGCCGAGCATGTCACAAATTGTTATCTGAACTAAGCCAAGCTCAGTGAGGCCGTAATTGATCTCCAACTGATCTTTAAAAGGATTCGGGAAAACACTCCAGTTCAGGCCTTCCGGATTGCTTTCAGATATTCCAGAGGTTGTTATATTTAATGTTGTGTCAAAGGTACTTGAACAACCTCCCGCACTGGTAACTGTTAGTGAAATAATATAAGACCCCTTGTTCACAAAATTATATTGTGTGGAATAAACGTTTTGAATCTTGACGCCATTTATGACCCATGAATAGTGTGAACTTGCTTCAGTACTATCAACACTCGTAAATGTATAAAGTCCCTTACCACGGTCACGTATCTTAACAGCAGCAAGAGGTTTAGCAACGGTCACTTTAATCGTGTCAGCGCCTTTGCAGGCCCCTCCTCCTGCTGATTCGTTTATTGTCACGGAACCCTTACCCGCCGATACCCATAGTACCTCAATACTATCTCTTCCTGCAGGGGTTGTGATATTCCCGGTTTTTACGGTCCAGGTATAAGAAACTCCTGCTTCAGGAGTGACATGATATGAAGAAGAGCTAAGAGGGCATACCACCGTATCACCTGTTATCATTGGAGTTGGCAAGGCTGCGATAGTAACTTTGAGTGATTTGTTATCATTGCAACCCGTAAGGCTATTTATTTCCTCTTCTGAGATAGAACCCGTTCCTGATCCATTCCATTTCACAGTTACGCTGTCGGTATTATTACCGGAAGTAATAGTCCCGCCGGAAATTGTCCAGGTATAATTTGAATTGGTATGTTTGGAAGCAAGATATGAACTTGCTGTGTTGGTACAGACATTAGTAGGCCCTGTAACTGATGTTGTGAGATTACAAAGGAGAAATTTGGCTATGAAGGCATCGCTGAGTCCTCCCAGACTTGTCTGGAAAGCGCCGGAAGTCGCCAAACCTGAACTTTCCGATGTCCCACATATATAGGTGTTTCCCGAATTGTCATTTGTAATCCCAAATCCATCGTCTCCAACAGAACCGGCAAAATAGGTACCGTACTGTAGAAGGCCCCTGGCATTAAATTCCGCCAAAAAAGCATTAACAAGGCTATTTGAAATGGAGGTTTGAAATGCGCCCTTTGTGGCAATTTGATTGGCACTGGTAGTATATCCGGTAATAAATATATTCCCTGAGCTATCTGAAGATATACCATGCGCTTCATCTGTGCCATCGCCACCATAATAAGTTGCCCAATTAAGGGTGCCAGAAGTGTTAAAATCAGCAACAAAAACATCATCATGTCCGCCTCCATAAGCTGATTGACTTGACCCTGAAGTCGCCACATTTGAAGTGTTCCCGGTAGTTCCGGTAATGTAAACTTTATCTGTACCATTGGTTGCTAAGGCATAGGCGAAATCGCCCACTCCTGTTCCGCCAAAATAAGTACCCCATTTCTGAATGCTATTACTGTCTAAACATGCGAGAAAAGCATTGCCATAATATATATCACAATCCGTTTTATAGGCCCCTGTCGTGGCAATCCCATTTGGACTTGTAGCCCACCCGGTTATATAAACATTTTTTGAATTGTCAACTCCTATACCAAAGCCCTCATCCTGGTAGGCACCCCCAAAATAGGTTGCCCAATCCAATGCACCTGCGCTACTGAATTTGGCAACAAATGCATCATAGGCGCTTCCGCCATAGGAAGTCTGAAAGGCACCCTTTGTTGCAATACCGGAAGTGCTTGCAGTAGAACCACATATGTACGCATTATTGCTCACATCTAAAGCAACGCTCCATCCGACATCCTCGTTACTTCCTCCGAAATAGGTACTCCAGTCTAAAACGCCATTGGTATTGAATTTTGCAAGAAAAGCATCATGGTAGTTTACATTACCATTTAATGCTATTTGATAAGCACCCTTTGTAGCAAGACCGGTTTGGCTTACGGTATATCCTGTAACATACAGATTACCAAAATTATCCACAGCACAACCCTGGGCTTCATCTGTCGTGTCCCCACCGAAATAAGTTGCCCAGATAAGCTTGCCGCTATTTGTAAATTTGGCTACGAGCACATCATAATTATTACCCCCAGACAGAGAGGTTTGATACGCACCTTTTGTCGCTATACCTTTAGTACTACTGGTATACCCTGCTATATAAATATTCCCTGCGGGATCAAGTGATATGGAATTCGCCACATCATAACCCGCATCTCCGAAATAAGTGGACCACAAAAGACTAGGATCAATCACCAGATCCATCGTATGATCGTATTTCTCCGTATTAAAAGACAGTTTATTTCCGTTTCGGATAAAGTTACTTTTAACCGTTTGCGTTCCAATAAAACTCTGCGGCTTACCTTCCTCTAATGTTCCAAGAGTTGTCGTATATTTTATTCCGCCGTTTGCCAGCATTTCCATGTTGTCAGCTCCATTTCTTACCAACTTAATGTCCTTTGGATTCCCTCCCGGGTGCACAATAAATTCATATTCAAGCCCGCTGGCATTTGCAGTCATTACCATATCAATATGATCGTATAAATTGATATATGTAAGTGTTTTATAAAATCTAATCCCGTTGATGCCAGACTGAGCCCCATTTGGTCTGGCATAATTTACAGTCATGTCCTGTTTGTCACTTGCTATAATTCGTAGATTCTCGTTTGCTCCCTCAAATTCAAAGTCCAGCCTACTGGTGCTGATCGTGGATTTAGCCGGTAATGGCAAATCTATTCCAAGCTTTTTTGTCTGACTTTTTGAAGCAGGTATTTGCGTTGTGTTTGTAAAAACAAAACTCAGTTTCTGATTGGTGCAATAGATCTGAACACCTCCAAAACTGCCGGAAAATTTGATCTCGGGAAGTGAATTCCCGGATGGATCTACTAATTGTCCCCGGTTCTCTTCAAAAGCCCAATCTTTTGGATACAAAAACTGAGAAACCAATGTTGATGATTGGGTATTTGCTGCAATGGCGGTGCAGCAAATAAAAACCATTGATGAAATAAGTAGTGTAGTTGTAGTTTTCATAATAATACATTTTGGTGTATCAAATATAAGATATTATTATCTAAACCAAAATGAAGCCAGTCATTATAGTGATCCTCAGTCTATTTAAAACGGGATATTAATTACAACTTAAACACATAATTATATCATTAGTAAAATAATTTTTATATTTGCAGCAAACACTCACCTAAATTAAACCTGTAGTTCCTTGCGTAAATCATCCTATTTAAAAATTATTTTAGTGGCTTTTGGGATTATACTTATATCCCAACAAATTTGTAATTACATTTATATTAAAAAGTTAGATAAGCAATATAGCGATATAATCAGGGATAAACTGGAAATATTGCGGTCTTTTGCATTATTATCAAACCAATCCTCCCGCCTTCAACGTTCTATGAACCAATTGATACGTTTTAATGGCAAAGATTATGACAGTGTTACAAAGCAGATCAGCCAGGGATCATCTAACATACAAAGCCTAATCTCTAAAATGAAGGAACATGCTGTTTCCGCAGAGGAAGGCGCAAATATTGATAGCCTTGGATCTGTCTTTGGAACCTATATCGCAAAATGCAATAGTGACATAGCCATAATGAAAACAACGAAAGTTGATTCAGAAACTGCAGCGAAACTTCTCTCAGACCTCAGGGAAGTTTACCTTGATTTTACAGGAAGGCAATTAAAAGAAAGCAATTACTTTATCGCAAATGGGGAGAGGGTCAGCGATGAAATTACTGCCAATACTAGCAAGACTTCTGCATTCCTGCTTGTGGTTGGCATATTTCCCTTTATTGCAATGCTATTGTTACTTATTTTGGCGGGTTTAATCCTTTTTGTTCTTGGTTATTCGGTCAACTGGTTCAGGAATATGGAATAAAGTCGCCTTACTGCTTATTCACCCCCACCCTTTTCACCAATAAAATAGTCCTCCGGGCGCTTAAAAAGCACATTAAACGAGGTAAGACTTCCGTAGCATTTGGTAATATATTGCTGTATGGATACCTTTTCTTCGTCTGTAAGGGCACTTGCATTTACCCGCTGTTCAAGAGTGCGCATTCTGTCCCGAATCATTACTATTTTATGAAAGAGTGCATCAATAGGCATTTCTTTAGGCTTTAAGCTTTTGTCACCCGGTTGCATGCTAAGCACCCCACCTGTCCACTTGGCCCCAAGCGGTACGATCTCCTGCATATCAGCCCATTTACGAAGAATATTGGTAAGGCTTCTTTCCACATCTGCCAAACTAACGAGATCATCGGCCGGTTCCTCTTCTTCAATAATTTCAAGAGGATAACTATGGGAAATTTCTTTTCGACCAGAACTCATAAATGTAATAATGTAAGTGGCCGATTTCACACCAATAACTACGCCATCGCCAAATTCTTTATGCTTTATCCGCGATCCAATACCAAGAGTTGTTTCCATTTTAGTGAGAAGTGAGAGGTGAGAAGTAAGAAGTAAAAACCAATATTACTGTTTAGAGTCCAAAATTAATGGTTTCTTTCATTCGCAATGCTTCTATCGGCGATCTGTTTGGATAAATTATTAATTCTTAATTTTTAATTCATAATTACCTTATAAGGGTCACTGCGCCATCAGTTTCTTCATTCTTGCCGCCTATAAAACGGTAATGAAAAACATAGTAATAAGTTCCTGCGGGATAGGGCGTCATTGGGTACTGTGAGTTTAGGTTTTGTGAAGTGGCATTGACATTAGCACCATCCCATTTCACATGTTTATCATCACTATGAAAAACCGGCTGACCCCAACGGTTATAAATATCAAGATGATAAGCCAGGTTCCCTTTTATCTGGATATCAAAATCGGGGTTATAAGTGTCCGCATTTGGCGTAAAAACATTTGGGATATAAAGAAAAGTATCAATATGAATTGTATCGCAATATTTTGCAAGGCAGCCTTTTTCATTATAGGCTGTGAGGCAAATTGTGGATTTGCCCGACTTCTGAAATTCGTGCGATATCTCCTGGTTTGATGATGTATTCAGTACAGGAGATCCATCACCAAAATCCCAGCTATAACGAACGCCTCCCTGCGATAGGTTTTTGAAGCTAAATACGGGTGTATCGCTTTTAGCGGTATCAACTGCAAAGAGCGATTTAATATCGATCACCTTTACATTGATTGAAGCCGTATCAGGGCAATGCGCACCACTGCCGTCAATAAAAACATGATATTTACCGGCTTTGGTATATAAATAACTGAATTGCGGGCTTGTGTTGGTAACGCTGTCGCCATTGCCGAAATGCAAGGTCCAGGTAGAATAACCTGTATCCGGAGCGCTCTTGAAAAGTACTGAATCTTTACCAAGACATATCAAGGTATCAGATGCTGAAAGGACCTGTTTATTGGTGTCATAAACCAACACTTTTATCTTGCACGAATAGTTGAAAGTATCTGAACAATAGCGCTTCCCCCCTGTAGAATCAGTTACAATATCAGTCACAAATAACTGTGGGCACCACAAACCAGGTTTTTTATAGACAAGAGGAACGATAGAATCGCCGTAACTATTCGTTGTGGTTCCGTCGCCAAGAAGCCACTCCCGGGTTTTTGCCTGGATTGACAGATCTCTCATCAAAACTGTAAAGGGGGCGCATCCCTTGTTGCTTCCTTTTATCTCAAACTTAGCGGTGGGACCCAGAATATGCACTACCGTTTGAAATGAATCTGCACAACCTTTTGTAGTTGCTCCCGTACCCGGGGCTGTTCGAACGATTAACTTTACAATAAAATCACCGGTAGTGAGATAAATGTATGAGGCATTTTTCTTGGTGGAATCTGTCGTAGTCAAAGCGGGTGAACCGTCTCCGAAATCCCAAGTCCAGGAATAAATTTTATAGATATTTAACGAATCCTTGAAAGGTTTGATAATGTGGGATGAATCATTAAACTGGAAAAAATTATGTCCTTTGCAATACCTGATTGCTCCCGGGCTCGCTATGGTAAAGTATGCCGAATCACCGATAACCTTAATATAACCAGGTCTTGAGAGAGTTTGTTTGCAACCGTTGCTATCTGTTTCGTATAGCGTCACGGTATAGCTCCCGCCCTTGGTATATACATAGTATGGATTTTCCCCTATCGCATCAATGATGCCATCTCCGTTAAAATCCCATTCCATTTTTTCAGGGATTTTAGGTTTTCGGCCGTTCCTGGCGCTGTCAGGACTCCGCCAATAATTGGCAGTATCATATCCATACGGGCTCGAGAAAAAAGGAAGAAAATATTGAACAATGCCCTGAAAATGAACAGTATCATTGGTACACACCACGGTATTGTCCGATCCGAAATCCACATAATCACCCACAGTCATTTCAGTTCTCGAGGTATCAACACAACCAAAGCGACTTAAGATTACGGAAGTTATTAAAAAATGTCCGGGATGTGGGGGTACAATTTTAGTAGTATCTGTTAAATAATTAAAATTAAGATTAGATGAATCATCTATCCCCCACAGCCGGTTGTGAACAGTGGATGTAATGGTGTCATAGCTGCCATCTTTCTGTTTTACAATCCTATACCTGATCGTGTCTGGTTTCGGTTTGGCAATCGTATCTCCGTAATCAAGTGTTTCAGAGAAATAATAGGTGAATGACTTTATGCCTAACTGCTGTGGAACGTTAGGCCTTATTTTAAGCGTATCTCCCAGGCAAATGTGACTGGCAGAAACTTTGATGGTAGGATTGATTCCATGAATATACACATAATCATGGTACCAGACCGTATCTATGCAGTTATCATTGTTAGCTATAACAAGTCCGACCGTTTTCCAGCCAGTATCCTGATTATATTGGAATGTCTGATAATCATTCGAGACTACATTTTTAAAGTTAATCCAGTGCCAGTTTAAGTGGCCGGGGCAAGTGATGGTATCATGTGCCGAATCAAGCACCATACTCACTTCTCTTTTAAAACAACTTGGCAGCGTTTCATCCAGGTCAATATTCTGCAAAGAATCCAGGCATGGTTTTCCCTTAATGATCATGCCTCTCCGAGGGCCCTTAGAAGGCAGACTATCCTGGATAAGCGTTGTCATATTTTTTATATTGCTGTACTCCGGTGCCCATCCTGCGTCAGCAGCCTGCAAAACCACAGGTAAAGAGTCCTGATCAGTGCAATTGGTAGAAGTATCAGACACGGCAAGAACTACCCAATAGCATCCATCCTTACGGAAGAGATGCGTAGGAAGTTTTTCGGTTGAATAGCGATCGGTTGTAACCGGGTTTTTGGTCGTTGATGTGGCAGCCGTTCCTTCATGAAAATCCCAGTTATAGGTAAGGCTGTCACTCGCGTATGGATAAGATTTATTGACACATTTACTCGGGTAAGCAAACGGAAAATTATCTACCGCATAATATCCCCTGTACTTGTCACTAAAATTGGTAAAACTGATTTTTTGTGGCGCATGGCATCGAAGTGAGAACAAGCTCGTATCATCCATATACAGTAGTCTGTTCACGAAAGGAGGTGCGCTGTACACATCTCCCGGAGGGAAGGGGTTTCCTTTATACCAATAATGCAGTGTGGCTATTTGTTCGATGGTGTCAACATAAGAATCAATATGTTTTTTGTAAACGTAGGTTATGTCGGGCACTTTTTTCCCATTACAACCATACAGCGAATCGGGGTTGTAAGTTTTGATCGTATCTACTTTGCAACTATCATAGATAGGTTCTCCGTTTTTGACCAGGCTTGGGGCATAAGTATAATATTTTTGACTTGGCTTCCCCAAACAGGATGTATCAAAATAGGTCCCATAAGTAGCAGGTGGTATTAAATAAGAACCGTTTGGTGGTACGGTATCCCATGGTATTTTATTGCCTTTCTGAGGCATGATCAATGCAATGGGGCCTAATAGTTTTACGGCATTGCAAAGCGTAGAGTCGTAATGACAGCCGCCAATGACGACATCAATATGAACTGTGTAGATACCAGGCACGGCATACGTATGGTAGTCTCCATGCGAAACGCCGGTTGACCTCCGGTAAGGATCACCATAGTCCCAATAATATCCCAGGGCCAGAGGATGATACGCTACTGTATCTGTGGCTCCGGAATCCTGAATAAAACAGGTTCTGTAGTTTGGATATACGCCTGGGTTAAGTATATACGGCTGTACAACAATAGGGGTTGACACAGAATCCTCCCCTACGCATCCGTATTTATTTTCTACGAAAAGGATTGGGTGGTAGTTCCCTGTCTTTGCGTATGTATGTATAAAATTAGTCCAGTGAGCCAGGCAGGCGGGATCCTGGAGATTGCAGGTATCTTTAGCCCCATCTCCAAAAACCCATGTAAATTTTGTAATATATTGCCCCGCTGTATCAGTTGTATTTGTAAAATTTACATTTTCAACGTCCTTTATGCAATCGAAATTTACAGCAACTTTGAACGTTGGGATAAGACTCAGGCCAACGTCTGAAGTATATCGAACGCTGATCACTTTTTGAAACGAGTTTACGCACCCGTTACTATCTGTAACCTGGAGCGTTACCTGGTAATAGCCACTATCGGAATAGGCATAACACGGGTTTTGTTTTGATGAAGTCTGACCATCTCCAAAATTCCATAGCCAGGATATAATAGGGGCATTTTCTTTTCCCGGAACAGATTTATCTGCAAAGCATATTGAATTTCCTCTCGCGCACAATAAGATAGCCTTATTATTATTGACTATGAAGTTGGCATTGGGATTGTGATAAACGACAATTGGTTTGGAAAAAGTGTCGCTACAGATTGTCCCGTTTTGAAAAATTACTGTAATCGTCGTGATATAAGAACCTGGATTGGTAAAAGCATGATTGGGATTAGATTGAGTTGAGCTATCACCATCCCCAAAATGCCATAGATAGCTTACTGGTGGAGAAGTATTTGTGGATTTAAATGTAAACTGCACCGGGAGTGGCACGCATCCTTTATCAGCACTGGCAATAATCTCGCAAGGTTTTTGGGCTTTGGCGGCAATTGCAAACAGCAGAAATATAACGCAGAATTTACAGGTTCGCTGCATCGTTTTCTTATAATGGCTCTGCCAATTTATTGATAATATTCTGAATTATGGCCTGAATTGGCAAAAATATGTTTTAATTGCTTTGGTTACAAAATGTTAAATGACTTAACATTTGTTATACTATCAAATAAAAAAGAGCGTAATAGGGAGAACTTTAAGGCTCATTTTTGCCCTAAAGCTTCGCTATTTTTATTTGATGTGTTTTTATTGATAAGGCTCTTGATTTCATCCATTTCTGAAGCTAATGTATCTATTTTGGTTTGTTGAGCTGCATTTTGTTTTTCCAGCTTCTCTAATTTTAATTTTAAAGCTTCATTTTCTTTCTTCAATTGTTGAACACCGACCAATGCTACACCTGCCGGATCAATGGTTGATATGGCAAGGCTATCATTTCCTGTATGGAACATTTTATAAAAATCCTGCGCCATAGGGCCAATGTGTGTATTGAAAACCTGGTCTCCCTTATAGTTCCAACGGGTAATCGGCAACCTGCAAATCCTGTCAAGAACCTCGGCCCCATCTAAAATTGTAAAATTTTCCTTTTTGTTTCTGTCGGAAGTATTTGTCCATGCTCCTCCTGTAGTTAGGTATGCCCCATTGCCATTTGATGTGTTATTACCTACTTGTAGGGCATTGCCACTGGCAGGCTTTGTGATGCCAAAAGCCCAGGCTGTCACACTTGAGTTTCCAAAAGCCATGGTATTGCTGGCGCCTACAGTAGTGGCATAACCTATAGCGGTGGCGTTAATATAGCCTCCATTAGCATCAGCTAAATTACCTAAAAAAGTACTGTTGGTGTAGGCGAAATCGCTCCCTGCTGCATATCCGAGTGCAGTATTTCCATTACCGGTGCTTATATATCCCGCAGAATACCCAATAAAAGTGTTCTGGGTTCCTGACACATTTCTGTATCCTGCCTGGTAGCCCATAAATTGGTTGTTTGCACCCGTGCTATTAAAATACCCTGACTGGAAACCTTCAAACAGGTTCTGACTTCCTGAGGTATTGCTGACTCCGCTCTGGTAGCCCGAAAATTGGTCATTCGACCCTGATGTTCTGTTACCAACCTTTGGCCCGATAAATATATTATTAGATCCCTTTGTACTCAGCAATGTTACACCCCCTATCATTACAGAATCAGCATCCATCGGGCCTTTTATGTCTAATTTATATTGTGGACTTTTCCCAATCCCTACGTTTCCTGTATTGTTATTATTAATGTCATTTAAATTTACGTCTGTCCAAGCAGAGTTAATGGTACCGCTCGTAAAAGTTATACCATTACCGGCAGCTGTTGGCACACTCGTCCATTTCAAGGCACCGGTACCATCATTGACCAACGCCTGGCCTTTGCTGCCGCCAGAAGATGGCCACTGATAACCCACACCATTTATTTCGGCGATATTACCGTTCCCATCAACCTGGAAAGGAGAATTGAATCCTATGGAAAGAAGATTGGCTGGGCTCGATGTACCGATACCGACATTTGCATTGAAGCCAAGTATCAATGAATTACTCTGGTTTACACTCGCTTCAAAACCAATAGCCGTAGCATTGCTAAGTCCACCTTTTGTTGCATCTGCAGCATTGCCTATAAAAGTATTATTGCTACCGGTAACGTTTGTAGCCCCGGCACTAGACCCAACGGCTACATTACCAGTCCCTGTTTTTGTATTTAATCCTGCAGAACTACCGCCGAAATAATTATATCCTCCTGTTGTATTATTATAGCCGGCTTGATATCCCGAAAACACATTACTGGAACCGGTATTATTCAGAAATCCCGATTCATATCCCATAAAAGCATTGTCATTCCCTACAGTATTATTGTAGCCGGACTGAAACCCTGAAAAATAATTGTCACTCCCCGAGTTTTTACCCCCGGCTCCCTGCCCGATAAACAAATTGTTAAATCCTTTATCGCTGAACATTGTAATGCCGCCAATCATCACAGAATCAACATTTATGGGGCCTTTAACATCAAGGTTATAAGAAGGGTTTTTACCAATTCCTACATTTCCATTATTACTGTTGGTAATGTTACTACTCCCTGAATTATATGTCCAGGCAGAATTAATAACGCCGTTGTTAATATCGATACCATTTCCTCCAGTATAGATACCGCTTATGGTTGTACCATTAATTGCTATTCCTGTTCCTGCTGTATACACCGTTGTGCTGTCAGCAGCAGGCTGCCACAGATTGCTTGTGCTATTCCATTTTAATACTTGACCATTAGTCGGTGAAACAGTTGAAATCGTATTACCCTGCAACTCATTTGCATTCCACAACGCATTGGTGTTTTGAGCTGAAAATGTGGTTCCTGATAAGGTTATACCCGTGCCCGTTGAATAAACGGTAGGCACATCTGTATGTATCGTAAAATTGGGGTAAGTCCCTGAGATTTTGGTATCCCCTGTACCAGTCAACACTATTTTCTGATCAGGTGAACTATTGTAAATGGTATCGTTAGAGAGTTTAATTCCGCTCCCCGCAATTAATGGATTTCCTGATTTTGCAGCGAAAAGGGCATAAGGAACTGACATGAGTTCAGTAGTTCCAAGATCTGAATAAGCAGTTCCACCGGATGGATCCATTTCTACTTTGATGAATTTCTTTCCACCACCCCAGCTTATGGCATCAAAATTTCCCGATGTAGCTGTTCCATACCCAACGGCAATGGTAAAAAGGCCAAGATCATTGGTTTTGGGGGCAAAAGTTTCCTGGTATACCACGGGCCCCAATGTAGAACCGTTTAGAATAGATATTCTAATGCCCAACTGCTGATTTTGCAACACCTGGCCGGACAAATCCCTGGCAACAGCCTGGTAGTTGAGCCCCTGGGGGGCCTGGGCAAAAACAGAAAGGGAAAGGGAAAGAGAAAGAATGAGAGTAAAAAAGTGCTTCATAACTATTCTTTGAATTTGCTATCTATAGCTGATTTTAAGTCTTTTATATTTACGGATCTAGTATTTTATTATTTTGAAAGTATGTTCTTCCACACCATCATCCCTCCTGATATTTATAAAATAAATACCTGGCCTGAATAGTGACATATCTATAATACCATCTGTGAATTTCTGATCATATACCCTATTGCCTATGGCGTCATAGACAGATACAAAACCAATAACATCAACGGATTGCCTGATGTACAATATACTATGGACAGGATTTGGAAAGCAGCTTATACCATTGCCTATGGTAACTTCTTCAATGGCGGAAGTAGAAACAACTTCGGGCTGCAGGAATCCTTCTGTAACAATATTGCTTCCCGCTGAAAGAGTGGCAATTGCAATTTCGCCAATAGACCACGATAATTGAACGGTTTTAGTCTTTACGGTTTTGCCGGACGCATTAAAAACATTCGGACTGGCACTTTGCGCCGAAGCCGCATAGCAATACATTAAAAAAGCCGCCAAAGGCAATAATTTACGCACTGTCTCCTTTTTCACAAGTTTAAATATTGGTATACCTTATACTAATCCAAAATCAAATATACGCAATTTGATTTACAAAACATGATGATATACCCTTACCTACCTGATTACAAAGTAATACTTATGGAGCGAATCTTCCAAATTTACTTTGGCAAGCCAGATTATGAAACGGTGACTATATTTTCGCATTTCACATATTGAGAGATAGCATTTTTTTCAAAAGAGATCGACTGGCGAATTCGATCGCATATCCCTAAATGGTATTGACGGCAGGTTCCTTCAAGGGATTTCCTGGTCTCTATGTCTATGATACATGGCGTTTCCATATTCGAAACGGCTTTATTCAGGATCTTTTCCCAGAGTTTCACCTGTACCAGCGTTGGCACACAAACAAGTATGCGCATCGGAAAGTTATGGTTGAACTTATACCAGTTATCGTCGGCGTATTCATTTAAAATTGATAAAGCCATTCCTACTTTTGAAGAACGAGTATTAAGAGAAACAGGTCTTTTGAGCCTATTACTGACAAATGTTTTTAAGGTCTTATTAATTGTCTTTTTCATTTTATTAGTAATTAGTTCTTTCTTTTTATTCAAATTCTGATGCAAATATGGCCTCACTTGCTTACCCTTTCCAAGGCGAAATACAGGATTTGTACCGGCGAAAACCATATCTTTATCTGACTTTAATCAGGCTTATCACATTGAAAAACCCTTATATAATATACAAACGGGGCGTTTTTTGGTTTGGAGGATTTTGACATTTTTTAAAATTTGTGACGAAAAGCACTTAAAAAAAACGTTCCGCATAATCCCAAACTGACGCCTGACCCCTGATTTATTGTCCCAGGTTGGCGTCCCCGCCAACCTGTTTCTCCTACAACGTACAAAAAGTGGTCGGCGGGGACGCCGACCACGGACAGAGAAAATTTAAAACCTAAACATAACATTGGCTAATCTCGCCATCTGAGGCACCATGTCCCCAGCTCCTCGCCCTCCGCTCTCGCTCTCCGCCCTAGCTCCTGATTTCTGACCCCTGATTTATTTCTTCATATTCCCTTTACATTCTGTTAATATACCAACGGTAGCTTTGAAAAACTTTCCGCATTTTGAATAT
>Ga0206979_1050_pt1 | contig 20776 bp, 13 predicted proteins | sample Alteio_BWMinCont_19_FD_153463 | JGI IMG/M metagenome (GOLD analysis project Ga0206979, IMG submission 153463) | Enriched cells from forest soil in Barre Woods Harvard Forest LTER site, Petersham, Massachusetts, United States -... | ecosystem: Environmental > Terrestrial > Soil > Temperate forest >... | reverse complement strand
TAATCATAAAGCATATGCGGCACCCCGTATCTTTATCTGGAACGGAAATGTAAATTACCGGTGGGACAACTTACATAACTGGAATATGAATGGCGGAGCACCAGCTACTGATTATCCTGGGGATACAGGGGTGAATGATGCTGTTCAAATACCAACCTCCACAACTGCCCCAATCCTTTCTAAAATTCTTCATCATTCAATCGGATCTCTTACAATTAATGTGAACGCCATTTTAAGTGTTGACACGAGTGTTGTTTTTACCATTAACGGCTCTGCAAATATTAATGGCGAATTGGATCCTGACGCTTCTTCTATCATAGATGGCGCAAGCAATACTACAGTTTTGAATGGCAGTGGTACGCTTGATGTTAATGCTTTTGGTAACAATGATGATTTTGGAGCACAATATACTCATTTCGCCAGTTGGTCTACAAATCCTATAAATCTCACAGTGGCTTATACCGGAGCATCTGCACAGAGTATCGGGACCAATACTTTGAATTCAAACACATTCGGCAACATTGATATCAACAATTCATCTGGCGTGGCCCTTACGGATGCCCAGATCATCACGGGAAATATCATTCTTACAACCGGAACTTTCAGTGCGGTTACGTTCGAAATAGATATTGCAGGTGATTTTTTAGGTACAGGTGCAAACTTTTCTGCGGGCACGGGTTTAGTCAACTATAATTCTACCTCAGTTTCGCAGAATATTTACGCCATCACCTTTTATAATTTAGCCATTAACAATACATCGGGCGGGGTATCAGTTTCATCCGGGCCGGTTGTCATAGGCGGCGACCTCACCCTCACTATCGGAACCCTTTCAGCTTCCACTTATGAAATAGATATCGCAGGGAATGTTATTAATGTATCAGCTGGCATTTTTGATCCGGGAAGCGGGCTGGTTGTTTTTAATGGCGTAAGCCGGCAAACCATTCCCACCATGAACTTTAATAATGTAACAGTTGCCGATGCCGGCGGATTGACCATTGCTTCAGGTCCTGCTGTAATCACAGGCGATCTGACACTCACCTCTGGAACACTTCATTTAAGTTCGAGTGAAATAGATATCGCGGGAAATATTTTTGGAACGGGTTCTCTTTTTGATCCTGGAACCGGGTTTGTTGTTATTAACGGAACCAGTGCGCAGACCATACCAGCAATGACCTTTAATAATTTAACCATTAACAATTCATCGGGCGTGACTGTTTCATCCGGACCGGTTATAATAGGCGCCGATCTTACACTCTCCGCCGGAACTTTTTCAGGTGGAAGTGGCAATTACGAAATCGATTTCGCAGGAAATATTAATATTTCACCGGGTGCCGCTTTTGATCCAGGAAACGGGTTGGTTGTTTTTAATGGAGCCGGTGCACAAACCATAGCAGGCCTGAACTTTTATGATTTAAACATTGACAATTCATCGGGCGTCACTGTTACGGCCGGGCCAGTAGTCATAGGCGATGATCTTACGCTCAGTTCCGGAACTTTTTCAGGTGGAGGTGCTACTTACGAAATTGATATAGCAGGAAATATTAATATTTTACCGGGTGCCGTTTTTGATCCGGGAACAGGCTTGGTTGTTTTTAATGGAACGAGTGCACAAACCATACCTGCATTGACCTTTTATAGTTTAACCATAAACAATTCATCAGGAGTGACAGTTTCTTCAGGCCCTGTGATTATCGCTGGCACCAATCTTACGCTATCTGCAGGAACCCTTGCGGCAGCGAGTTACGAAATAGATATTGCAGGAAACTTTATTATTTCACCGGGTGCGGTTTTTGATCCGGGGACGGGAACAGTTGTTCTTAATGGAAGTGGTGATCAGAACCTGGATGGCTTCAACTTTTATTATTTGACAACTAACAATTTAAACACAATTAACATTACATCAGGGCCGTTGATCATAGGCGCCGATCTCACGCTCTCTGCAGGAACTCTCGCTGCGGCAAGCTATGAGATAGACATCTCAGGGAATATTATTATTTTACCGGGCGCAATTTTTGATCCGGGAACAGGGTCTGTTGTTTTTGATGGCAACAGTGCACAAACCATACCTGCCATGCCCCTTTATGATTTAACCGTTAACAATTCATCCGGAGTAACCCTTACATCAGGGCCGCTGATCATAGGAGCTGACCTTGTACTTTTTTCCGGAACCCTTGCTGCTGCCAGTTACGAAATAGATATTGCCGGAAATATCATTAAGGATCCGCGCGGGTCTTTTGATCCAGGGACAGGGTTGGTGGTTTTCAACGGAGGCAGTGCACAGACCGTACCTGCAATGACCTTTTATGATTTGACTATTCTCAATTCATCAGGGGCGACTGTTTCATCCGGGCCCGTGATTATAGGAGCCGATCTCACACTTTCCTCCAGTACACTTTCCGCTGCCAGCTACGAAATAGATATCGCCGGGAATATTATTATTGATCTGAGTTCTGCTTTTGATCCGGGAACAGGGACAGTGGTTCTTGATGGAGCCAGTGCCCAGAGTATTGACGGTATTAACTTTTATGATTTAACCATCGATAATACATCCGTCAGCGGTGTGAACATTTCTACGGGACCTCTCTTAATTGGTGGTGACCTCACCCTCACCTCCGGAATACTCGCTGCAGGTTCAAATGAAATGGATATTTCCGGCAATATTTTAGGAACGATCGCTAATTTTTCTGCAGGAACCGGAACGGTGGTTTATACAGGAACTAATGCGCAGACCATTCCGGCAATGACATTTTTCAACTTAACCATTTTCAATTCATCCACCGGTGTGACCGTTACATCCGGACCGGTTATTATTGGCGGTGACCTAACGCTTACCCAGGGAGCCCTGGCTGCGGGATCAAATGAACTTGACATAGCGGGAAATATTTTTGGGAATGGTTCTTATCTGGACCCCGGAACCGGCACAGTGGTACTTGATGGAACAACACAATCTATTGCCGCTGCCTGCACCTTTAATATTGTGTCAATCACAAGCGGTACTACAACCGTGAATGCCCCCATTAACGTAGCAAGTCTTAATATAGGTTCTGCAGGAAATTATGCTAATGACGGGACCAATGGCACAAATATTACGGGAGATCTTACCTTGAACGGGAACATGTACCTGACCAATGGAACTGCAGGAACCGATATTATTGTTGGAGGATCCATAACCGGATCAGGCGCTTTATTTCTATATGGTGATGGCACTATTCTGGGAATTGGCGGCAATATGACCGGTATCTCTTTATCCAGGAACAATGGAATGGCAGATACTACCGTAGGATCAACAGTCATATTCAATGGATCAGGTTCCTATACCATTTCAATGGATGCCACCCATCCTTACCATTTTGATAACCTTGTTATTAACAGCGGTATTGCTTCCTGTACCAATATTGGGATACACTTTTCAATTACCGTGAATTCGGGTGCCGAATTACTGCCTGCTCCAACTGCTGTTATTTCAGGGGAGCGTGAAGCAATTATGAATTTACCAGGTGCCGGAACTATAGATGTTACCAATATAGCTTCTGGAGATAATTTTGAGAATCAATATAATAATTTTAATGCTTACGATCTAACGTCTCTGACAGTCAACTATATAGGCAGCGGTGCCCTGCAAACATTGGAAGGATGGGTTTTCGGCTGGCTTATACTCAATAACTCATCAGGTCTTGTTATTGATAATGACCTGATAATTGAGGATGATCTGACATTTATCTCAGGAACCGTGACAGTAAATAGCACCTATCAAATGACGATAGGCGGCAATATTTTAGGGAACGGATCTAACTTTAGTCCGGGTGCAAGTACTATTATTTTAGATGGCCCCAATACCCAATCAATTGTGCCCATGAGTTTTTATTATCTTATAGATGCAAATACAGATCTGCCAGGTGTTGCTCCATCAGGTGATATTGTGGTTGAGGAAGATCTTACTATTAATTTTGGATCCAACCTGAACCTCAATGGCACCAATTCCTTAACGGTTGACGAAGACATAATTACAACGGATGCTTCCTCTACCCTCCTTACCGCAGGAAGTACTGTGACAATAGGCAGGGATATAACCGGACCGGGCCTTTTGAACAATAATGATTTAACCGGTAGTCAGATATTTATAGGCAGGGATTTTCTGATCAATACATATATTTTGCAGGGAAATGGATCGACCCTCACTTTCAATGGAACATTACAGAATTTTGGCGCTCCGGGAGCTTCAGCAATGACTGGAGAAATAAATAACCTTGTAATTGGTAATGCCAGTCCCACGGATGTGACATTGAATTATCTACGGCTTTCCATAGACGGGAATCTGAGCGGGTTCACAGGAAGCACATTTCACATAGGTAATTCTACAAATAATGGGAATACGAATAATGATGAACTTGACCTGAGTGGCGATATGACAGGCGGATTTGTTTTGGATGCCGGAGTTGGCACTGTAGCTCTGCAAGGGGTATCAAATCAGACAATTAATTCGCAAACATATTATGATCTCATTAATGGAAATTCAAATACGACCCTTGCAGGAAATATAACAGTATTGGATAACCTTTCCCTTCATCAAGGTAATTTCATTTTAAATGGACATAACCTCACCATAAGCCCAACCGCTGCTGGCATCGGATTTGAGCTTGGTAGTCCGCAAGGTTTTGCACTATCCATTTACGGAACACCTGTTGATTCAACTTATGATGGAGCAGAGGGATATATTGTTACCAATTATCGCACAGGTGGCCATTTTATAATGAAAACCCCTGCCAATTTTGGCACAACCTTCCCTGTTGGCCGCACAAATTCAAATTATAACCCGATAACACTATTTCCAAATGCGAATGCCAATTGTGCTGTAAGTATCCTGGAAGATTCTGTGGGTAAAAATTCCGGAACCGGTTATCAGACAAGCCATGTTGTTGGAGTTACCTGGAAGGTAGTACCCGATGCCAATATATCAACAATGTCTATGCAAACAAGATGGAATCCAGGGGACGAAAAGACTTCTTTTAGCGAGACCCAGGATTATATATCATACAGAACGGATACAACAGCTACATGGTATCCTCTTGGACCAACAGCTAAAGCAGCAACAATTCCGGGAGGGAGAGCATTAAATAATATCAGTTCGGGAAGCCCTATAAATATGAGCGCGGCCACTGCGTATTATATTGCTACTGTAGATGATGTATCCTCTCTGCCTCTGGCCGTAAATATAAAGGTGTTTTTGCAAGGCCCGTTTAATACAGGTAGCGGCACCATGAATACTTCGTTGAATTTGTCTGGATATTTACCTGTTAGACAACCATATATAGGAGTGCCATGGAACTATGCAGGAGCTGAATCAGTCAGTGGGACTTTCTTTGCGGCAAATAACAATATCGTTGATTGGGTCCTTGTCGAACTTCGGACGGGAACTGCTTCCGGAACAACCATCCAAAAAAGAGCCGCATTTATTAAGAAAGATGGTTCTGTTGTGGATACGGATGGTGTGAGCCAGGTGCTGTTTTCATTAGCCGTTCCAGGCACTCAATATTATATTGTCATACGTCATCGAAACCACCTTGCTTTAATGTCCTCAGCTTCACAAATAATCGGAGTAGGGAATAGTACCATTTATGATTTTACGACAGGACTATCGAAAGCATATACACAAGGAGGCAATCCAATGAAATTATTATCCACCGGAGTGTATGGCATGTGGGCAGGTGATGCAAACGGTGATGGACAGGTGATTACGAATGACTACACATCTTACTGGAAGCCAGAAAGTGGTACCAATGGTTATTTAAGAGCTGATTTCAACCTTGACGGACAAGTAATTACAAATGATTATGTTACATATTGGCGAACCAGCAGCGGGCTTGCTACCCAGGTTCCTTAAAAAACTATAATTATTCCTGTAAATTCTTCACCAGCAAACGCACTCGTGACCAGTGCCTTTGCTTTGTATTGATCTTCTTTTTAAAGCCTGCTCCTTACTTTTCCCCCTTCTTCTCAAGGGCCTCAAGGTTATTCTTTGCCAATATAAAATCAGGCTGTATGGATAGAGCGGCCTCAAAACTTGATTTAGCCTTGGCGAGGTCCTTTAAGTCTTTATAAATCACACCCATCAGGTTCTCTGCCGCTGCTTTATAAAACACCTGTTGGGTTGAATTATTTGAAGTTGAGAAACCTATTTTGTTTGTCATTGCCCTTTTGTCTGAAATAAGTCTGTCTAATGTAGCCTGTGCCTTACCATTTTGTTGCAGACTAAATTGCAGAACCGCAATCTGATAACAGGCATACATGGACTTATTTTTTTCGTACTCAACCTGAAATAATCCAAGAGCTTCTTCATACCTGCCTACATGTTGATTTGATAAAGCAACGGCCTCAATGGTTGGGATATCATCAGGCATGGTTTTTAAAACCTGGTTTCCTGTTAATATACATTGCGCATATTCCTGTATTTCTGAACACATAATACACACACTATCAAGAAACTTAATACTATCCGGATGCATGGCATATAGCGCTTGCATCGAATTAATGGCAAGCCTGTAATCCCCATATTTTATGGCATTATGATACATTCTCAAATATAGGGTATCATTTGTTATGCCGTTAAAGCTGCTAAGGCTCATGGAAGCCGGCCCTCCAAAACTTCCGATACTTACTGGATTTTGTGCCCCTACTGTGAAACTAAAAAGAGATATTAAGATTGATAAGATGAAGATCCGCATGTTAAATATGGTTTAAAAATCGCAAAAATACGCCTTATTCCGCTCAAACAGCTGCTTGAGCTAACCGTTTCTTGCTCAGCACTAAAAGTACTCCATAAACGATCAACCCATTAATTATCAAAATCTCGAATCCAAACTTATACGACGGAAAATAGATACCACATAAATATACAATGAGATAGGTAAGAAAGGGAGATAAAATACATAGAATCGTGATCAGATTATCTCTCACAACTCTTGAATTGAACAACCCAAAAGAATATAAACCAAGTAAAGGCCCATACGTATATCCAGCAGCATTAAACAATGTAGTAATGACGCTTTTATCTTTATTAAACCAATGAAACCCGAATACAATTAAGATGATCAATATCGCAAAGCCAATATGTACGAGATACCGGGTTGATATTTTGTGACTCGCTCCCTTTTCATTAAAATTTAGAAAATCAATACAAAACGAAGTGGTTAAGGCCGTCATGGCCGAATCAGTGCTTGCAAATGTTGCAGCTGTAAGTCCTATGAGAAAGATAAATTTAAACGCAATCGGCAGATAATCTTTGGCAATGATCGGTAAAAGATTATCAGTCAGGTCGGGCGTCGCTACACCTTTGGCTTTGGCAAACATATACATCAAAGCGCCCATGGACAGAAACAACAGATTCACAAATATCAGGATTACTGAAAAGACCATCATATTTTTCTGAGCATCTTTCAAAGAACGGCAAGTCAGGTTTTTTTGCATCAGATCCTGGTCGAGACCTGTCATGGCAATGGTGATAAACATCCCGCTAAAGAACTGCTTCACAAAAAAATTGCTGCCATGAAAATCCCAGAAAAAAACCTGAGAATATTTGCTTTGAGCTATGGCATGAATGCTGCTTATAAAATTGAAATTCATGCTTTTATTGAGAAACATGACTGTAAGCACCAAAGAAGCAATCAGAAAAAAAGTTTGAAGTGTATCTGTCCAGATAATTGTTTTCACGCCTCCCCTGATGCTGTAAACCAGGATAAAAGCCATTGAGATTATTACAGAAACTTCAAATGGAACACCAAGTTCCTTGAAAATAATAACATAAAATACGTTTACAGCAAGCATTAATCTCAAAGCAGAACCTACCGATCGCGAGAGCAAAAAATAAAAGGCTCCGGTTTTGTAGGTGCCCCTTCCAAACCTGCTTTCAAGGTAGCTGTATATAGAGGTGAGTTGAAGCCTGTAATACAAAGGTAAAAGCACGTATGCAATGACGAGATATCCAAAAAAATACCCGATAACGATCTGGAAATAAGAAAAGGCAATTGTATTGACCTGTCCAGGAATAGATATAAAAGTAACTCCTGAGATGGAAGTACCGATCATTCCAAAGGCAACCAGGAACCATGGAGAAGTACGGTTTGCCGTAAAAAAAGTCTGGTTATCGTTCTTTCTTGAAGTAATTCTGCCAATAATAAGAAGCAGAATCATATACACGCTTACAACCGTTGCTGTTATCAGGGGCATTTCAGGATAGATTTTCCGCCAAAAATAAGTTAATTTTGCAAGCTATGGTCAGGATGTAAGCCCTGATCGTAAACTAACACAATGGAGTTTCCTTCAAAAATAGTTGAAGAGGCGGTGGCGCAATTTGCCCGTCTTCCGGGTATTGGCAAAAAAACTGCTTTGCGTATGGTGCTGCATCTTTTAAAACAGGATATTGAACCCGTACGGAAACTTACTCAAAGCCTTTTGAACCTGAAAACGGAACTCAAATATTGTAAGGAATGCCATAATATTTCCGACTCCGAACTATGCAATATTTGTGCTGATGCAAAACGTGACCATGAAATTATCTGCGTTGTGGAAGACCTGCGGGATGTGATGGCCATTGAAAACACCAATCAATTCAGAGGCGTTTATCATGTACTTGGCGGCATCATTTCTCCCGTAGATGGAGTTGGCCCCGGTGATCTGAATATTGAATCTTTATATGAACGTATTCACCGCTTAAAAATAAAAGAAATTATTTTCGCATTTGCAGCCACCATGGAAGGTGATACGACTGCTTTTTATATCACAAAAAGACTGCAACCGGCAAATCTGAAAATCAGTTCTATTGCGCGAGGTATTGCCATAGGAGGTGAACTGGAGTATGCTGATGAAATAACACTCGGACGGTCCATAATAAGCAGGATACCTTATGGCGTATGAGCATAAGTTGAAGCTTTCGGTAGTCATTGTAAATTACAATGTTAAATATTTTCTGGAGCAGTGTCTTAGTTCTGTTTATAAGGCTATCCGGACCCTGGCTCATGATTATTACCCTTTTTGCGCAGAAGTCTGGGTTGTTGACAATAACTCAACAGATGGTTCTTTAAACATGGTCAGGGCGAAATTTCCTGAGGTGCATATTATTGCCAACACACAAAATAAGGGCTTTTCCTTTGCAAACAACCAGGCAATTCGTGAAAACGATTCTGAATATGTTCTATTGCTAAACCCTGACACAGTTGTAGCCGAGGATACTTTTGGTAAAATTCTCAGATTCATGGATGTGCATCCTGAAGCAGGTGGCCTTGGTGTGAAAATGGTAGACGGAAGCGGGGATTTTTTGCCGGAAAGCAAAAGGGGATTACCCACGCCTGAAGTGGCACTTTATAAAATAACCGGACTATCCAAGATTTTCCCCAAAACAAGGATTTTTGGAAGGTATCATCTTGGATTTTTAGACAAAAACAAAACACACCAAATTGATGTGCTGGCGGGTGCCGCCATGTTGCTCCGAAGGGCTGCACTTGAAAAATCCGGCATTCTTGATGAAGACTTCTTTATGTACGGAGAAGATATTGATCTATCTTACCGTATTACAAAGGCCGGATATAAAAATTACTATTTCCCTGATACAACCATCATTCACTATAAAGGCGAAAGCACCAAAAAAAGCTCAATCAACTATGTTTTTGTCTTTTATCGTGCAATGGTCATTTTTGCGAGGAAACATTTTGCGCCGAAAAACGCGAATCTTTTTGCATTTCTGATCAATATAGCTATTTACATGAGGGCCGGCCTGGCTATATTATCAAGGTTTATGGCCCGCTTGCTGCTTCCTGTTTTTGATGGTATTGTTTTGTATGGAGCATTGTTGCTCCTTGTACGATATTGGGAAAGGACCATCAAATATGTACACGGTGGTAAGTACCCACCCGACCTAACGCATATATTTATTCCACTATACATTGTATGCTGGATTCTTGGCTTGTTTTTCGCTAAAGGGTATCAAAAACCATATCAGCTCCGAAAGTTGATTGCGGGGGCTTTTTGGGGTACACTTGTTATCTCTATTATCTACGCATTCCTTGATGAAAGATACAGATACTCAAGGGCCATCATTGTATTGGGAAGTGCCCTGGCTGTTATTATTTTTTCACTTAACAGGCTTATTTTAACATTGATAAAAAACAAGGGTAATCTTATTTTTGATAATGAAGCAGTCAAAAAAATCGTCATTTGCGGAACCCCTCAGGAGGCCGCACGTATCATAAAATTGCTTGATAAAGCAGATGTCAGTTACAACAATATCGGCATAGTTTCACCAAATGAAAATGAAGCCGGCAGTATTCTTGGTAGTTTCAACCATTTGGAAAAGATCATCAGGGTTTACAAAATAAATGAAGTAATTTTTTGTGCAAGAGATCTTCCATTCTATCAGATTATTGAAACCATGGAAAGATTGAACCGTTCTGGTGTTGAGTTCAAAATAGTCCCTGAAGAGAGTGACTTTATCATTGGAAGCAATTCGAAGAATAAAGCAGGGGATTACTATGCAAGGAATGAGGAGTTGATGGCCATTGATAAAAAGGATTCGAGACTGAATAAAAGAGGTTTGGATTTAGCAATCTGTTTTTTTTTGTTGATGTCTTTACCAGTGAACATATGGTTTATCAGAAAGCCATTGAACTATATCAATAATCTTTTTAAAGTCATGTCGGGCAGATATTCCTGGGTGGGATACAGTATTGAACACGACGATCTTCCGGATATCCGACGGGGAATACTTTCTCCAACTGATGAACTAAATACAAATGACCTTGACCCAAGAACCAAAAGCAGACTTGATTTTTTGTATGCAAGAGACTATACCATTTATAAGGATTTGTCGGTAATATTCTCAAGTTTTGCAAAAATGGGAAAGACAGCTGACTAATTATTAGGAACTATATAACAAGTAATTATGAAAAAAAAGATTATAACTGCTATTTCAGCCCCGGCACCAATAGGCCCATACAGTCAGGCAGTAATGGCTGGCAAACTCTTATTTGTTTCAGGACAAATAGCTATTAATTCCGTTACAGGTCAGCTTGTAACAGCCGATATAGAAACCGAAACAAGGCAGGTAATGCAGAACATCCAAGCCATACTCATAGAAGCAGGATTGAATTTTGAGGACATAATCAAAACCACCATTTTCCTTAAAGACATGAACAATTTTGTCAAAGTAAATGAGGTTTATGGGTCCTATTTTAGCAAGGATTTCCCTGCTCGAGAAACAGTTGAAGTATCCAGGCTCCCAAAAGACGTGAATGTGGAAATTTCTGTGGTAGCTGCTGAATAGTACACTTTTCTTTTATCTTTGTCTGTAACTCAATAAACAAGAAACCTATGGCGCTTAAAATCGCACCCATCAATTTAATACTGGTTATTTCTTTAGTCCCTCTTTCCGCTTTATCTGTGTCCGCCCAGACGAAGGCCGATGAAACTAAAAACACAATTATATCAGATTCCGCTTTTCAAAAGACTTTGAAAGATAATCCGGTTGTAATTGCAGATTTTTACGAAAAGTGGTGTGGTGCATGCAGAATGCAGGCTGTCATTATGGATTCTATTGCAAATGAGCAAAAAGGGAAGATTGTTGTCTTAAAAATACTGGTAGATGATAATAAGAATCTAACAGAAAAAATGCTTGTGAGTAGCTATCCAACCCTTCTCCTTTATAAAAATGGAAAGCAGGTCTGGCGAAGCGAAGGCATTATGCCGAAATACATTATAGCTGATGCTATTAAAACCAAATAGATTCCCTGATTGAACCCGTAGCATCTTAGAATTCAGGGTATTGTTAACTACCTCCTTCACAAAGCAGAAATGAAAATATTTTTTATTGGTGAAATAAGCCATACCAATGCCCAATCCTGGTTGAGAGGAATAAAAGAATATAGTGATTTCGAAATAGAAACCTGGAAAATTGAACATAAACCAGGGGCATTTGGTAATATCCATAGAATTTGGATTTGGCTGAATTCATGCCTCTTTTTAGCCCGACGAATTCGCAAATCGAATGCGGATTTACTTATTTGCGAGCGTATAACAAGTTATGGATTTATCGGTGCCTGTACAGGTTTTCATCCATTGGTTGTATCCCAACAAGGCATTACAGATGTATGGCCAACCAATTCTATTTCAACCCCTTTTAAAGCAATGCTGGCAAGAAGGACGCTCAAAAAAGCTGACATGATCCATGCCTGGGGTGAAGTTATGTTACCTGCATTGCTTGAACTTGGAGCAAATCCTGGAAAAATCAAGGTTTTGCCGAGGGGAGTTAACTTAAAGATCTTTAATTTCAAAAAAGAAGAGAAGCAGTGGGATACTATAAAAGCTGTCGTTACACGATCATTGACAGAAGATTATAACCATGATGTTATTATCAAGGCAGCTAAGATATTAAAGGATATGAAAATCCGGGCGGAAATAAAAATCATTGGGGATGGCATTTTAATGAACCAGCTACAGATTCTTACAAAAGAACTTGAGGTAGAAGATATTGTAAGATTTACTGGCAGAATTGATAACGACAATCTCCCCTCCTATCTTGCCGAAGCTAATGTATATATATCAGTGCCCGTTTCCGACGGAGTTTCGGCATCATTGTTTGAGGCAATGGGGGGAGGAGCATTCCCGATTGTTACGGACCTCCCAGGTGCAAGACCATGGATCAGAAATGGTGAAAATGGATTTCTGGTCCCGGTTAATGATCCGGAAGCGCTCGCAGAATCAATAATACTGGCATGGAGCAATAAAAAATTAATGCAGGATGCCATAACTTCAAACCGCAGTTTGGTGGAAGAAAAAGCAAACTATGACAAAAATATGCCTGTATTTGTAGCATGGTATAAAGAATTGATTAAGAACAAAAATAAGGCAATATAGATGTGCGGATTTATAGGAGCATTTAGCTATGATGGCAACATTGAACCCCTTGTTCCCGGCCTTTTATCAGGGTTGGCTAAAATCAATCACAGGGGGCCTGACGCTTCAAATCATTTGAATTTGGATTCAGTATTTTTAGGCCATAACCGGCTGACGATCATAGATCTTTCCGAGACGGCCAACCAACCGATTAAATCAAAAAACACGAATGCTTACATAGTTTTTAATGGGGAAATATATAATTATAAAGATTTAAAGACTGAATTGGAGGATAACGGTACCCAATTCAGCACTTCATCGGATACAGAAGTAATTCTGGAAGGTTACCTGTATGAAGGGCCGTCTTTTTTTACGAAATTGAGGGGTATTTATGCATTTGCAATTTATGATAAGAGGAAAACCGAAACAATAATCCTGGCAAGAGACCCTTCCGGAATCAAGCCGCTCTATTGGTTCAAAAATAATGACTTTTTTATTTTTGGGAGCGAGATGAAAGCTTTGATTCCATCTGTCAAAAAATATCTTACAATCAACGAAGAGGTCATAAAAATGTATTTGAATCTGAGCTTTTGCCCTGAGCCATACACCATCTACAACAATATGGAAGCAGTACCTCCGGGCAGTTATTTTGAAATCAGCAAAAGCGATTTTGCAAAAAAAGACTTTTTAACTTTTAACTTTAATTCAGAGAATTCCCTCTCTCTCGATGAAAATATTAATATTACCAAAGAGAAATTGCGGAATGCCGTTAAAAGTAACCTGGTTGCGGATGTGGAAATAATGGTTGCATTAAGTGGCGGGATAGATTCATCTCTTGTTTATGCCCTTAGCAATGAAATGAGTAAAGGTATAAAAGGCCTGACGGTTTCCTTTGTTGATTCTGAATATGATGAAGCAAAACTGGCACAGGAATACGCTAAGCACCTGAAGGGGAACCAGGTATTAATACCCATGGATAAAGATTTCTCATTAGATCAACTTAAACGCATTATAAAACACTTCGATCAGCCCTATGCGGATTCTTCTGCGATACCAATGTATTACCTGACAAGGGCTACAGCCAAATATGCAAAAGTTTTATTGGGCGGAGACGGGGGCGATGAGTTGTATAATGGTTATCAATCACAAACCATGATACCTTTTTTATTCTCATTCAGCAGGTTTGTTGCCATTCGAAAACTGATATCCTCGGTATTAAAAATCGTTTATCTCTTAGCAAAAGGACACAAAAAAAGGACTATTAAAAGACTTCGGGGGCTTTTTTTAACAAAACCTGCCGGACTGATGTATGAAAATAAATCCTGGCTTTCACAATTTACCATGCTCAACGGAGAGTCTCCGTTTTTATATGACCCCGGAGATGGTTTACGAATATATCTGGAGAGGTTTTCTAAGGGGTTACCAGATATGTTTTCTCACAAAGTTTTATATGATAGTTATAGGAATACACTTCAAAGTGATTATCTGAGGAAAACAGACATGATGTCCATGCTGAATTCAGTAGAATATCGCGTCCCATTATTATATGAAGACCTTGTAAGCTTTGCACTTACAATTCCTCATACTCAAAAATCAGACTTGAAACAAGGAAAAAAAATACTTCGGGCCATCCATGCCGGCATTTTCCCATTCAGGACAAGCAATGCTCCCAAAAAAGGATTTTCAATCCCACTTGATATGTATCTGACTGATGAAGACCTTGAAATCATAAAAAGCGCCATTCTTAACCATGAAGGTATCGTGACAAAATACATCAGAAGAGCTTATGTAGAATATCTGTTTGACTCTATCGGAAAAAGAAGTAACAATTCTCCTATAGTAAGCAGAGCAGGTATTTACCAGCAAATATTGATGTTTTATTCATTGCATTTATGGTATGAGGATTTTAGAGTGGAAATTAATGATAATCAAGCCTTTGCTTAAAATTTTAAATCCATGCTTAAAGCAATAACTCCTAATCACTAGATAGAATTTTCAAATACTATTGTTCGGGAAAAGTTTTGGAATATTTTGCTCCCATTCCCAGGCAGAACTAACCATACTCTCAAGATCTTCAGTAGCTTTCCATCCAAGTTCTTCATTTGCAAAAGAAGTATCCGCATATATTTGCACAACATCGCCTTGTCTTCTCGGGCCTATTTCATAATTTAATTTAACCCCTGAAACCTTTTCAAAGGTATTTATAACGTTCAAAACAGAATAACCGGTTCCTGTTCCGATATTAAACACCTCATAATTAGTTCTTTGTTTTCCTGCTACCATCCGTTGCAAAGCTATTACATGTGCATTTGCAAGGTCTGTAACGTGTATGTAATCGCGAATACAACTGCCATCAACTGTTGGATAATCGTCTCCGAATACAATAACTTTATCCCTTTTTCCTATCGCAGTCTGAGTAACAACAGGAATCAAATTATTTGGAGGACCAATGGGTAACTCACCGATTAATGCAGAAGGATGAGCGCCTATTGGATTAAAATATCTAAGAGATATGGAATTCAGTTTTTTTTGTTTGCACAAATCTTCAATTATCTGTTCAGAAATAATTTTAGTGTTGCCATAAGGGGATTCTGCCTTCTTGATTGGAAAATTCTCTGTTACAGGAAGTTGATCAGGTTGTCCATAAACAGTACATGATGACGAAAAAACCAGGTTTTTCAATCTTTTTAATTTTATATTTTCCAATAAATTTATAAGACTACCCAGGTTATTAGAATAATATTCCAATGGCTTTTCCACTGATTCACCAACAGCCTTTAACGCTGCAAAATGGATTACCCCATCAAAATAAGGAAACCTATTGAAAAAGTCATATACCTCCTCTTTCGAATTCAGGTTTAGTTTATAAAAATCCGGCTTTGTTCCGGTTATTTTTTCTATCCCGTCCAATACCTCTAACCTTGAATTTGAAAGGTCATCTATTATAGTTGCTTCAAAACCAGCCTCAATAAGGGCTACAACTGTATGAGACCCTATGAACCCTGTACCCCCAGTAACGAGTATTTTTTGCATGGAATAGAAAAAATTTTGCTCAAAGATAATTGTATAATATGATGCGTAGCGAATTTCGCATTTATGCATATTACCCTCAATGAACTTTTAGGAAGGCATAAGGCTCCTTTTTGCTAATTTTGCAGCATATGAGTAAATTCTATAATGCCCTGGTGGAAAAACTGGTATTACCTGCAGGAGATGCTTTGCTTGGAACTGCTTATATGCAAAAGCTCAAAGAATGGCGAAAAATCCAAGCTAAAACAAGGATTGAACTCGAAGAAATGCAAAGAAACAGTTTGGATAGTTTACTGACTTTCACTGTCAATAATTCTCCATTCTACAAAGGATTGCAAATCAAACATGATCCTGACCCATATCAATGGATTAAAAATTTCCCGATTATGACCAAGAAAATCATAAAGGAAAATATAGATCAACTGGTTTTGAGAGATACTTCGGAACTTGTTAAAGTATCAAGCAGCGGATCTTCAGGAGTTCAGGGAGTTGTATATCTCGACAAAAAGGTACACAGCACACAATTGGCCATTCAAACATTGTGGTGGGAATGGGCTGGCTTTAAGCTTGGCGATCATATACTTCAGACTGGGATGACAACTGATAGAGGGTTTGTAAAGACGGCTAAAGATTTTTTATTGAATACCAAATATATACCCGCTTATAAGCTTGACAGGAATGCAATTCTTGATATATTAAAGGATTTAAAAAAACACACCCGCAAATTTATGCTTGGATACGCTTCATCTTTATACGTTATTGCCAAACTAGCAGAAGAAATTGGGATTGATGATATTTATTTTGAGAGTGTTATAAGTTGGGGTGACAAAATGTTCCCACACTTCAGAAGCCTTATTGAAAAACAATTTCATACCACTGTTTACGATACTTATGGGTGCGCTGAAGGATTTATGGTTGCGGCAGAATGCTCGCAACATCATTATCACATTATGACACCATTACTGCATCTTGAAATTCTTGATGACAATGGAAATGATGTTCCTTATGGAGAATTAGGTAATGTGGTGGTTACCAGGCTTGACAATTATGCGATGCCGCTAATAAGATACTACGTCGGGGATCTGGCCATTATTGATAATCCTGGTGTTGTTTGCGGCTGTGGATTGCAATTCCCTTTAATGAAGAAAATCATTGGTCGTGATACGGATATTGTTAAAACAAGATCGGGTAAATACATGATCGTCCATGTATTTACTGGTATTTTTGAATTCGTAACTGAAATCAGGCAATTCAGAGTAATTCAAAAAAACCTCGATGGGATAGAAATCGAATATATTAAAGATAAAGGATTTAGCCCGCAGGTTCTTGAGCAAATAAAAACCAAAATAGATGACTACCTACAGGAAGATTTCCCAATTGATTTCAAGGAAGTCGACTATATCCCTCCTACTCCTTCGGGGAAGCCGCAAATTATTCAATCATTCCTCAAACAATCCGTTTCTAACAATTAAATCTGATGCCTAAAATCACAATAATTGCCGGCGCCAGGCCAAACTTTATGAAGATTGCGCCCATCATTGCAGCGATTAATAGACATAATAACAAGGCTGTCAATCCCATCCAATTCCGGTTGGTACATACAGGCCAGCACTATAATGCTAATCTCAGTGATTCTTTTTTTAAAGATCTCGATATCCCGGAACCAGATGTAAACCTTGAAGTTGGATCAGGAACCCATGCTGTGCAAACTGCGGCGATTATGGTCAAACTTGAGCAGGAATTATTAAAAAATCCTACTGACCTTGTTCTGGTAGTCGGCGATGTAAATTCCACTATGGCTGCCACCCTGGTAGCTAAGAAAATGAATGTCAAAGTGGCACATATTGAAGCCGGTCTCAGGTCTTATGATATGACCATGCCAGAAGAAATTAACAGGTTGGTAACAGATGTATTAGCAGATTATTTTTTTACAACTACAGTAGAGGCCGGTGAAAACCTGAAAAAATTGTCAGCTACAATTGATCGCATTTATTTTGTTGGTAATACAATGATAGATTCGCTTCAGGCAAATCTCGGGAGATTGATTTCACCACAGGTTTTCATGAAAAACGACATTAAAGACAAGGATTATTTTCTGCTTACACTACACCGGCCGTCAAACGTAGACGATATTGACAAACTGGATGACATGCTTCGATTTTTAGCTGATTTGGCAAATGGCAAAACAATTATTTTCCCGGTACATCCACGCACCCAATCAAAACTTGAAGGTCTTCCTGATCTTCCAAAAAACATTATTTTTACTGACCCTTTACCATACCTTGAATTTATCTACCTGGTTAAAAACGCTTTGGCAGTAGTAACAGATTCAGGTGGCATTCAGGAAGAAACTACTTACTTAAAAATTCCATGTCTTACGTTACGTGAAAACACAGAAAGGCCGGAAACTATTAGCATCGGGTCAAATTTGCTTCTTGGATTTGACAAAGGGAAAATCAAAAAAGCCTTTGAAAATATCTTATCAGGAAATTGGAAAAAGAGCAGTATTCCTGATCTTTGGGATGGCAAAGCAGCAGAAAGGATCGTAAAAGTACTAGCCCAAAAGCTATAAGTAAAGCCAAAATGACAATACTATACTTTTATCAATACTTCTGCTCTCCAAACGGTTCATGGGGAACCAGGGTATATGAATTTGCGAAACGATGGGCCAGGAAAGGTGATAAAGTTATAGTCGTGACAAGTATATATGACAAATCCGATCTTACTGCCAGTGGTATCTCGTCAAGAATTGATTTTGATGGTATTGATGTGAGAGTTTTAAATATCAGGATTTCAAATAAATACCATGTCCTTTACAGGCTTTACACATTTGTATTATACTCCATATTGTCAAGCTATTACGCGCTTACAACTAAGGCGGATATCGTCATTGCTTCTTCCGGACCTATAACCGTAGGAATTCCGGGGCTGGTGGCCAAATATCTCAGGCGAAGGAAACTAATTTTTGAAACCCGGGATCTCTGGCCCGACGGTGCTATTGAAATGGGTTTGATAAATGGTCCTCTCTTGCAAAAGCTTGCTTATAAATTTGAAAAGATTTGCTACAATGCATCCGACAAAATCGTTACCCTCTCCCCGGGAATGAAAGATGTTATTGAAAAGAAATTTGGACTTCATAATGTGGAATCAGTGCCTAATGCATCAGACAATGAATTATTTAGCGGTGATACCAGTGGATTTATTTTGCCGGAATGGGCCAAGGGGAAAAAAATATTTCTATATACAGGCAATATTGGGAAAGTCAACAATTCATGGCTTATTCCACACGCTGCCAAAGTTTTGCAGAATAGAAATCATGAAGCATTCTTTCTTATGATAGGAGAAGGTCCATTGAAAAATGCAATAAATGATTACATAGTAAAAGAAAATCTTGATAATATCAGAATACTTGATCTGATGCCAAAGAACCAGCTGGTGGCATGGGTCCAACGTGCTTATTATATGCTGGTTCCATTGGATGGAAAACCAATATTAGATACATCATCCCCTAATAAATTATTTGATGCATTGGCTGCCGGAATACCTGTTATTCAAAACACGCAGGGGTGGATGAAAGACCTGCTTCAAAATGAAAATTGCGGAATAACAGTACCTTATAATGAGCCTGGACAATTAGCGGAAGTAGTAGAAATGGTATTAAACCACCCTGAAACAAGGGAACAAATGTCATTAAATGCAAAGAAAGTCGCTAATGAACAGTTCGACAGAGACTTTCTATCTGATAAAATGTATAATATCCTATTAGAAGTTTATCAAAAATGAAATATCTTATCACAGGAGGTACCGGATTTTTAGGACGCTATATTGTTGATTCACTCCAACAAAAAGAGAATGAGATTTTCATTACAACAAGACATCCCGATAAACCAAACCATATTTTTGCAGATTTTGAAAAATGCAGTTTAAACCTGGAATCACTGGCTACCTTGAATGCTGGGGTTGATGAGTTAATAGTAATCCACGCGGCAGGAAAGGCGCATTCTGTACCTAAAACTGAAATTGAGAAGAAAGCATTCTTCGCTGTAAACGTAGAAGGGACTAAGTTACTTTTGGAACAACTGGAAAAGCTTTGCCACTTACCGCAAAGGTTTGTATTTATAAGCAGTGTAAGCGTTTATGGTAGAGATGCCGGTATAAATATTAACGAAGACTCCTCTTTAGATGCAACTGATCCCTACGGCATATCAAAAATTGAAGCGGAACAATTGATCCTGAAATGGGGAGCCGAACATAAAGTAGTCATTAGCATAGTAAGGTTGCCTTTAGTTGCCGGCAAAAACCCACCTGGGAATCTTAGATCCATGATAAATGGCATTAAATCTGGCAGGTACTTTAGAATTGGTAATGGCAGTGCGAGAAAAAGTATGGTTTGGGCTGCTGATGTTGCTTCGATTTTGCCTTCCCTTGCACAAAAAGGAGGAGTATATAACCTAACCGATGGTTATCATCCTGATTTTGCCGAACTTGAAAATGAAATTACAGCATCAATGCATGTAAAACCTGTAAAAAAGATGCCGTTTTTGTTGGCATATATTGCAGGAATAGCTGGAAGTATTTTGGAGAATATAACCAACAGGAAAATGCCCATTAACATAGGAATGGTTCAAAAAATCACATCTCCCTTAACATTTTCGGACCAAAAGGCCAGAAGTGAAATCGGATGGAACCCATCCGGAGTTTTGGAGCATATAAATGAAATGCTTTCATGAACGGCTATTTCATATTATTAGCGATTGGAGCATTTATCATTTCAGTCATTGTCAATAAGATCCTTCTTGTGATTCTGAATAAAAAAGGCATATATGATATTCCAAACGAACGATCTTCGCACATAAGGCCGACGCCC
>Ga0206979_1049_pt1 | contig 20898 bp, 18 predicted proteins | sample Alteio_BWMinCont_19_FD_153463 | JGI IMG/M metagenome (GOLD analysis project Ga0206979, IMG submission 153463) | Enriched cells from forest soil in Barre Woods Harvard Forest LTER site, Petersham, Massachusetts, United States -... | ecosystem: Environmental > Terrestrial > Soil > Temperate forest >... | reverse complement strand
CAAAAGGACACGGCGCCAAAATCCTTAAAATCCAATGGCTTAATGCCGGCTTTTTTTTCGATAGCACCATGTTTCTTAACCTTCAGATATGGTTATATCAGGGATCTAACGATATTGAGATCAGGTACGGTACCTCCCATGTGAATCTCGATAAATCGCAGGTATTCGGATGCGGGCCATTGGTTGGCCTCGCCAAAGTTGATACCGTTAAAAGGGTTGATTTGTATGAACTTTATCTAAGAGGGAATGAAAACAATCCTGGTACCATTGGACTAAATGACACAGGAAAAAGATGTCTTAACAATGTACCCGCACCTGGTATTATATACAGGTTTACATATCACGATCTGCTGGGAATTGCGCCGCAAATACATTCGGGTTTTTCAATATTTCCAAACCCAACTAAAGGGAATCTGAATGTTAACCTTGCAGAAAATTCGCCTTCCGTTTTAGAGATCACAGACGTATCGGGAAGGATAATAAGCACTAGTGTCATAAAAAAATCAGGCACAATAGATTTGTCTCAATTATCTAATGGAATTTATGTTGCCAAACTTGCACAGCGAGGGAGCGTATACGTCCAAAAACTTGTTGTCAACAAATAAACATATTAGCAATGGGTAAATTATACAGGCTTACATTATTGGTTTGTTTTTTGATGACCGGTTTACCCAATCAATCCCGTGCATCTCACCTTGTTGGCGCCGAAATTGCATGGCAATACCTGGGATCAGATACCTTTCTTATTTCGGCAATCATCGAACGCGACTGTAATGGTGTTCCGATGCCCGATCAGCCTTTTACAATTCTTCCTTGCAACGCAAAAAGCGGGTATTATATTAATACTATTAAGACAGGGGGAATGGACATAACCCCTGTCTGCAAAAACTACTGTACCCGTTGCAGTGAAAGCAGTTGTGACTTCCCATCCGGGTTTGAGAACTATACATTCAGCGCCAAAGTCAATCTTAAAGCTTTGGACAGCAACTGCTGCAATTTCACGATCGTTTGGCAGGCATGCTGTAGAAACGGCGCCATCACTACCTGCCCAACACCCGGGGAAAACTATTATCTAGAAGCAAACATGAACAGATGTATAACTCCTGGCGATAATTCTCCTGTTTTTGTAAATGCGCCATTGATGATGGCAGAAGTGAATCAGTGCCTTACTTATACATTTACAACTGTTGACCCTGATGTTGATGCAAACGGGTTTCATGACTCATTGGTTTACTTTTTGGATACACCATTCCAGATGAGGAGGGTACCCGTTGACTTTATTTCCGGATATGCTTATAACTATCCCATACAATATTACGGCACAAGCCCAAATGATCCCTGGGTACCCGATTGTAAAGGCTTCCATCTTGATCAAAACACAGGTGATCTAATGTTTAAAGCTACCAAAGAGGATATAAGTCAGGTGGTTGTCCGCGTTGAAGAATGGGGTAAAGATGCAAGCGGAAAACCTTATAAAAAAGGGCAGACACGGCGAGATGTTACATTTTTTACAAGCCCATATACAGGAGATGTGATCCCCTCACTTTCAGGATTTAATGGCACAACCAGCTCCGTTCAGAATTTCTGTGTCGGGCAAAAACAATGTCTTACTATTTATGCAACTGATGCAGACACCGGTAAAATTGTAAAAGTTACAAGTAGTGGTCTGCCGTCCGGCTTGTCCTCTGCTACTTTAGCTATTGATACAAGTTCTAAAAGGCCATCAACTATTTTCTGCTTGGAGCCTGATGCCACTCAAGTCGGTAAAAGCTATCAATTCACACTAAATGCTGAAGACAACAACTGCCCATTGGTCGGCAAAACGTCAAGAACTTATACGATCAATGTATTTGCAACCCCAAAAGCTAACATAACTACCAGTACTCCATTATGCGGCAATGTAACATTCAGGGCTACACCTGCATTCAATAGCACAATATCAGCCTATACCTGGTATGGCGATGATGGTTTATCGGGTTCAACCCCAGTTATTAATCACCACTACAGCAAAGCTGGAAGCTATTACTGGAAGCTGATATACAGCAATATTTACGGATGCACAGATACTGTAAGTGATGTGGTTGTCATTGCGCCTTACGTATACATTTCGGTGAGTCCGAAAGACACGCTGGTTTGCCTCTCAAAAAACCCTGTTGTTAATTTAAATTCAACAATTTCCGGAGGCACTGGGCCTTTTATTTATTCATGGACTTCAAGCAATATCAAATTATCCGATAGTACCAACGCCCTGAAAATACCTGTTACAAAAGATTCCACAATTCTTGCTATGGTCAGGGATTCCGGAGGCCATTGTACCAACTGGGACACAGCACATATCAAAGCATCTGGCGGCATAACTCCTGTCACATTGATACCCCCTAAAGATACCCTGACTTGTAATGGCGAAAAAGTAACCCTTATTGCTGAAGCTACGGGTGGTGATCCTGCTTATTACGGCTATTTATGGAAACCCGCCGGTGTTAAACATAACCTTTATAATTTTATTGCTTCAAAAGCTCAGAACCAGTTAATAATTGTAAATGATGGTTGTACCAGTGACTCTGCAACAGTGCATATTACAGTAAGACCGCCTTTGATCATTCATGTTTCAAAAGACACGGCCATTTGTCCTGGTAACGCCATTACCGCTTTGGCGACAGGGACCGGTGGAATCCCTTCAAAATATGAGTTCACCTGGGAAGGATCCTTAGGGACAGGCGCAACAAAAACACTTTCGCCTGTGAGTACTCAAAACTATTCTGTTACATTATCAGATGGTTGCAGTACTCCTGATACTGGTTTTATTAAAATAACCGTTTACCCAAAACCTGTTAGCAAACTTTTAGCTGTTAAAACGACTACGATGCAAAACCAATCCATTCAATTTAGAAATGCATCAATTGGGGCATCAAGTTATTTATGGAAATTCGGGGATGGTACTACCTCTATTCTTGATTCCCCTTTACACCAATATACGGACACAGGTTATTTTAATGTAACACTCACGACTATAAATAGTAACGGATGTTTGGATTCAACGTTTTCAAAGAATTATATTCATGTTTTGCCTGCGTTTTATTGCTATATCCCGAATGCTTTTACCCCTCAAAGTCTTGACAGCCTTAATCTTTGTTTTGAACCCAAAGGACAAGCCATTAGCAGCTATACACTTGAAGTTTTCAGCCGATGGGGAAACACGGTTTACAAGGGGAATAAATGCTGGGATGGGACATTTAAGGGCCAACCACTCCCCGATGGCATGTTTATCTATCATATCAAGGTCACGGATGTTTATGGCAATACGTATTCGTACCAGGGGCCATTTTATTTATTGAATTAATTAACGAATGGTGACCATTTGAATTCTAAACTGTCACCCCTTCGGGGTTTTATCCATATTATGTTTTCATCCTATAATCATAACACCCTTTCAGGGTTATCAAAACAATCATTCATAGACAATTGCAATCCCGAAGGGATTACATGATTATAGAAAATAAAAAATAACCATATAAAAACCCCGAAGGGGTGAAAGTATATCCAGACAAAATTATTCATAACCGATCTCAACATGATCCGTAATTGGGTATCCCACACAGGTTAATATCCAACCTTTATCCAGTTCTTTTTGCGTCAATACATCATTGATTGACATTTTTATTTCTCCGCTTTTGCATATCGCTGAACAAGTACCGCAAATTCCTCCCTGACAACTATATGGAAGATAAATATTTTTCTCAAGTGCAGCCTTTAGAATAGGTTTGCCTACAGGAACAATAAGATCAAATACCTGGCCTCTGAAATTGATTGTAACAGTCTTATCTCCCGGTTCCTGAACCGGTGGCGTGTTGATTGCTTCCTGTTCTGCTATGACCACGAAATTTTCTTTGTGAATCATGCTCTTATCAAATCCCATGGCCACAATAATCATTTCAGATTTGCGCATGTAATCGAATGGCCCGCAAAGCATAAACTCGGCTTTTGAGCGGTCAGATTTTAAATTTTCTTCAATCAGCTCATTTAGCAGTTCCAGGCTGAGATGCCCTTTGTAAATGTAGTTTTTGTTAATCGGGTCGCTGAAGATATGAATACATTTAAACCTGTCAGGATATGTATCAGTCAGTTCGTTAAGCTGATCATAAAAAATTGTTGATCTTTCATTCCGGTTGCTGTATATCAATATGATCCGGCTTAGAGGATCATTCTTTAAAGTGTCTTTGATGATAGAAAATATCGGCGTAATACCACTGCCTGCCGCAATCATAAAGACATCACGGTTTTCTATAGCCTTATCTAAAACAAAACGTCCTGCAGGCAGCAAGGCCTGAATCTCCTCACCAACTTTCAGATGCCGATACACATAATTGGATATTTCACCATTAGGGATTCGTTTTACTGTTATGGCCAGGTCAGTATCAATACCAGGAACAGAACTAAGTGAAAATGATCTTCTGATTTCCCTGCCATTGATTTTGAAATCAATAGTCAGAAATTGCCCTGGTCTGTAAGCGACCGCCTCACCATTTAAAGGCATCAGCCTCACCGTTACCGCATCGGGGGTTTCGTGGGTAATATTAGTGACTTTTAGAGTTACAAATGGCTGCATGGCGAGGCAAAGATAATGACAAGGATTTTTAAACCTTCAAAAAGCCTTATCTTTGCAATGAAATGACTGACAGACATTTTACATATTATAAAAGGAGGTTTCTGAAATGGGTATTGGCTATTACCTTGTTTCTAAGCTTGTGGACTTTGCCCGGAAATGTCCAAAAAAGCAAGAATCATGAGTCGGCAAAAAGCCAGAATGAACTTATCCTTTCAATAGGAAAAACAAATAAATCTTCTGTTTCCTATAGAAAGGCTTACAGATTAATATGCTTAAAATCAATCCATGCCGAACTGTATAAAAACAGTTTCAATACAGTTATTCTCGTCCATAATGCTCTTGCAAGAAACACTTTACAACATGTTTCAGAGAAGCTGTTTAACACGGCTCTTTTCTGCGGATTTCAGAAATTGAAAACGATTCCTCAAAATTCTGAAGAGGACCACTCCCCTATCTTTATAAGAGGATAATTCCCTTCCTCTTTATGTCAACTTCATGGCCCGGCATTAGCCAGGTTATCCCTTTTGGCCTTTTTACAAATTATTAAATCGATTTTCATGGAAAAGATAAAACGCGCCCTGCGTTTGACAATGTTAATATTCCTGATGGTATTGGCATCTATCGGATTGAGTATCACAGGCGCTGCACCTCAGCTACCCAAAGACAAAGAGACAGTAATGGAAGAAGAAACAAAAAGCAGGAAGAGCAAGAAGAAACAGAAGAAGCGTGAAATTAGGAATTAGAAATTTGGGGCTGACGCAAACGATCTCGCGCAAGCCCTAAATTTACTTCCGTGAGCCTTCGGGTTCTAATTTCAAGTTTCCATTTTCAAATTTCTACCAGATCACCACCCTGTCTTTCTCTTCCCTCCAGAGTTGAGCGCCTTGTTTTATCCCAAAAGCTTCATAAAACTCTGGTATATTGCTCAATGGGCCGTTAGTTCTTAAATCTGCCGGAGCGTGCACGTCCGTAAGAATCTGTTGCGCCAACTTTTCAGGACGCTGCTGTACCATCCAGCCTAAAGCATAACCAAGGAAATAACGTTGTAATGGGGTTAATCCCGCTACTTTTTTACCGCTTTTATATTCTTCTGTTTGTTTGAAAGCATCGAGACCGATGACGATACCGCCCAGGTCTGCAAGGTTTTCACCAAGGGATGCCTTGCCGTTTACATGTAGCGTATCGAGTACCACATATTTGTTAAACTGATCCACATATTTCTGGGTGCGGTCTTTAAATTTCTGTTCGTCGTCTTTGGTCCACCAGTTTTTCAGGTTCCCTTTTTCATCGTACAGATGTCCCTGATCATCAAAGCCATGAGTTATCTCATGTCCGATAGTAGAACCACCAGCGTATCCATACACAAGGGCATCATCAAGTTCATTATCCTTATATCCTGGTACGGCAAAACACGCAGCCGGAAGAACGATCTCATTGTTTGAAGGGTTATAATAGGCATTGTATTCCTGTGGGTTCATGTCCCATTCGGTTCTGTCTACCGGCTTACCAAGTTTTTTAATGCTATAGGCAAACCAGAAATGATCTACATTGATGGCATTCCTGCAGTATGGCTGACGCTCTATATCCATCCCCGTAAAATCTTTCCATTTATCTGGGTACCCGATTTTTTTGGTTACTGAAGCCAGTTTTTTTACCGCTCTTGCTTTTGTAGAATCACTCATCCAGCCTACATTCAAAATGTGTTCTTTATAGGCAGCAAGGATGGCATCTACCAGTTTTACATAGCGTTGCTTGGCTTCCGGCCCGAAATATTCTTTCACAAAACTCTGACCAAGCAATTCTCCGATAGCCTGGTTTTCATAATCTATGACACGTTTCCAACGGGGTTTCATTTTGGTAGCACCGGAAAGCACCGTTCCATAGAATGCGAAATGCTGCTGATCATATTTGCTGCTCAACTTATCTGCATATCCGTTAATGAGCTGCCAGCGCAGATAATTTTTCCAGGTTTGTACAGGAAATGATTTTAGCGTTGCTTCCATCCCCGTAAAAAACTCAGGTTGCCCTACTACCACACTGTCTTGTTTCGGGATATTTATCTTGGCGAAAAAGTTTTCCCAGTTAATGCTCGGAGTAAGCTTATCCATATCTGCCATGGACATCTTATGGTAATTGGCATAAGGGTCTCGAAGGTCTTCCAGTTTGCGGGAAACCTTTGCAAGTGCTGTTTCCAAAGCCATAATATCATCAGCTTCCCGTTTGCCCATTCCAGGTTTCGGATCTGATTCATCCATTGTTTTGGTGAGGTATTTTACATATTCATCACGAATGTTTTTAGTACGTGCATCGTTGTTTAAATAATAATCCCTGTTGGGCAAACCCAAGCCGCCCTGACCGAAATGCATATCTTCTATGGCGCTGTTTTTCTCATCCTGGCTAACACCCATACTAAATCCGGGACCCGCATTATAGGCCTGGAGCACCGCAATCATATCAACAACACCTTGCAGATCCTTGATATTGTCAATCATGGTGAGTTCCGGTTTTAAAGGATCTATTCCGGCTTTATCAATGGCATTCGAGTCCATTGCAGAAGCATACAGATCTCCAATGCGCTGGGTGGTACTATTCTTCGGCGCATCTTTAGTATTCGCAGCGTCTTCACTGATCTTTTTCAGCTGATCATATATTTCATCTTTTACCAGGTTACCAATACCCCAGCGGCTTTCCGTTGCCGGTATCGGATTGTTTTTCAACCAGGTACCATTGGCATAGCGGTAAAAATCCTTGCCCGGATCAACGGTGGTATCCATATCAGCTCTGAGGATATCGGGTTTTTGGGCATCTTTTGTTTTTGGATGGCACGATCCAAATAGACCCAGACCTGCCAGAAGAAACGTAGTGCGTAAGATAGTATTCATAAAATAAGTGTTTATTCAATTCAAACATACTGCAAAAAATTCATCTCTTATATAAGTAGTCTAAAAATATAGCTGATAGACATATATGAGGATGTTTTGACGCCAAATAAAATTCAAATCCTGATTATCCCCTTCGAAGGTTTATTTTTGCCCCCGGAATGGAATTGGAAACTGGAAATAAGACTGCAGAACGGAAGTGGAATTCCTTTTTCATTTATTGCTTTGCAGGTGCTTTGGCAATTCATCTCCTTACTGCATGTTTCAGTGTGGGATATCAATACCAGGATGAACAATCCCAGATCATGGATTTTGCGGGTCACAAATTGGGAATGGTCCGCACCGACCAGCTTTCATGGGAGTATAACCAACAGATTAGATCTGGCATCCAGCCGTTTATGGTGGTTTGTGTATATCACTGCATGAACCTGTTTAACCTTACCAATCCTTTTCTATGCTCCCTTATCATGCGATTGTTTGCTACCATATTAGGATGGTTTTCAATTTTGTATCTGACCAAAGAATTCTGCAAACGCATTGACTCTTTGTATTGGAGAAGATTTCTTGTTTTATTATCCTGCTTTATGTGGCCTATTGCATTCGTACAATCACATTTCTCTTGTGAAAGCATTTCGGGATCTACTTTCTTTCTTGGACTGGCTGCTATTTTAGCATACCTAAGAAAAAGCGTATCAGGTAAAAATCAATCAATCTTATTGCTTGTAGCAGGAGCCTTAATTGGATTTGCTTTTGTCGTTAGAATACAGACTGTATTTATGGTTATCGGACTTGGGTTATGGTGCATATTTATAGCACGACTGAGTTTTAAAAACATGATTTTAATGGCTTTACCGGGAATCCTAATTATCGGAATCAGTATCGTGATTGATTATTGGCTTTATGGGAATTGGGTATTTACTATTTACAGGTACTTCTATGTAAACCTGGTACTCGGCAAGGCGTTAGAATTTGGGGTAACACCACTTTACTATTATTTTTACATGTACTACATTGCCTTTATACCCATTATCAGTATTTTTATAATGGGCTGTATTGTTTTCGCATGGTTCAGGTACCCAAAACATATATTGACGTGGATATGCGTTCCGTTTTTTGTGGGACATTGCTTGATTGCCCATAAAGAAGTCCGTTTTTTGTGGCCGATGATGGAAGCAATACCTATGCTTCTAATAATGCCTTTTTATAAACTGGACCCGGAGCAAATCAAAAACCAATTCACCAGATGGGTATTGGGAATTATGTGGGGACTGAATATCATTCTTCTGATTTTCTTCATGATAAAACCAGGCAATAATGCGTTCGGGATGTATGAATATCTCTATAACTATATTGGTCGTCACGGAGAAACATTAGTAATCTCAAATGTGAGAGACCCTTATGAGATGGAAGGCGCTTTTGTAAGATTTCAAAGGGCGCCGGGAGCCGTATTAAGACAGTCTGGCAATATTGATTCAATAGGACTTAAAGCCAACGCCTCCAATAAAAAAAATATACTCGTAGTGATCAATAACAATGCCCAGGCTGATAGTTTTGAGCTGGCCTATCCCACCATACCTCTACTATACAAAAGCTGGCCCGGATGGATCAATTATTTTCATATCCATTACCAGAATGTCACAAACCAGGTATGGTACCTGTATAAATGGAAATAAAAACCAAGTCGGCACAAATCCACTTATCTTATTATAGCTGTTCTACTTATACGAATGTATACCCATCAGCTATCATAAAATATTTTACCCGGGATTAAACCTTATTTAAATTATCAAGTCTATCATTTCAAACAATTAAAAATAAAAAGAAATGAAAAAGAGAATGATTTTAAGTACCCTGCTCATCGCACTACTCGGATTGTCGACCGCAACTTATGCCGCCAACGGCTCTTTTGCTAAACACCACCCACGCAGAGCTGAAGTAAACCACCGTTTGAAAAACCAAAACAAACGTATCAATACTGAAGTAAAAGAAGGCGAAATGAGCAAAGCTAAGGCCGCAAAGCTAAAATCCAATGATGTAAAAATCCGCCAGGAAGAACGTGATATGGCTTCCCAAAACAAAGGTCATATTACCAAGCAAGAACAAAAAACACTCAACCAACAGTTGAACAAGAACAGTCAAAAAATAGGTAAATAGGAGTAGTTTTTTAAATAATTTTGATGGTAAAACTATCCGGAAAATTCCGGATAGTTTTATTGTTTTATAAATTAATTACAAATAATAAAATCTCTTTTCATTTCTTTGTTCCTATAATCTTTCCATAATTAAGCCCCTTGGCTGATTTATCATAATGATATTTTACAATTTTGAATCCATTCTGATTCAAAATCTTAATTATAGTCTCACCTGTGTACCTGACGTCCTTCGTATCATGAAACTCCATAGAAATAATCCCTATTTTATCAAAGACCCGTGAAGGCATACCTTGAAGAATCTGATACTCTGCGCCTTCACAATCCATTTTTAAAAAATCAATATAAGAAAGATTGTTATCTTCAATGATCTTAGTAAGGGTTTGTGTTTCGATAGCTTTGGAAATACTCCCTGGCTTTTTCAAGGCATAATCATTTAGAAGTGTGCTATTCACACCATTTCCCGAAAAGAACTCAGATTGACCATTCTCACTTGATATCGCACAGTTTATTGATTCTACATTCTGCAGATTGTTACTACTGATATTTTGAACCAACCTGTTAAAATTCATGGCATCAGGTTCAATGGCAATTATTTTAGAATCCTTAGAAGTATTTGCTGCAGCAAACAAACTAAAAAAGCCATAATGTGCTCCTATATCAATGATATTAACCGTTTTGTAAAATGGGAAATAATCGGCGTACTCACGTTCATAGAATATATCAAAAAAGACATCAATGGCGTCTTTATTAGTTTCAAAATCGAGCTGTATGTGATTATTCCTGCATATCTCAAGGAATCTGGATTTTTGATTTCCTAAAAGACGGTTAGCGATTGTTTGTAAATTCATTTATTGCAAATCTAACAACTTTATCCTAACCCAAAAATCGAACTCAATTGTTTATTGAACACATATTACTGATGACTGTTGACCGATGACTGATAACTGTTCTATCTATATCCTTCCGCCTGTAATCCAAACAGTTCTGCATAGCGACCATTTTTAGCAAGCAGCTCTTCATGTGATCCAATTTCCTGCATCTGGCCGTTTTCAATAACCAATATCCGGTCTGCCATACGTACAGTAGAGAATCTGTGAGAGATTAAAACAGCTGTTTTTCCTTTGGTAAGTTCTGCAAACCGCAAAAAAACATCATGCTCTGCTCTGGCGTCAAGAGCTGCAGTAGGTTCATCAAGAATCAGCAATTGCGCATCGCGCATATAAGCCCTTCCGAGTGCAATCTTTTGCCACTCACCACCTGACAGGTCTACACCGTTCGCAAAACGCCTCCCGATCATCTGTTCATATCCTCCGGGCAACTTATTAATAACAGTATTTGCAAGACTTTGCAAGGCAGAATCTTCAATCTTGGGGCGGTTCTCTTTTTCCTCAATTTGCCCAACTGCGATATTATTTGAGGCCGTAAGTTGAAACTTGACAAAATCCTGGAAAATAACCCCTGTTTGTTTCCGAAGCTCCGCTGGATCATATTCTTTAAGATCATGGCCATCAAGTAAAATACGTCCTTCTGTAGGGTCATACAGCCTTGATAATAATTTAACCATAGTTGTTTTACCCGCACCGTTTTCACCAACGAGCGCCAGTTTCTCTCCTGCACGAAGGTGAAAATTCAGGTTTCTCAAAGCCCATTTCTCCGAATTCTGGTATTTAAAGCCAACATTGTCAAAAACAAAACCTTGCTGTATTGGATTCGGGAATGGCCTTGAAATTTCTGTTGCCTTTATAGCAGGTTTCAGGTCGAAGAAATCAAAAAAATCCTGGAGATAAAGTGAACTATCAGCCATACTGGAAAAGCGGTTTAATACCCCTTCCAGCAAACCCTTAAGTTGTGCAAAAGCCCCTGAATAAAAGGTCATTTGACCAATATTTATGGTTCCCCCGACAGTTTTAACAATGATATAGACATAAGCCAGATAATAGCCTATGGTTCCTATGGAAGAGAAAAAGCTACCCCAGCCTGCCCTTCGAAAAGACAGTTTCAGATTAGCGAGGTAAAATTTATCGGATAAGTATTTAAAGCGATCAATGAAGAAGCCACTAAGTCCAAAAATCTTGATCTCTTTGGCCGTTTCATCGCTTGCACCGGTATATCTCAAATAATCAAGTTCGCGCCTCTCAGGTGTGAAACTATTTGACAGCGAATAGCTTCTTTCATTAAAATGAGATTCCCCCAGGAAAGCCGGAACCACTGCAAACAAAAGAAGCAAAATTAGCCAGGGATTAAATACTATCAGACCTCCTGCCAGAAAAGCCATCGTAATGACATCCTGTATCTGACTGAATATCTGGGACATTAATATCGTCCGGTTAAGCGTTTGCCGGCGTGCCTTTTCAAGCTTATCATAAAAATCCGCGTTTTCAAATTGATCTAAGTCGAGGGTGCCGGCATGCGCCATAAGATCAATGGAACTCTTATTTGCATACAAATCACCTAACATACTATCAAGCAAACCGGTTGCCCTGTTTAATAAATCAGAAATGATAGCCAGGGCAAAACCTATGGCAACTACCGTGAAAATAAAAGTAAGGTTGCCTGTTGGCCTGGGATGCACTAAAGCATTGATGATCAGCTTACCTATATATAATGTTGAAATCGGAATGGTAGAGCGAAGCAGACGAAGAACAAGATTTAATAAAGCGATCTTCGGGTTTGTTTTCCAAACCATTACAAAAAAACGCGGCAGGTTTTTAAGCGCTTTAAAACGATCTTTGATGCTCATGGGCTTTTGGCCCAATTCAAGGGGTTTTCTCGGTAATCTGAATTTCATAACTGGCACTACTTTATCAAAAACCAGTCCTTAATCATTATTGGACAATTTGACAGATATGACCCCGCAAACCTCCGGAAAGACAATAAAAAAGGCGGCCCCATCCGGACCGCCTTTTCAGAAACCAAACTTTTACAAACTACTTATTTTGTTGCCGGTGCGGGTTTAGAAACCTCTTTTTTTGATACCTCTGTTTTAGATACCTTTTTTACAGATTTCTTACCGTTCACCTTCTTTTCTGTGGTTTTCTTTTCAACCGTTTTTTCTGTTTTCACTGGAGCCTTTTTTTCTGTCTTGGCCTGTTGCTTTACAACTGCCTTAGAAGGAGCTGCAATAGCTGCGGTGGAAATCATGAAAGCTGCTGCTAACATTAGTGCTGAGAATCCTTTAATCGTTTTCATTTTTTTAAATTTTAAATTGTTACCGAGTTAATGCTCAAAGCGCGTGCCAAACCAGAAATAACATTATATATAATTGTATATTAGATATTTACAAAGACATCTTTTGTTTTGACTTTGTTCCAATCAGGCCCATGAGATAGATCCATGTAAAATGAGAGAATCAAAATGTAAATTTGTATTTTAAATGTAATCTCAGAACGTATCATAATTTGATCATACTGTATAATAATGTTTGAACCGCCTACCAAACCGCTTGCAGAACGCATGCGTCCTCACAATCTTTCAGAGTTTACAGGACAGGAACATCTATTGCAGTCAGGCGCCGTACTTAGAAATGCTATTGAAACAGGCCATATCCCTTCCATGATTTTTTGGGGTCCTCCAGGGTGCGGCAAAACAACCCTCGCACGTCTGATAGCAGAATCAAGTCACTACCAGTTCTTTTCTTTAAGTGCCATTTCTTCAGGGATAAAGGAAGTACGCTCCGTGATAGATACAGCTGAAAAAACAGGAAAATCCATCCTGTTTATTGATGAGATACATCGCTTTAATAAATCTCAACAGGATGCGCTTCTTGGTGCAGTTGAAAATGGAACGATAACTCTTATTGGCGCTACTACAGAAAACCCATCCTTTGAAGTTATCAATGCGCTTCTTTCCAGGTGTCAAGTATATATTCTTAAACCTCTTGAGGAGAAAGAGTTGCTTTCCATCCTGGATAACGCCATAAAAAATGATGAAATTCTTAAAAAGAAAGAGATTGACTTAAAGGAAACAAGCGCCCTGATCCATTTCTCTGGCGGGGATGCAAGGAAACTCTTAAATGCCCTGGAACTGGTAGTAAGCCAGCACAGTACAGATAAAATCATTATAACAGACAAAGAGGTTATGGATGTGCTCCAAAAAAGAGCAGCCGTGTATGATAAGGGAGGAGAACAGCATTATGATGTCATTTCGGCATTTATCAAATCCATGCGCGGCAGCGACCCAAATGCGACTGTATATTGGATGGCAAGAATGCTGGAAGGAGGTGAAGACCCAAAATTCATTGCGAGGAGGATGTTGATTCTTGCATCAGAAGATATCGGAAACGCAAACCCCAATGCACTTTTACTCGCCACGGCATGCTTTCAGGCAGTGACAATGATCGGTATGCCGGAATCAAGGATAATTCTTTCTCAAACAGCGGTTTATTTAGCATCTTCTCCTAAGAGTAACGCTTCCTATGCAGCCATTGGCAATGCTGCAGATCTGGTGAAAAAGACCGGAGACCTTCCTGTGCCGCTGCACCTCAGAAATGCTCCTACCAGACTCATGAAAGATCTGAATTACGGCAAAGATTATAAGTATGTCCATGGATTTGAAAACAATTTTGCAGAGCAGGAATATCTTCCTGAAAATATTTCAGGGTCAAAACTTTACGAGCCCGGCGATAATGTAAGAGAGATTGAGATGCGACGCTTTCTAAAATCGATTTGGGTAGAAAAATACGGTTATTGATATTTTTCTTAAAAAACGCGGTTAAGCCTCAGATCCGAAGTTTTCTTTTTGAGACGAAATCTAAGGTAGCTGATAAGATTGGATATATTTACGCCCAACAACTAAGAAAAAATAAAACCCTTGCCAAATTATCCCAATTGCTCCAATGAAACACGCACAAATTGTAAATAATTAACTGATAGATATTTGCTGTCAACAATTGGTTTTATTGCCTTCGTTATGATTTAGTTTTTTAGTTAAAAACATGTTAAAACGTGTCAAAACAGGTGATATTCTTACATCTGTAAGGTTTTTTGGGATTAAGTTTAAGGCTGAAAATATTTCTGTTTATATATTTGAATTTTATATATTTGACAAAAAATGGATGACCTGGACAGTGTCAGATCATGTGGGGAGCACAGGTTTTGATTTTGCCCTAAGCATCTAAATTACAGTATTTTGTACATGATTGGTAAATATAGGCTTTCGCCCGTGCTTTTCATTTTTATTGCATAGCTATTCTATAAAGGATCAATGAGAAACTTAACCCATTCCATACCTGAGAATCGTTACAAATCTGAAGTTAGTGATAACTGGGTAGATGCACGTTTTGAGGCATTTATGAATAATAGTCCGGCTGTTGCCTGGATTAAAGATAGCCTTGGGAGGTATACTTATGCCAATAGTGAATTCTGTCTGAAGTTTTCATTAAACATTGATGATGTCATAGGTAAAACAGACAATGATCTGCTGGACCACGAGGTTGTAAACCTGATTAATGAAGATGACAACTTTGTAATGGCAAGCGGTGAAAAGAAGGAAATTTATGAAAACGTACCTGGCCCTGATGGTTTAATGAGAAACTGGTGGGTGCATAAATTCCCGATCATAAACGACACAGGAGAAGTATTTACAGCCGGGATCGGATTTGATGTAACTGACAAGACAAAAGCAGAAGAAGCACTTGCGGAAAGCGAAAAAAGATATCGCCTGATATCTGAAAATACCAGAGACCTGATCTGCCTGCATAAACCCGATGGAAGCTATACATATGTATCACCTTCAGTATTCGATATATCAGGATATCGCCCCGAAGAACTAATGGATAAGTCTCCTTTTTATTTCTTCGATCCGCAAGATCTGGACAAATTAAAATCAGCCTTCTCCAATATAACCCTTAATTCATCGAGAACCAATGTTTTTCGGTTCGTGAAAAAGGATGGCAAAACTATTAGCATGGAAATGACCTTCCAGCCCATCTTTACCGAAACGGGGGAATTGGTTCAAATTCAAACGGTTTGCCGGGATATATCCCATAGAATTGCAACAGAAAAAGAGATTTCGCGATATCTTGAAAACCTGGAAGGGATGAACAAAGAGCTTATTGAAGCCAAAGAAATTGCAGAAAAATCTGTTCGAATAAAAGAAGAATTCCTGGCAAATACCAGCCATGAAATTCGCACTCCTATGAATGCAATCATCGGCCTGACAAGACTCTTGCTAGATACTTCACTAAACAATCAACAAAAAGAGTACCTCGAGGCCATTTCTAAATCAGGTGAAACGCTTTTAGTTGTCCTGAATGACATTCTAGATTTGTCAAAGATCGAGGCAGGTAAAATGACCTTTGAAGAGATAAGTTTTTCACCATGCGAAAGTATTCGTTTTACGATGGATCTGCTCAGGCCCAAAGCCGCTGAAAAAGGAATAAAATTTGAATACAAGGCAGATGATAATGTACCTTTTTCAGTAGTTGGAGACCCGATCAGGTTAAATCAGATTCTTATTAACATTTTAAGCAATGCTATTAAATTTACCCATCACGGTGGAATCATACTAAAGCTTGAAATGCTGAAGTCTGATACTGAGGAAATCAGGCTGTTATTTTCTGTCAAGGATACCGGAATTGGAATTCCGATTGAGAAACAAGAAAGTATTTTCACGAGTTTTACCCAAGGGAATTTAAGTACAGCTCGTAAATATGGAGGTACTGGCCTGGGACTAGCTATCGTAAAAAGACTTGTTGAATTGCAAGGCGGCTCTGTGAGTGTATCCAGCGAAGTAAATGTAGGAAGCACATTCAAAGTACTGATTAAATACAAAAAAGATGAAATCGGCCTTCAGATGACTTTAAATCTAAACCATGATAGGTATGAAGATCATTTATTGGGCAAACGTGGGTTACTCGTTGAAGACAACGCGATCAATCAACTTGTATCTTCTAAAGTGCTTAAAGATTTTGGCCTGACAGTTGACATTGCCAATAACGGCATTGAAGCCATCAAAATGATGAACGAAAACAGGTATGAGATCGTATTCATGGATCTTGTAATGCCCGAAATGGATGGATTTGAAACGACACGATATATCAGGAATAATATGCCTGATAACATCAATAGCCTCCCTATAATTGCTATGACTGCTCACCCTATTAACGGTGAGCTGGATAAATGCTTTGAATGTGGAATGAACGATTATATATCCAAACCCTTTGATGCAAAGAATTTATTTAATAAGATTGTAAACTTAATTTCTAAAAAGGCTGAAATGAACGGGAGCGACCACCAACCAGAAGACATGGAAAGAAACGTAAACCTTGGATATTTAAGGAATCTTTCGGAAGGAAGTGATTCTTTTATAAGAGAGATACTTGAAATGATTATTGCCGAGATCCCAAAATCTGCAGCAGAATTGCATGAAAGTCTCTTAAAAAATGATTGGGACAGAGTCAAATTTCTGGCACATAAAATGAAACCATCATTTGGGCTTGTAGGCGTAAAATCAGCAGAAGCACTTATGCAGCGCATTGAAAAAAATGCATCTGATATGCCTGACCCGGCACTTCTAAAAGATATGATAGACAATGCAATGATCATTGTAAAAACCTGCACAGCCGAATTGGAACAGGAACTTATAAAGTTAGATCCGAAATAATTTTTTTAGAATGAGCCAAAACAATTTTATATTTGGCGAAAAGAACTGAGAATGGATACCCCCAGATATAAAAAGGCCCTTTTAATAGACGACAATGATATTGACAACTTCATCAATAAAAAACTGCTGCTCAAAACTAAATTTGCCCTGGATATAGTTGAAAAAAAATCTGCCAGTAGCGCTTTAGAATATCTCAAATCAACTATTGACGATCCTGCAAATATTCCTGATATCATCTTTCTTGATATTATGATGCCGGTGATGGACGGGTTTGATTTCCTAGACGAATTTGATTTATTGCCAGAGGAAATAAAAAACAATTGCAGAATTATCATGCTTTCGAGCACTGAAAGTTTTAAAGACCTTAACAGGGCCAATAGTAATAAGTACGTTTATAAATTTTTGAACAAGCCACTTACTGAAATGGTACTTGCAGCCATTCAATAAGTGAAAGAAAATATTCAAATCTTTGCAAAATTTTGAGGAATTTAGATCGATCATAAAATATTTCCCAAAAAGCCACCCCCTTCAATTTGCATTTATTGTTGGTACAGGACAAAATTAGCTTAACTTTGCAGTGAATTTTACCCCGATTCATTTTTAGAGAATAATGAAGCCAAAATTAATACCTGAGGCCAAATACAGTCAGGTACTGCTTATTGACGAAGATCAGATTGATAACCTTATCAATGAACGCATTATTACTTCAGGTTTTTTTGCAAAGGAAGTGATCGTAAAGACGTCAGCGCCAAGTGCCCTTGACCATCTGAATCATATCCTCCAAAACAATATGATCCTTCCTCAAATCATATTCCTGGACCTTAAAATGCCAATTATGGACGGTTTTGGTTTTCTGGAAGAATATGATGTACTTGTGAAAAAATACCCGAGACTGAGCAAGGAATCTAAAGTTATTGTACTTTCTTCCTCAATAAGTTCTTCAGATATTGATAAAGCATCTACAAACATTCATGTGCTTAAGTACTTAAATAAGCCATTGAGTCAAAAGTACCTGGATGCTATTAATATCCATAACTAAAAATCCTAGCCTTTACTTGTCCACTTATTGTCTTTGACCCTGAATCGGTATGGCAATAGCGCATCTTCAGCTGCATAAGATACGTTAACCCGGGGCCCGGCGACAATATCTTCATCGGGGACATAAGCACCTCTGTCTTCTATCCAGATTGTGTCTTCAAGCAGGCTTATACCATTCTGCTCTTTGGTTATTCCTAAAGCTTTACACAAAATTCCCGGGCCGGCAGTCAGCTTTCGTTCAGGTTTGTCCATCCCTCTTCTCTTCAGCATCAGGTCGGTACCTTCAACAGGTTCAATAGCCCTTATCAATACGGCATGAGGCACTTGTGAATAATTGGTTATGACGTTAAAGAGATAGTGAAACCCGTAGATAAAATAAATATACGCAATTCCTCCCTCATCATACATAATACTGGTTCTTGGGGTTTTGCGATTCCCATAGGCGTGGGAAGCCTTATCAATTGCTCCAAGATATGCCTCAGTTTCCACGATCATACCGCCGGTAATACCTTCATCATTTATGTTGGTTATCAGGAATTTGCCCAATAATTCACGGGCAATCTGCACAACGTCTTCTCGTTTATAAAATGATAAGGGTAGCGTGGAATGCATTACTTATTCCGGGTTCAAAACTGCAATTTTGGCGAGCCGGATAGCATGTCCATCAAATTGAGGAACAACTGATGCCTGATCATGTTTCAGGCAATATTCAATGTCTTTATCCAAATTTAAATGACCTAACCGATGCCTGTGAGATGAATTTTTCAGGAATTCCGGAATATTGTCTTTCACTGAGTGGTATAAGGTAAGTGATGCAAGCGCTCCATCATCATCAGATTCAAAATCGTAGTCGTTGACCAACCTATCCGTTAAAGCTCCTGCAAATAAAGAATCTTCGATACTGAATTTGTTTTTCCAACCTGCGCAAAGTAGTAATACATCTTCATTTTCTTTGTAAAGCATCTCTGCTAACGCAGAAATATTCGTAAATGCTCCTGCGAGAGCTTTTTTTGCATGTTTTACCTGAAGCATGGCCATCGTACAATTGGAAGTGGTGAGCACCACTGTTTTCCCAATTAAGTCCGGGTTCATAAAAGCAAAAGGAGAGTTTCCGAAATCGAATCCTTCAACAATTTCACCTTTACGTTCCGCGGCCGTAATATATCCCCTTGCCTTATATTCAAGAGCGTCTTCAATATCTTTTACAGGAATAATTTCCTTTATTCCAAATTGTAATGCAGTAATAATAGCGCTGGTGGCACGGAAAACGTCTATTACAACAACTACCTTGTCTTCAATTTCATAAAATGGAAGTAAGGCGGGAGATAAACAGACCTCTATGGTTTTTTGCGTTTTTATAGTAAAAATGATTTAGCTGTTATGATAAAAAGGTAGTTTAACAACCTTGGCCTCTTGCATTTTGTTCCGGATATTCACTTTTACAGTCGTCCCTATCTTGCTATTCGCAGTGGTAACATATCCCATAGCGATAGGCTTATTAAGGCTCGGTGCCATAGTGCCTGAAGTTACTTCTCCTATCAGGTTTTCCCCTGATTCATCATATATTTCGAAAAACTGACGCGGGATAACCTTATCAAACAATTCAAGTCCAACAAGTTTCTTGGCCAAACCATCTCTTTTCAAATTTTCAAGAAGCCCTTTGGAAACAAATTCTTTATTGAATTTCGTGATCCAGCCAAGCCCTGCTTCAAGAGGTGAGGTTGCATCATTAATATCATGTCCATATAAGCAAAAACCCATCTCTAATCTCAAAGTATCACGACATCCAAGTCCCGCGGCCTTCACTCCAAAATTTTCTCCTGCTTTAAAAACTGCATCCCAGATGTGAGCCGCATCCTTATTGTGGCAATACAACTCAAATCCGCCCGAACCGGTATATCCGGTTGCTGAGATGATCACATCCTGTATACCAGCAAATGTGCCGATCTTGAAATGGTAATATGGAATTTCGCTAAGGTTTTCAGAAGTAAGCGATTGGAGTGCTTCTACCGCTTTTGGTCCTTGAACCGCCAACAAGGAAATCCTTTCAGATATATCAGTGACTCTTACATCATACCTACCGGCATGCTTTTGGATCCAGCTGAAATCTTTTTCAATATTCGAAGCATTAACTACTAAAAGATAACTTCCTTCGCCTTTTTTATAAACAAGCAGATCATCTATAATTCCACCATATTCATTTGGCATACAGCTATATTGCACACGACCAGGAGAAAGTGCGGAAACATCATTTGAAGTTACATGCTGTAGCAAAGCTTCTGCTTCAGGACCATCTACCTCAATTTCGCCCATATGCGATACGTCAAAAACGCCCATATTATGGCGTACATTCTGATGTTCATCTACGATCCCTGAATACGAAACGGGCATATCATAACCTGCAAAAGGTACCATTTTAGCGCCCAACGCAACGTGTTTATCATAAAGAGCTGTTTGTTTCATTCCTGATTATTGTTTAGTGTGCAAAGATAAGGAAAATCTTTACAGTGGTCAGCAATCAGCCGACAGTTGACATTGCCAATAATTAGCTTCAAAGTGTGTTTAACCGTCATTAAACCTAATTCCTAACATAAATCAGTTTTTCGAGTTGGCTTGGGTG
>Ga0206979_1048_pt1 | contig 21219 bp, 10 predicted proteins | sample Alteio_BWMinCont_19_FD_153463 | JGI IMG/M metagenome (GOLD analysis project Ga0206979, IMG submission 153463) | Enriched cells from forest soil in Barre Woods Harvard Forest LTER site, Petersham, Massachusetts, United States -... | ecosystem: Environmental > Terrestrial > Soil > Temperate forest >... | reverse complement strand
CCGATAATGCCTCTCGGACCTATCCCTACCGATATTGCAATTGGAGATGACCACGTTGCCGCAGCCGTGGGTGCAGTCCTTTTAGGTATGGAAAAATGTGTAGACATTATTTCTTCTGTGACTAGAGAGGAGCATACTGGTGGAATTCCAAGCTTATCGTCAACAATAGAAGCAATTAAAACAGCAAAAATTGCTGCACATATCATTGACATATATAAAATTGGAGACTTGGAATCTGATAACGAAATTGCAAGATACCGAAGTAGCGTAAAAACTTGTGTTTATGGAAAAGAAAATTCAGGATGTGCCCGATGCGGAGACGTTTGCCCTTTAAGATATAGTTTAGACTAATGATTCAAGATGGCCCAAAGTACAGAAATGCCCGTTTGCTTTAGATTTGGGATAATTAAGGCATTATCCAATAAGCATATATTTAATTCAAAAACTTAACTAATTCCCTCAAATCATCAAAAAAGTTCTAACCTCGTCCTTTGAGTCCGTCAATGGTCTACCGAATTACAGTTGTATTTGACTACAAAACAATAAGTTAATTACTTTTTTATTCCTATGTATAGACTAGTCTTGACTTTCAGGACATGGTCTTTTGTGGGGATGTTTCCCCGGATCCCTCTTAATTTGAGTTAACTGATTTTGCCACGAAAACTGACATATCTGAATCAATTTGATTTAACATATCTTTAGACCAATCTTATCTCAAAAAGTCAAATAAGAAGGAGATCGGAACGGGATATTTTTCCATTCTATATGCCATATTAAGTTGGCAAAATAGAATTTCTTATTTGTATTGAATTAGCTCTTCTTTAAGCATATAAGCTTTTGAAGATCCTTTATCTATTAGAAAATCAAGGATAAATAGGAAATCACTGAGTAAAGTTTTATCGTCTTTGATCATGTTTCCATACTTGTAAAATGCCTTCTCGACCAATTTTCCAGCAATCTTCGTGTCTGCATCATTAGCGTTCTGCGTTTTTAACATGGTAGCGACCCAAGAAACGGAATCTGGCATAAATTTATTGAAGGCTATGCCACTTAGAAATTTGATACTGGCATTGATCCGGTTAAAACCCCACTCAACTATAAATGATTTGTAGTATAAATTTTTCCCGTCGAGAACATTCCATCCTTCCGAGTCTTCCGTCCAATCCAGGTCCATTAAAAAGAGTGGCATAAGAAATGCGTTCATGCGCTCAATCATCCATTCGCGAAGGCATTCCCACAATGACCAGAAATTCTCTATCGGTGCGCTATCATTGACACCACGGATAAATTCCTTGACAAGATTGTATAGGAATTTACTTAACTCCTCACCATTTGCAGTTCCTTCAGTTGGGAGGGTCAAATCAAGGAGATCGGAAAATAATTTTTTGGCATCCTGTTGAGGCTGGTTGAGTAAATACCTTGGATAAAAGTAAGTAAAAGCATGCCTGCTTTCATAAAAATCAAAGTGACTTTGTTTTGGATCGCGGAGAAATGACACATGAAGTTTGATAATCTGTTGTATAAAATCATGATGGGCAGGCAAGAATGTGCTGTAAGGGATTATACGTAAAGCATCATCCATAATCCATCGTGTCGCCATGTCAAGCGATGCATGTACGCTCGCAGGATGTTCAATTGTTCCATCGGCAACAGACCGAACTAATTGATCTTTCCAGTTCTCAACTTCCATGGCCTGTCGGTTACTATCCAATGCTTCAATGTCGTCTTCAAAGTATAAATGAGCACCTGTCAAATATGAGCCATTGTTAGCTATATTATACGAGATATAAGTGAGTAACCCATACCAGCAATTGATTACAAATTCCGGTTGAAACTTAGATAAATGATTGGCAACGCCAGCTTCCAAATATAATTTTGGCTGCTCATTGAATCTTGAAAGTAATAGTCTGAATATTAATTCTTTAGCTTTATACTCAATTACACTACTAGGTTTGGTTTTGAAAATATAAGATAAGCCCATCATCGGTGGGTTCTCATCCATAACATTAAAACTAATATCGAAAATATCCCGTTTTTGCAGATGTCTCTCGCCATGCCTGATAAGCTCTTGTTGGCACCAAACCATTTCTTCATCAGTCAGTTTATCAGCAAAATCCCTGAGTCCTACGGTGGCCATTGTGCCCGGGGATGCCATTAAATGATTTTTTTGTTTGCTGTCTTTCAAATATTTGTAACCAATTTCCCAGGTTTCATAGTTATTATCAGGCATTTTCTCACTTTCAAATGCTTTTCTTGCCCAGAGTGAATTTACTGGTGGCACGAAATCGGTTGCATCACGCGACATTACATTTTTTTTAACATCTGCGTCGTAACCCGGAACAAGCTGAACTATATTTTCATAACCCGGATGTGTAATTGGTTTAAATTCATATTTACGGGCATCCATATCAAATAGGAACTTTTTCCATAGTTTATCATCTTTGGGTGCGTTAGACCACATTGCATCAACTTGTTTGAACAATAATTGGTTTTCAGTTCGTTGGTTGAACATATAATCTGCAACAAAACCCACCAATCCTAGATAGAATCTTTGGCGGTGTGGACGTCGGTTCGATTTAAGTCTTTCCGTTTTCTCAAACGGATCGTAATTATAAACCCTCATATTTATCATTTCTGAACTCGACCGGGTACCATCCCAATGATAGAATGATGGAACACCAAGCAAAGAAACGGATGTTTTATCCAAAAGCTGCGGATGCGCTTGAATGACGCTGGTTACTATACCCAAAACTGCTACATTATTCGATACTTTTATTAGTCGAGCTAAATACTGTTTGACTACAGGATATTCAATTTCACCCTTATCCGACAGGTCAAGCAGACCGGCTTCTAATGCCATCAATAAGGAGGTGATTAGGCGGCTTCGTGAATTGATACCTCTATACATCACCCAATACTCATAATTGCCAAAATAGGTTTTATCCGTACCATCTTCATATTGGATTGTTATTTGCTCTACTTCTTTTTTCAAACTTAAAAGTGCTTGATGATTTTTTTGAAAAGCCGTATTTAAAAACGGTATCAAAAAGTCCAACGCTTTATCAGGATGGTATAAAAACATCCAGTAAAAAAATGTCTGGTAACCACTTGGAAAATCAGATTGGTCATTCAGATGTTCATCCAGACCAAAATCATCTGGATCAGGTCTCTCCCGTATCATCCCGCTGATACTTCCAGGACGCGTGATTTTTTCTTTTTGAAGCCACTCTTCTAATGCTACATGGATGACTTTATTAGGGAAAAATTTACAAAGCTGGTCAGACATCACGCCGTTAATCATATAATCACGGACTGATTTCATAGTATTACTATTAGTCCAGTTACCGTTACTGGCTTCCGGCTCAATCGCAGAATTCAATAACTCCTCAATCATTCCTGGTTCGGACGCAGTTAGTTTAAAAAGAATTGCTGTATATGGCTTCAAAAAAGATGAATCCAACCTGCCATGACGATAACTGCTAATCTTATCTTGATTACGTTGAATATAATCTTTCAATAAAAATGCAGCGCTTCCCGCCCCTTTAGGGAGACTTTTTGGCGCAAAATCGGGCAATTGTTTACTCCATGATTCAATTACAGAAAGGTATTGAAACTCAATGATGCGGAATCCTTGAATTGCAGCTAGATTGTCTTTGATAAAATCAATTATAAAATCCCAGCCAGAACCGACAGGTAACAAATGGTCAAAGTCACGGCTTTGGGAGTCTATTGTTTTGCAACTCGTTTGGAGTAAACCCATCACCTGACTGAGCAATGCGCAATCATTAGCCAGCAATTGCAGCTTTAAAGCGCTAAAAAGCACTTCTGCTTGTTGAGACCGAAGTGAGGTAACGATTAGTTCGTCCTTCCAGGTTTGCGCAAGTTCGGGGTCAAGCAGTAAAGCATAAACAAAACTGGCCGAGGGCTCCGGCTCCTGCCGGTAAAACTCATCCAGCCACAACCGGAATGCCCTTTTGATAGCTGGACTGTTTTCCAAAGTGGCCAAAAAACTTTTTGCATCTGTTGCATCCCTTTTCTGTTGTTTAATAAAACGGATCAGCGCCCAATCTTCGAGAATATCGTGTGATGGGCTGTAATAGTTTGCCAGTTCCCTTTGGTCAACCTGTAGTATATTGTCACGCACCAACCCATCTACAGTTTCCTGCGATTCTTCTGTAGCCGTATAAAGGCTCATTTCTCTTGCGCGTTTTAGGCATATTGCAGAAAATACTGTACCACGACGTTTGTCTCCGTCTTCAACAATGTGTTCCCACATTAGCTTTATAAATTGCGCTTCATCTAACTGATCCTCTTTTAGTAATTGTGGGATTATACGTGCTGCTTTGTCCAGGTAATATGGTGTCCGCAACAAGTGATGTATTTTAGGATTATCCAATAATGGCTCTATTTCGGGTATGGCCTCACGTACTTGCTTAATCTCTTCGCTATTGAACTCGTTTACAGGATAGTAAACAACACCCTCTGGTAATTCGTAATGGTATGTAATCTTAAATTTCTGTAGTAAGTAATCCCTGATCGTAAGAACAATGGCCAGTTGTCGATGCTCCTTCATTAAAGCGAGCAGTTCATTAAAAGCCCCTTCATAGCCGGATTCGATCAATTTCTCAAAACTTTCTATCCATACAAGTATTTTTTTTCCAGACAAAGGGCTACCTATGATCTGGTCGAAATTGGCAATATAACCTGCTTTTTGCAAAGCCTCATTCAAGGTTTGGCAATATAGTTGTTCCGCAGTAAAGGTAATAATGGTTGTATCGCCATCAGTTTTTAAACTCGCAACCACAGCTTTGGCTAAAGCCGATTTGCCAACACCAGGTTTTCCGTGAACAAGTACCAGACTTGAATTTTTTAATAACTGGTTCAATAGTTTGATATCGCGAGGTATATTTACTTTTCCGACTGTATCTCTGGTACGGGAATTTATAGCCTCCCGGTTTTTGTCCATTTCAACATAGCTTTTTAAAATTGCTGAGTTAGTTTCCGGTCGTACCGGATTAATCAGCATAAATTTGTCTGATGGTATTAGTTGGTTAAATGCTATTACTTTCGTTGCAGTAAACAAATTGAGGTCTTCGTATGAATGTATAATCCCAGTCAAGTAAATATTATCATTAAGTTCGGTGAAGGTTCCGCAACCGGACAAACCTTGCACATTCTCCAAAGCCTGCTGATAGTACGTATCCAACTGTTGGTCCGATTTTAGCGTAAATATGTTGCTGTTATCCTTTTGATCCTCTAAGAATTTTAACGGGAAGGAGCGATCTGCTACCTGTCCATTAAAATTTGCGAAGCCCCTAATCCAGTAATTGTGAATTGAAAGGTCGGTATCACTGACTTGACAGAAAAACTCCCTACCCATAAGTTCTACAATCCGATATTTGGGCAAAATAAAAAGCGCCATATCTTCGACATTCCCTGAAGGTATGACGATATCCGTTTCTGTCAGGGTATATGTATGGTATGTACCATCTTTCACATTAAATATTTTGTCCAGAACAATGTCTTCTTTCTTGAATTCTTTTTCGAAATTTTTGCCAGTTAGACAATGCTTTGCGCTGAATACGTAAACATAGTCAACCTCATAGCTTGGGAAAAATAATACTGCTGTACCAGTATTGCCGTTACATTGTATTCTAATCGTTGCTAATTGAGGTATATTTTCATTCATATTCAATCGTTTAAAGGTAAATACGGAAAGCTTAAACCATTTTTGTTTTTACCACCATAGGTACACGTAAAATTATAATGCTCAAACGGATGATGGTCCGCGGCAAACATGTTTGACAGTTCTTTCGTGTCGCAGACAAAATAAAAATGTAATGGCGTTTCGTTTCGGTTTTCCTGAACCAAAAGTCTGACCAGAGTTTCTTTGTCAGGGTGCCTGTTGTGAATTCCATTACCTGTAATAACGAAATCATTTGTATTGATAATTTTTAATAAGGCTGGACTTGTATTAGCCTTACTGCCATGATGAGCAAGCTGCATAAAAACAGCCTTCAAAGGTTTTTCATTTGAATAACCTAGTGACGATAAGCTATTGACAATATCGGCTGGATGGCTATCGGCTAGTAAAACAGCATTGAGGCCTTTATATTCAGTCAATAAAGCGATAGAACTGCCATTAACCGGATCGTCATCACTAGTAAAAATTATATCTTGTAGTTCTTCAATGGTCTTGTAATGGTCTGCATCAGAAACGCTTCTGCCCAATTTGCTTATCTTTTCTTCTGCATCCCAAAGTTTACTTGCAATCTCCTGCTTTTCTTGTGTAGGCGAAAGTATGGTCAGTTTCAAACCGAAAAAGTCAGCTGCGGGTAGTGATGTAGTGATAGTTTCTCGCGTTAACAACCCATTGTCAATCAGATAATTTCTAAATTTAATGCCATCCCCGACTGCCAATTTACCATCTGGAATATCGACAATCTGTTCGGAATGATTAAACCAAAATTCTTTGATCGCCAGTATTTTATTTTTTATCTTTTTATCTTGCATAAAACCGAGTATGGCACCTATATGATCACGGTCAATGTGGCTGATAATCCAAAGATCGATCTTTTCACCAGCCGTTACCAATTGGTAGAGCAGCGGGCCAAACGCCTGTTTATAAGCGTAGCCATAGCCGCCATCGATCAAAATATTATGCCAATTTTGGTCAGTGCCAAAAAAACGAATCCATATTGCATCGCCGCCTCCGACATCAAAAAAGGTATAGGTAATATTGTGCGGTTTTGTAAACATGCGGCAACAATTGGTTTAGCTTATTAACTATCATGAATTGTGCCTCAATAAAAATGTTGACAAACTGTCATTAAATCCTACCTCAGTTAATCAAGGCATAAAACATGAATCTTTTATTGGCATCATTATCCAAATACGGAGATTTAATTTTCTTCATGCCAAATCAATGTCCTGTTATAGCCCTACATGTCAAGGTGACTGCATAACACTATTCTAAAAGTTTTCTCTTTTTCAAAAAGTGATATATAATCAGGCCATACAGCCCAGACAGTGTAGTTATTAATTTCAAAAAACGACGTATGATCGCTTTTTTCTTTTTGTCAACACTCAAACCCCAATCAAGATGTCAGAATTCTGACATCTTACCGTCTTTTTCACTTTACGCATTCCTGATACCTTGAATCTATGGAGATTAATGGTCGAGAGTCACCAACAAATAGGATCTGGTATTGCAGAAAAGTCTTGCGAATCAAACAAGGCGCCCTTGCCAAAAAGATAGGCTGCGCACGAAGCACGCTATCAAGCTGGGAAAGCGGGCAGGCGTATCCGCCGGTTGACATGGCGGTAAAACTTGCCAAGCGACTCAAGTGCCCTCTGGAAGACTTGTATCCAAACCTGTTTGAAAAAAATCTTAGAAAAAATAAGGCGAAGCGTACATCGACGGTTCGAAAAATAAATAAAATCGAGAAACGCCGTCGGAAATAGCGCTCCCAAAATCTTATGAACCACCTCACTTCACAAGAGGCCAAAAGCCTGGCCTCACAAATCGCGTCTGCTCTTGGTGAACCTGGGAACGTAGAATACTATCTCAACTATGTTCAACAGATACCCAAAGATTATTTATTAGAAAAGCTGTCTTATGTCCTATCCAAGAAAGATATAGACAACAAGGCAGCGTATTTTAACTCCATCCTCATTAGTTATGGCGGAAACCACAAACGTATTAGGCCTTAGCCTGGGAACCCGGATGCTCGGAATGGCAGTGGGCAATTCTAAAGGGCTGATTAATTGGAGAATGAAGGCATTTTTGGAAACGTTCTCCAAAAAGAAGGTCCGAAAAATATGGAGAGCGATTGAAAAAACGATTGACCATTATGGAGTTACGGCAATAGGTATAAAAATTACAGAGGAACAGTTCAAGTTTGGAGGGGTAAATCAATGCTTCCTGTATATCACTGAAAAGGCGTTGGAAAAAGGCATCCCACTGCACTATTATGACCTTGAAACGATTGAGAATATGTATATCCGTTCAGGCAAAAAGAACAAAACCGCATTAGCTGAAAAGATGGCTGAAAAGTATCCTGTGCTGAAGAATGAATACTTTCGAGTGACCAAAAGTGATTACTACCTAAAGCTATTCGAGGCTGTAGCTGTGATGGATTTAGCGGTTATAGAGCTTCTTTAATACCAGGAGTTCAAGCTTTGTTCCGTACATCATGTATGCGGAAATGACCAGGAAATCGTACCACAACTTTGTTTGGGAAATATCAGCCTTGTGTTTCCAGTAATGGTCGAGCAATGTCAGGTATTTTCCTGGAAGGTCTGAAATATTTTCAAAGTCATTATCCCTATCAAAATTGTTGTCAGCCAGAAACTCGGCAATCATAGCTTCAAATTCGGTATCATTCCAGGATAGGTAATTGTTTCGCTTCATTGAATAGAAGTTATTGTCCTTTAAATCTTTCTGTACCGATTTCAGCTTGGCAATGTCTCCGCTTAATATGACGGCATATTGCCTTTGCACCAATGACAGTAGCATTTCAAGGAAAAATTTGGCAGAGTCCCAGTCACTGGTGCGAAGCTCAGGAATGAACCTGGCCTGGTTATGAGCCCGGCGGACAAAGTCTGCCAGACCTTTCTCCGGTTTAAGGCTAAATTTCATGACAGCCAATGTTTGCTGCTTTGTAAGGTATTCTGAATTGGATTTATGCTTCCCAAACAGCTTTAAAAGGCTCTTTAGGCGCTTACAGAGCCTTTTTAGGTATATAAGGTCAGGTAATGAGGTTTTCATGGGTAATGTGGGCAATTGTGCCGTTTAACTGGTAATTGGCTGATTTCTATCATAAATGGCTGTATTTGTCTATTGCCGGTTTCATGTCAGAATTCTGACATCTTACACCCTTATATGCTATCCATGAATAGTTTACACTGTTATGGAAATCATTTCTTTAACAATTAAATAACAACAAAATGGAAATTTCAGAAAAACAAAACGTCAATGAGTTCGTAACAGAACATTTCATCAATGACCTCAAAGCTGGTCGTATTCCCTGGAGGCGACCATGGACACCGGAAGGTGTACCGTTTAATCCAGCATCCAAAATGCCATACACTGGCATCAATCAGTTGCTGCTGGCTTCACTTGGTTATGCGCTGAATTACTTCCTCACCTTTAAGCAGATCAAGGACATGGATGCCAACGTAAAGCCGGGAGAAAGAGGCTACTCCATCGTACTTTGGAAAAAGGGAGAAGCGGAAGGTGATAAGTACAAGCTGGTTCCGTACACGGTTTTCAATATGGCACAGTGCGATGACCTACCTGGAGAGTTCCCAGAAATTGAATTGCCAGAGAATCCGTACCAGAGGGCAGAGGAAATTAAGTTGTCCATGCCCCAATTGCCAAAGATCATCTTTACGGATGGAGAGCCAATGTATCACAATGCATCAGACAGCATTTACATGCCACTCTTCAAAACATTCAAGGACAGGGATCAGTATTTCTTCACCTTGTACTTTGAACTGATAACTGCTAGTGGAAATGAAGGGAGACTGAATCGAAAGGAAGTGACTGGACAATTTGCCTATGATTCAAGGCAATATGCTCTCAGACAACTTACCGCAGAAATCGGCGCTTGGATACTTGCATCTATTGCAGGGATTAAGATACCTCAACCTGAATACAGTTCACGCTACATCCAATACTGGATTGAACGGTTGGAGAGGGACAGGTTCCTTGTAATCAATGCTGCAATGAGTGCCCAAAGGGCAGTCAATTATATCCTGAATGTCAAAAAAGAGGATGTGGTTGCAGAGGCTGTGCAACTTATTGAGGGTGAATATATCCCAATGGACGTACAAGCTGTTGAGAGTTCTGAATCTACTAAAGCTCCAAAGAAGAAACGCCATGAAAAACAGAGAGTTGGAGATACACCAGTGCGTTAGCGGGCAAATGGTTGGCCTGTTGGAAGCAGGTATTGTTCCCTGGCATACAACGTGGAATGAAGTGCCTTCAAATCTTTTAACAAAAAGGCCTTACAGAGGCATCAATGTTCTTCTGTTGGCCGTAAAGGAGTATAATCGCAACTACTTTCTTACGGAATCTCAAATTGAGCGCATTGGCGCTTACATTTACCAGGGGCAAAAGCCTCATATTGTTATAGATGGGATCGGTTTCCGGTCCCTTCGGCCTTATGAGGTTTACAACATTGAACAGTGCGGGGATATTCCCAAAATCATTGTTCCAAGATGCCCTCAACAAACTTCATCTGTCGAAAAATGCAAAAGGATAATCGAAGGAATGGAGCATTGCCCACGGATTGTTCATGGAGATACAATTCCGTATTATGATCTTTCGGAGGATATAATAACCATGCCTTCAATGCGATACTTCGCTACAAAGGAAGAATATTTTGACCTGTTCTTCAAACAGCTTGTTGCGGCTACAAAACATTGGACGCGACTTGATCGGCGCGATGATTCTATCTTGGAACAATTCTTTCCTGAAATTATGGCAATTGAAGAACTAGTTATAGAAATAGGATCATGGTACTTACGATCTCATGTAGGTCTGGAAGTCAAACTATCGAGCGATGACAACTACATTTGCCATTGGATTGAAATGTTCAAAAAGAATGCTTGTCTGGTCTTTGAAGCTGCCGAGATGGCACAGGAAGCGGTTGAGTTTATACTAGGTGCACCGTTTGATGAGAAGGAAGCCATAGAGTATGTTGAAGATGAGATGTTGCCGTTTTGAAAACCAAATTTGAAAGCCTGGACTTGTCCGGGCTTTTGTATTTAGGCACAGATACAAACGGAAACAAATACTGCTTTCTGTCGCAAAGTAGTATGAGGATGTAAAGTTAAATGCCCTTTTTAACAAAAAACGAACTACAAAGATTGATATAAAACTGGCATGTTGCTGTCTAACAAAAAGTACCCTAATGTTATCTTAAAAATATGTACGTAAGATTGTGTCCACTTCTAAAAATTTTTTATTAGGTTTGTCTTGAAAATTTAGATGCGAAATTTAGAGATGATTTCCCCTATATTCTCTAAGTGACCCCACCATAGCCAGGAGCCATTTTTATTCTTCATTTTCGGTTGATTGATTAATCTTAAAAAGGATGTCAATTATGAAAAGGGTTTTCGACTCGTGCCAAATATTGAAAAATTTCCCTAAAAGCTTACACCTTTTTTTGCGAAAATATTTTGCCTTCATCTGTCTGATTTTTCTTTTTTTCATCGCCCCTTTTTTTTCCTTTGGATCAGTAGATTTAACTATTACTGGGGCAACCGTTCCAACCTCAATGTATGCGGCAGGGGCTTATTCAGTAAGTTATACTGTAAAAAATATTGGTTCTACATCAACATCAACAACTTTTGTGGTTTCAGTTTTCATAAGTTCCAGTTCTACATATGGTTCTGGTGCAACATGGTTGGCAGATATCTCATATTCTGGCATGTCAACGGGTGCCTCTGTTACAAATTCAACTACAATAACAATACCCAGTACATACGTAAATGGCACAAAATATATTATTGGCGTTGTAAACCCAAATGTTCCCCCACGAGCAGTCACAGAGTCGAATTATACAAATAATGAATTTGACTTATCAACTCTAATTGAAACTGTAGATTTAACTCCTACAGGATATAGCCTGAGCACATCTTCAATTATGGCTGGTAACAGCCTTACTGCATATTGCCAGGAAAAGAATACGGGAGCGAATACTGCCGGATCGAATGTGATTTCAGTATTTATTTGCAACAGCACAATTCTTAATCCAGGTACAAGTGGTAATACCTGGATTGGAGATATCTCTGTATCGAGTTGTTGCGGTGGATGCACAACAAGTACTCTGAGTACTTCAACTATTAATATTCCAAATAATCTGTCCTCGGGCACTTATTATATTTTCTTTGCTTGTGATGGAAATCAAGTGATTATAGAGACTAATAAAAGTAATAATTTTGCCTACATTCCAATTACTGTTTCCGCCTGTAGCTTGGGTGCGCCATCTGGATTAAGCCCTGGTGGGTCGAGTTCTTCTCCACCCACAATTACAACACTAACACCCACATTACAATGGAATTCTGTTTCAAATGCGACTTGTTATGGTGTTTATATTGTAGATAATGGGAGCAATTCTTTTGTCTACGATAATAATACTGCAACTACTACAAACTCATTTACTGTCCCAAGTGGAATATTAGTTACCGGACATGAATATCGATGGAACTGTTTACCAAATTCTAACTGTAATACAGGGAGTTGCTCAGGTAGCTATCCATCAGCAGTTTATTTCAATGTTAATACATGCGTTGTGCCGTCTACAACCAATCCATCCTATACTACGGTTACTGCACCTTCAAGTGCAGGTTTTAGCGTTACAACAGGGGGTACTAACACTTCAATTCAATGGCAATATAATTCCGGTTCAGGTTGGTTTTCAGTGCCAAATAGTACACCGTATTCTGGCGTAACAACTTCAACTCTAACAATTAATCCATCATCAACCAGTTTAAGTGGCTACCAATATAGGTGTTATATTACCAGTTCATGTACATCATCAACTGCAACCAGCAATCCAGCGACATTAACCGTAAATGCTTTATGTTCAAACCCCTCCTTATCTGGCCCTTCTGCTTACACAGTTACTACCCCTTCTTCCACTGCAAATTTCAGTGTTACACCTTCAGGTGGTTCAGGTTATACCTATCAGTGGCAAGTGAATACAGGATCAGGCTATTCAAATATATCCTCTACGGGTTCCAACCCCAGCTATTCAGGCTTTACTTCTGCAACCTTGGGTTTATCAGGAGTTACAACCAGCCATAATGGCTACCAGTATAAATGCATTGTTACAAACGGAAGCCCATGCACGTCTTATTCAACCACAAGCAATCCTTCAAATCTATCGGTTGTTTGCGGCGCTGTTTACGTTGCCACACAACCCAAAAATAAGGCAGTACAAACAGGTAGTACTGCTACGTTCAGCGTTGTTGCAGGGGGCGCATCTCCATTTACTTATCAATGGTATAAAAACAATGTTGCCATTTCAGGTGAAATCGGGTCTTCTCATACGACTACACCAACTGTAATTGGCGATAATGGTTATACATATTATTGCATTATTACCAATTGTTCTGGCAGTCATTCGATACAAACTAATACGGTAAATCTAACTGTTACCGAAACTGCTCCAGATAACTCAACTGCGATAGGAGACCAAACTCCTCAATTCAATTCGCCTGAGCCTGTTCAGGTGGGCACAGGAACATACATATATAGGCACACCCAGATTACCATAAAAGACATTGGTGCATTGCCTTTTACAATCTATTACAATTCATATAATCATAACAAAGACAGTTGTCTCGGATATGGCATGTGCCATTCTTTCACGTATTACGTTGTAAACCGGGGCGATACAGCTTGGGATGTACATTATCCCGATGGACACAGAGCTATTTTTATTCCGCTAAGTCCTACTGGTAATTTTTCAAACCCTCTGAACGGTGGTACTTATGATTCCCTGATAAAAACGGGTTCTGGTTGGACATTAATTACAAAGGAAAAAGTTCACTTGTATTTCAATACCTCAGGTAAACCACTTGAATCGGTTGATCCGAACGGAAATATAACAAGGCTGGTTTACAATGGCATAAAACTGGATAGCGCAATCAGCCCCGGGGGGCGATGGTACAAATTCAAGTACAATGCTTCAAATAAGATTGATTCTGTCATATCCCAGTCTGGCAGGTCTTGTTATTTTTTATATGATGGCAGCAATAATCTCGTAACCGCTTCTGAACCTGCCGGAGACTATCGACAGTTCAGGTACGATTCTTATCATCAAATGGATACTGTGATTGATGAAAAAGGCGTACCAATCGTCATGAACAGGTACGATTCACAAAACCGTGTGGTATGTCAAAAAGATGCTTATTTGGATTCCACGCTCTTTGGATATCTGTCAAATAACTGGACAAAAATAACCTTCCCCGGCGGAGCCACAAAGTCCGTTCATCATGATACATATATAAGGGTTGATTCCATATATGATGAATCTGGCTATCTGACTGTCATACATTATGATAAAAATAACAATCCTGATACTCTTATTAATCAAAATAGTGAACTAGAAACCCGGAACTATGATTTTCATGGCAATCTTACAGCGCAAAACCTGATTGATAACCGCAACTATTCAGCCACTTATGATAGTTTTTGCAAACCTGTTAGCATCATTGATGCCCGCCACAATACATCAAGTGTCTTTTATGATGCAAATGGCATCCCCGATTCCGTACAACTGGCTAACGGGGCTACTGAAAAATTTGCAAAGAATACGAATGGCACCATTAAAACCTTAACCGATGGCGAAGGCAATGTTACCAAATATTATTACGACAGTTACCAGCAGATTGACAGCATCACTTATCCATGGAATGGCGCAAAACGCTTTTACCACGGACTGGATGGAAGGCTTGATTCCTTTGCGGATGAAAACGGGCACCTAAAGCGAATCTATTATGATGTTAATTTCAACGTTATCAGGGTAAAAGATGCAATGAACCAAAACACTTATTTTACTTATGACCTCGCTAACCAGGTTATCTCATTTACTGATAAAAGGGGCATTATTTCTCAGTTTCATAACGATAAGAAAGGACGGCTGACGGCTATACTCAGGGCATTGGGTGTAAAGGATTCGTTCGGGTTTGATGGTAATGACAATATTTTATTCTGGCTTGATGCCAACCAGCATATTAAAAGATATATACACAACGGCAAGAACCAGCTTACTTCTGTTGCGGATTCAAGCGGAAAGGATTCCATGACTTATGATGGGGTTGGCAATATTGCTACCCTGATGGATGCAGCCGGGATCAAACTTAGTTTTGGTTATGAACACACAAACCAGGTTCAGAAAGTTACTGATGCCTTAAACAACACTTACACTACTAACCACGACCAGGTAGAAAATATTAGTAAGGTTACAAATGCGTTAACATACAGCCATCAATACCAGTACAATGGAATAAACCTCCTGGATAGTGTCAAAGATCCGAACGGCAATAAGTCCCATTATTCTTATGATAAGAATGGAGCAATTATCTCGCTGACAGATAACAATAACCTGCCCCAATATTATCATTACACACACAGGCGGCTTGATAAATATACGGATGGCAGCGGAAACATTTGGCAGTACTATTATGACCTGGCCGGGAACGATACCCTCGTCAAAACGCCCACAGGCACCATAGGTATAAAATATGACGCGATAAACAGGCCGGTAAAAGTTATCATTTCTTCCGGCGAAACTTATATTTATGGACATGACCCGGATAACAATATCACGAGCGTAAGTTGCAGTCTCGGTACTTCCTATTTTGTATATGACAGCCTGAACCGCCTTACAAAATATACTGACCCATTCGGGAACATAGTTCAGTACACGTATGACCTTGTAGGAAACCGGACATCTGTGAAATGCAACAGCTCATATACCGCGACACAGCGATATGATGCCGATAACAGACTGAAAGCGGTTACTGACCTGAAAGGCAAGACCTTTACTTACACGAGGGATGCGGCAGGAAAAGAAAAGCGGCTTGACTACCCTAATGGCGATTATGATATATGTTCTTACGATGCTGCTGGAAGGCAGTATAAAAAGCAGGGCTTTTATAAATCAGGTAAAGTGATGTTTACCGATTCCTTTGGTTTGGATGCAAATGGACAAAGGCACCGTCCGGAATTATCAGCGACATTTCTTAAACATGATACTGTCAAATTTGCTTATGCTGACAATAACGCACTGATCACTGCAGGGAAATATACCCTCAAAAGTGACAATAGCGGCAATGTTATTTCTGCGAAATCAACCAAAGACAGCGCCAGCTATACCTTTACGGTTGATGGCAGGTTGAAATCATACACTCGAAAAGGAAACGAGGTGACCAGTGGTTTCGATGCTTTTGGGGTCAGGGTATCCAGAACAGTAAACGGCTACCAGACGAACCTGATCAACGACATCGGAAACCCATTGGTTGAAATCCTGCAAATGACCGATAAAACCGGGAGGGTGAAATGGAACTTCACGTATGGGCCAGGGTTGATTGGCATGATAGATTCAACCGGGAAATCTTATTATGTTCATTCAGATTGCTCCCATAATGTTGTTGCAATTACAGATGATAATGATTCACTAATAGCGTCTTATACATATCCTGACCCATTTGGGGATATGGTAGTACGAAATGCCAAAATAAGCCAGCCCTTTACTTTTGGAGGTGAGTATGGTATTTTTGAAGAGGACTCGTCATTTTACAATATCAGGGCAAGATGCTACGATGCAGCTAAAGAGTGCTTTATTCAACCAGATCCATTACCTGGAAGCGTTTTTAACCCGCAATCCCTTTACAATTACGCTTATGGGTTGAATAATCCTTCATCAATTTATGATTTAACTGGGTTGCATGCAAATAAGGACAATAGCGGTTCTACCAGTAATTTTTCAAGCAATTTTAATTCGGAACTTGCCCAAGGAGTAGCTGCTAGCCAAGGTATCTCGTCAGGCTTAAATTCATTTTCTGGCACACCATTCGGAATTCAACCATTAAGCGATGTTGCTGAACCCGGATTGTGGAAACTTGGAAATGCAACGCGTGGAAGTCAAGTAGAGGATATGTTGGGTATGAATCTTCCAAAAACATTTCCTACAATAGACAATTTTGACGCCGAAGAAGGGATCGCAACCAGTTTAAAAACATTGGATATTAATGCTGCTTCATATCAAAACTTAGGAGTATTAAACAGTAGAATTACCAATTATATTAATAAGTTGTCAGATTTTGATGGAGCAACCTTTCATGTTTCATCAACTGATGAAACAATTAACATAACTAGTGAAATGATAGCGGAAAGGCAATTGCTTATTGTTATGCCGGGTGAAGGAACAGTTGCTCAACAGGCAGTTTTAGAAGGTTTAACAGAATCGGCTGCTGATGAAGGTGTTGAGTTAATATTTTTAATTTTACTTTAATTTATATATGCATGGTATTGTTACAGCTTTCTTAATTGGTAAAGAAATTTATATTATGGGTTACTCAAAAAATGAGATCGGAATTTGGGCTTCCTTAGTCCCGCAATCAATTGGCATATCACCAGATTTTAATGATATAGGCAATTCTTTACTTTCTAAACTTCAAAGTTCAAGTGAGAGCATTTCATCGAATTACGAAAGATCTTTCAAGAATTATAGTGATTTAATTAATAAATTATATGCTTCTGGAGATAGAGTTGATATAATCCAAAACAACAATTTAATTAGAATTGTCCCATGTAAACATATAAAAAAGGGGAAAGATTTTGTATATATAAGAGATTTGGAAATAGTTACGAATGAAACATCACCATTTAGAATAGGCTACCTTGTAGTGAAAATGTTCGAGTCATGCGAGTAAGGAGTTCTTTTTTTTATCTTAGAAAAGTAGTATGTCTATGGATTTCAATACTATTACTTTGCTTAAGTAACACCTTTGGCCAATCCTACAATCCTGTTGGAGCCATTGATACAATTAAATTTCAGGACAGCATAAGAATAATTCTCGTCCATGATCCAGGCGGCAGACTCATTGATAAATACACTATAAATCCTTGTGATACACGCGCCCAGCCAACCATATCTTCGTCAAAAGGTGCAGCTATTTGTCAGGGAGATTCTACCGTCCTTATTGCCCCAACCAGTCTTCAATATCGCTGGTCAACTGGAGATACAACAAAAAGCATCAAAGTCAAACAGTCCGGGTCTTATTTCGTAACTATAACAGGGACGCTACATTGTGTGCAAACATCGCTTCCATTTAACTTTCAAGTCAATCCCTTACCTACGGCATCTGTTATTACAAACTCCACCATCTGCTCTGGAACTTCTATTTCCATTGGCGCCTCTGTGGTCAATGGAAGCACATACTCATGGTCAAGTTCTCCACCTGGCTTTAGCTCGTCCTCAGCTAACCCTTCAGTCGAACTAGATACAACAACAACTTATACCCTGACAGAAACAGATTCAAACGGGTGTTCAAAATCAAATTCGGTTACGATTACTGTAAATGGCATAAAGGCCGCAACAGTTGGCAGCCAAACTGTATGCGCTGGTTCTGATGCCGTATTCACGGTTGTTCCAACATCCAGTGGCCCGGCTCCGTTAAGCTACCAGTGGCAACTCAGTACAAATGGTGGTTCTACTTATACTGCAATATCTGGCGCAACAAGTTCAACCTATACAGTTAATTCTTCATCAAGTTCTTATGATAATTATCTGTACAAATGCATAATAACTTCGGGAAGTTGCACACCCTTTACTTCCACAGCCGGAACCTTGAGGGTGAATGCAATAACTTCTGCAACGGTAGCCAGCCAAACTGTATGTGCAGGTAAAGATGCAGTATTTACAGTTTCAACTACTTCAACAGGCCCGGCATCCCTGGCCTATCAATGGAAAAGGAGTACTGATGGCGGATCATCCTTCAGCAACATTTCCGGCGCGACTGTTTCCTCATATACCGTTTCAGCGCCAACCAATACATCAGATAATTATCAATATGAATGTATAGTTACTTCCACGGGCTGTGCTTCATTTACATCTTCGGCTGGAGCACTGAGGGTTAACAAAGTAACAAGCGCTGCTGTGTCAGGGCAAACCGTATGCTCAGGTATTGATGCTACGTTTTCCGTTTCAACAACAAATACAGGCCCTTCTGCCTTAACATACCAATGGCAACTTAGCACGAATGGTGGCTCATCTTTCAGCAATATCTCGAGCGCCACTGCCTCCACATATACAGTATCAGCGCCAACCAATACTTCAGACAATTACCAGTACGAATGTATCGTCACCTCTTCGGGTTGTGCATCCTTGACCTCTACTGCTGGAACTTTGAGGGTAAACAAAGTTACCAGTACCACTGTTGCGAGTCAAACGGTCTGTTCCGGTACGGATGCCACATTCTCAGTTTCAACAACCAATACTGGCCCTGCCGCTTTAACCTATCAATGGACACAAAGCAATGATGGCGGTTCATCTTTCAGCAATATTTCCAGCGCGACTTCATCATCTTTTACGGTCAGCACACCTGGTTCTTCATCCGACAATTACCAGTATGAGTGTGTGGTTACTTCCACTGGATGTACTTCACTAACTTCTTCGGCTGGAACCTTGAGGGTGAATAAAGTCACCAGTGCCACTGTTGCCAGTCAGACAGTATGTTCAGGAACTGATGCCACATTTTCAGTTTCAACTGCTAACACTGGCACGGCTGCTTTATCCTATCAGTGGCAGTTGAGCACTAATAGTGGGTCATCATTCAGTAATATCTCGGGTGCTAATTTATCATCTTATACCGTTATTTCACCCGGTTCTTCATCAGATAATTACCAATATGAGTGTGTGGTTACTTCCAATGGCTGTGCATCCCTAACTTCATCTGCTGGAACATTAAGAGTTAATAAGGTAACTTCTGCTTCTGTGGCTGAACAAACTGTATGTTCAGGAACTGATGCCACATTTTCTGTTATCACAACAAATACTGGCACTGCTGCGCTAACATATCAATGGCAGGTAAGCACAAATGGAGGTTCATCTTTCAATAGCATTTCTGGCGCTGCCGGTTCCTCATATACAGTTACTTCACCTGGCTCTTCCTCAGATAATTATCAGTATGAATGTGTAGTTACTTCCTCTGGTTGTGCCTCACTGACTTCTTCTGCCGGGACATTGAGAATAAATAAAGTAACCAGTGCAACTGTTGCCAGTCAGACAGTATGTTCGGGAACCAATGCAATATTCTCCGTTTCGACTGCAAATACAGGTCCCGCTTCTTTGACCTATCAGTGGCAGTTGAGCACAAATCGCGGATCATCATTCAGCAATATATCTGGTGCTACTTCGCCATCATATACAGTTAGTTCGCCCGGTTCTTCATTAGACAATTATCAGTACGAATGCATAGTTACTTCTACTGGATGTGCCTCACTGACATCATCTGCCGGAAATTTAAGGGTGAACATGGTTACTAGTGCCACTGTGGCTGGTCAAACAGTATGCGCTGGCAGTGATGCCACATTTTCCGTTTCTGTCTCCAATTCAGGATCAGGGTCTTTAACTTACCAGTGGAAACGAAGTACAAACGGAGGATCAACTTTTTCAAATATCTCAGGGGCTACTGTTTCAAGTTATAGCGAAACTGCCCCGACCCCTTCTTATGACAATTATCAATATGAATGTGTTGTGACTTCAGGGGGTTGTGCTCCATACACTTCAACGGTTGGAACACTTAGAGTAAATTCCGTTACTGCTGCATCTGTGTCCAATCAAACGGTCTGTTCAGGGACTAATGCAACATTTTCTATTGTTTCATCTTCTACTGGTTCATCCTCATTAACGTATCAATGGCAGGTAAGTACCAATGGAGGAACATCTTTTAATAATATTACAAGTGCAACATCTTCCACATATACTGTGACTTCCCCTGGAGATGAATCGGATAATTACGAATATAGGTGTAATGTTAGTTCCGCTAGCTGCGCTGCATTTTCATCCACTGCCGGAATATTAAGGGTTAATGGAGTAACTACGGCTACAGTCTCAGACCAAGTAGTTTGTTCGGGAACTGATGCTGTTTTTACCGTATATCTAACAAAAACAGGAACTGCCTCATTGACCTATCAATGGAAAAGGTCAACCGATTACGGTTCAACATTTTCCGATATTTCAGGGGCAACCACTGCAAGTTACACTGTATCAGCACCAGATTGGCATTCTGATGATTTTGAATACGAATGTATAGTAACTTCAGGAAGCTGTACACCATATACTTCAACCACAGGTTTTTTGAGGGTGAATTCTATACTTGCGGTGAATGTGTATATAGGTGGGACAGCCGTATGTGCAGGGTCACAAGCGTCATCTTTTGTTTCTTTATCGGCTTCCGGTTCTTCTACATTGACTTACCAGTGGCAGATAAGTACCAATGGCGGAAACACTTTTGGGAATATTTCTGGGGAGACTAAATCTTATTATTCCATATCTTCTGCTGATCCATCGATGGACAATAACCAATACAGGTTATTGGTTTCACCCGGAAGTTGCCCCTGAAATCTGAACAAATGAAGAACCATTGTCTGTTGAACGTTCCCATTGATAACTAAGAGCCGCGGGACCTGTATTT
>Ga0206979_1045_pt2 | contig 21415 bp, 22 predicted proteins | sample Alteio_BWMinCont_19_FD_153463 | JGI IMG/M metagenome (GOLD analysis project Ga0206979, IMG submission 153463) | Enriched cells from forest soil in Barre Woods Harvard Forest LTER site, Petersham, Massachusetts, United States -... | ecosystem: Environmental > Terrestrial > Soil > Temperate forest >... | reverse complement strand
ATTTCGCTTAATTTTTGAGTGGCGTCCGCCAGCAGGGTTTCTTCGTACTTATGGATGTTTGACCTGCCAATACTGTTGATATATTCTATAGCCGTTCCCAGTCCGATAGCCCCGGAAATATCAGGAGTGCCCGCCTCGAATTTATGAGGTGCCTCTTTAAAAGTCGTCTTCTCAAAAGTAACAATATTGATCATATCACCACCGCTTTGGTATGGCGGCATCGCATTGAGATAATGTTCTTTGCCGTAAAGAACTCCTATTCCGGTAGGTGCAAATATTTTATGGCCTGAATAAACCAAAAACTCACAATCAAGGTCCTGAACATCAATTGATAAATGTGGTGCTGCCTGGCAGGCATCTACCAATACCGGGATATTATATTGGTGCGCTGATTCAATAATTGTTTTTATGGGATTGATGGTGCCAATACTATTGGAGACGTATACAACAGAAACAAACTTTGTCTTTTCTGTTAGTAATTTATCAAATTCTTCCAGTATCAATTCTCCATTCTCATCAACTGGAATAACTTTTAAAACAGCCCCTTTTTCTTCACATATTAATTGCCAGGGAACGATATTCGCATGGTGTTCCATTTGGCTAATCAGGACTTCGTCTCCCGCTTTCAGATTGGTTCTTCCCCAGGAAGACGCTACCAGGTTAATGCCTTCTGTGGCGCCTCTTACAAATACAATTTCTTCTCTATGTGCGGCATGAATGCTTTTTTGAACAATATCCCTGGCGCCTTCATATGCATTTGAAGATAAATCACTTAAATGATATACGCCCCGATGAATATTTGCATTTTCATGCTCATAATATTGAACAAGTCGGTCAATAACTGTTTTTGGTTTTTGAGAGGTGGCAGCATTATCAAAATAGACTAATGGCTTACCATATACTTTGGTTTGTAGAATAGGGAAATCCTTGCGCAGTGTATGTACATCAAATCCCTCGCTTTGCTTTTGGATTTTTTCAGATGATGTATTTGCCAATAAGGTCATGATTTGTGAATCATTTTATTCTCAACCATAAAGTTTGTCAGGGCAACCCTGAAAGCCTGCCCGGAATGCAGACGGGGGTTGAATGTGAATAGCCCTCGGTGAAACCGGGGGAATAAGTCAGACAGCCGATCCAACCCTGAAGGGGTTGAACAGGAGCCAGAAAATAAATGATATTCAACCCCTTCAGGGTTGTTATATAGTGCAGAGCGCTCATTCCACGGGTTGCACCCGCGGTTATTCGGATTCAACCCCATTCGGGGTTGTTTTGCCCCAATGATATTTTGAATATAACCGAATTTAAATTTCATTTCCAATTGAATTCAATTTGCTTTCAACCAGCGAACGTGCGTAGTCTTTTATCGTTTCCGATTTAATATTTTCGAGTACATCAGTCGCAAAAGCGGTTGTGAGCATTACTTTGGCCTCGGCGGCACCAATACCTCTCGATCTCAGGTAAAACATTGCTTCTTCATCAAGTTGCCCCGTAGTGGCTCCGTGTGAGCATTTTACATCGTTTGCAAAGATCTCTAACTGAGGCTTTGTGTTTATTTTGGCCTCATCTGAAAGAAGTATATTTTTATTGGATTGGTAAGCATTTGTTTTCTGCGCGTCCTTTCTCACAATGATCTTTCCATTAAAAACCCCCGCACTTTGTCCGGCCATGATTCCCTTATAAAATTCATTGCTGAAGCATTGCGGCATCGCATGATCAACCAAAGTATGGTTGTCGATATGCTGAGATCCCGAGCCAATATAAAGTCCAAACATATGTGACTCACAATTTATGTCATCCAGCCTGTACTGAAGATCATTACGAACCAGTTTGCCACCAGTTGTAATGGTGAAATTATTGACCAGGCTATTTTTTTGTTGGCTGATCTGGGTAAAATTTACCTGCCTTGCAGATTCCATATCTTCTTCCTGGAACCGGTAATGATTAAGGACCGAATTTTCCGCCGCAAATATTTCACTTACAACATTATTGAAGTATTCATTTTTCCCGGAACTCGTCCATGTTTCAATAAGTTCTAATGAAGCCCCTTCTTCTACAATAACCAGGTTACGGATGTGATTTACATACTTTTCACCCATATTGCCACCGATAAAGACCAGGTGTACAGGATATTGTGGTTTGGCATTTTTAGGTATATAAATGAAAGCTCCTTCAGTTCCAAAGGCTGTATTTAATGCCACTAAGCCATTGATATCAGAAGTCAACCCCTTACCCAGGTATTGAGAAATTAAATCTTTGTTTGTTTTTGAAGCCTCGGAAATTGATGAGACTATTATTGAAGAATCATCTGCTTTTATTTCTGATAATCCGGGGCTGAATACCCCATCACAGAAAACAAGTTTGTGAGCCTCAACTATTTTGGGAAGGGTTAAACCTCGCAGGTTTTCTAAAACCTGCGAGGTTTTAGAAATTTGCTGGTTCCAGGATTCATCAATATATTTGGAGATATTGGTGTATTTCCATTCCTCATTTTTCACGGTAGGGAAACCCAGCTTATCGAACTGGTCCACAGCCTTTCTGCGCAGGTTATTTGCATCCCCATTCAGAGCAGTTTCGAAGTCGGAAAATTCTGAAAGGAGTTTGTTTTTAAGATCAGATAGTGGAACGCCGCTGCTCATTTCTTTTGTCTTGATTTATTAAGCTTCAACATTCTCATTCTTAATCCAGTCGTATCCCTTTTCTTCCATTTCGAGGGCCAGTTCTTTGGTACCTGATTTAACAATACGCCCCTGGTACAGGATATGTACAAAATCAGGAACAATATAATCAAGCAATCTCTGGTAATGGGTAATAACAAGAAATGCATTGTTAGAAGTCCTGAGTGCATTAACCCCGTTAGCTACAATGCGCAAGGCATCTATATCAAGGCCTGAATCCGTTTCGTCTAATATAGCCAGCTTAGGTTCCAGCATCGCCATTTGGAAAATCTCGTTTCTTTTCTTTTCTCCACCTGAGAAACCTTCATTCAGGGAGCGACTGGCCAGTTTCTGGTCTATTTCTACCAGTTTCATCTTTTCGCGCATCATGCTTAGAAAAGAAGAAGGATCTATTTCATCAAGGCCTTTGTGCTTGCGGGCGGCATTAACGGCTGTTTTGAGGAAGTTGGTTGTACTTACCCCCGGTATTTCAATGGGGTATTGGAAAGCCAGAAAAACGCCTTCCCTGGCACGTTCTTCAGGCGACATATCCAAGAGGTCTTTACCATCGTATGTCACCTCGCCTCCAGTTACTTCATATCCCGAACGACCTGCTAAAACTGATGCTAGTGTGCTTTTCCCGGCACCATTAGGACCCATAATCGCATGGATTTCACCTGGTTTGATGGTCAGGTTGATGCCTTTCAGGATTTGTTTTTCATCCACCCTGGCTTTGAGGTCATTTATCTGGAGAATGATGTCTTGGTTTACCGTTTGCCCGCTCACGTAGCTTATTTATATTAATTCTAAATTGCAAAGGTATGGAAAAATGGGAGAACAATGTGATAATGTGCTAATATGCAGATGTGATAATTGCTAACGCATTTCAGGCTAAGCAGATTTTCTCTTCCAATCCCGATCTAAGCCCTTCGCTATGGTTTTTCGCTTTCGCTCTACGCCCTTTCGCTCTCCCTTTACCCTCGCATTTGCCGGTTCCACTTGCTGGTATCTTCTATTAAAGAAGAGCCTTTGTTGGGTGTGTCAATGATAGCCGGGGATTGAATCTTTCGGCCATCAGGTAAACTCTTAATAGTACCTGGGGCTGTGTTTACCCCAGCTGGAAGGTTATGATTTTGTGTTGAATTGTTGTTGCCTTCAATGCCATTAATATCAATAGAATCAGCAAAAAGTCCACCTGAATAAGAAGGCGCAAGTATCTCAGCCTGAGAATCTTTTGAAATAGAGGTAGCGCCGGCTTTTTTCTGCATTTTTTCATAAACCGTATCGGTCTTATATACTACTACGGTGTTCGTATTACCATTTGTGCCCGTATTATGGCTGATAAACAGCGAAACCACAAGTACCAGGATCATCGCAAAACCCACCTGGTATGCAGGAACCTGGAAATTCAGGATCCTTGCGATATTGATTGGTGGAATCAGACTCTGGTTCACAGATTTTTTCTTTGCCGCCACCATTGCCCTTAGGTTTCTATGTATTTGTGGATCAGGAGTCAGGTCATGGTCCTCTTCTGCAAAAGCAGCTTTTGCGCCAACCAATAGCAAACGTAGCTCCTCATGCTCATTTTTTGATAGAAAATCATCATGTTGTTCATGACGGGCTCCATCAGAGAAGTTTGTTAAATGGTTGAATGGCATGTCGTCGAATATATCTTTCATAATTCCAATATCTTTAGTTTGCCGGGTTGAATGCCGTCATTTTCCCGCCAATTTTTTTCAATGTATAAAACAACCTTGATTTCACAGTTCCTTCTGCACAGTTGAGTACGTCACTTATCTCTTTAATGGACAGCTCTTCATAAAATCTGAGAATAAATGTTTCCCTGTGTATGTAATCCAGTTTATCAAGTTCGTTTTTCAAATGGTTGTTGAAGATCTGGAGATCCATACTTTCAAGTCCGGGTGTAGGATCGTTATCATATATATAACTACCGTTTTCTTCGAGTATCCTGCTGCGAATGGCCAGGTTTCGGTATTCATTTTTACACATATTGGTAGCCAGCGTATATATCCAGGTCGAAAAGCTTTTGGATTGATCGTAATAATTGTATTTCTCAATGACCTTAATAAACAGGTCCTGGAGAAAATCCTGAGCCTTCTCGGAGTCGTTATGCAGCATTTTCCGGAAATAGTGGAGGAGTTTGACACTGTAGCGTCCATAAAGCTCATCAAATGCTTTTGTATTGCCTTCAGCAATCAATTGCACCAATGCAGCGTCTGTGGTTTCCTTATAATTTTTACCGAACAGTGTCATATAGAGAGGCAATACACGCAAATATCGTGCAGGTTCATTAAACCTTTAAAAAAATCTATAGTCCAAGAGGGATTAAACTGAAAATAAATTGTATTATCTTTGCCGTTCGAGAACCAAATGGCATTTCATCTGTTCTTCACTCATGTCAAAGTTCTCAGTATTTAGTATGAAAAAGTTATTGGTTATTGGTTTTATGATCATCGCCGGGCTATTCATTTCGTTTGAAAACGTCAATGCCCAGACTACTGTAAAACATTCAGAGAAAGCCCTTTCACCCATTGAAAACCTTGCTCAAAAGCGTACCCAGAGGATGAAGGATGAGTTATTTTTATCTATCGATCAGTGTTCACAGATCACTCAGATCAATATAGAAATGCTAAACAGGCTGGATAGAATAAATAATGCAAAGCTTGACAGGACCGAGAAAAACAAGCAGATCACGCAGCTTGACAACTGGGCAAAGAACAAAATTGTTCCTTTGCTTACCCCTGCCCAAAGAGAAAGATTTGAAAGCGCTTTATTTGCCAAAATCTACGAGACTAAAGTAGATCCGAAAAAGGCATACTCCCAAAAAAGGTAGTTATAGTACGGCATCTCAATGTTCACCCCCTTCAGGGTTGGATAAATCATGGATATTTTCTCCCCCGGGGTGCACCCGGAGTTATTCACCTTCAAGCCTTTCAGGCTTGGGAAAATAGGGTAATATTGGCTGACATAATGCCTAATTTACAACCCTGAAAGGGTTGAATATGAATAACCGCAGGTAAAACCTGCGGGAATACAGAGCCGGCAGGTATGCAACCCTGAAAGGGTTGAACAGCATCACTTAATCAAGGATAGATACTAAACAAGAAGCTGACCTTGCTTTTGTTAAAATCATTCCATGATTCTGAATCTGTTTCAAATGCAACCAGACCTCCGGTTGGCATAAAATCCTTATATTCTGTCGTTAGCATTCCCGCCAAATGGGTGATTGATGGATTATGGCCTGCAAGGAGAATTGATTCGTGCGTGTCATCCTGGCGGCAAATAGTTTCAAGAAGCACTTCTTCATCGGTATAGTAAATATCCTTTTCAATCAGGATATTAGCGATGGCATAGCCTAATGTTTCTGCCACAATTTCTGCAGTCTGGTAAGCTCTGTTGGCTGGGCTTGAAAGTATCAGTGAGGGTTTGATATGTTTTGCCAGCAGTTTTTCAGCAGTTCGGGCAACCTCTTCCCTTCCTTCATGTTCCAGGTTTCTTTTAATGTCTGCGACACCGCCTTTGTCTTCGGCTTTTCCGTGCCTGATTAAATATAATATTCTCATTGGGTTTTGGAATAAACAACATTAGATGAATCGGGTTCAAATAAATGATCATAAATCATGCCAGTTACCTGGATATGATGTCATTCATTATATAAAATTCACCGCCAAATGTGAATGGCGAAGATGTCCCGGTATAGCGATAATCATCATATGTATGATTTGGGCGTGTGGCATTTTTGTTTTTATCATCAAGTTTATACTCATCCGGGTTCAGATCATAATCTTTTAAAACATTGATATGAAGATGTGGCTCGGCGCTAAAGCCTGAATTACCAGCCAGGCCAAGGGGTTGTCCAGCCTTTACTGATTCTCCTTCTTTGACAAAAATATGTTTTTTAATAAAATGCGCCAGGAAAACCCTAAATCCTTTGGCCTGTATAATCACATGGTTTCCATGCACATTACGGATGTTAAAATATCCCGGAATATTTGTGTGAACGGTATCTGCAACCATGATAACTTTTCCGTCACAAGGGCTGAGAACCGTATCACCATATAATGCATAGTCTTTTACATTCATGGGCATGATGCCGTCAGCACGGTTTTCAAATGAATATAGTTTGCTGATATCCATAGCAAAACCATATTGATCTACACTATAGTTTCGATGGGCAGCGTTTACCACCCGGTTGGCGCCGCCCTGCATCACATAATACTTACCTTTTCGGAAGGGAAATTTAAGATCAACTGCCTTACCGGAAAAATTTGCACCTTCAAAATAACCAAATACCAGGAATGTAATTGTGGCGGTAAAGAGGAGTCTGAAAGTCACATATTGCCAGGTGCCTATTCCTTTAGCCCCTGCTCCGGATCGATTTCTTTTCTGAACAGTGAGAATAAAAATGACGATATAGAGGATCGCAAATACCCATTTCAAATAAAAGCTAAGATAAGCCCAACCGCCTATCACAAAAATAAATACGGCACATACCAGCGAACCGATAAAATGAAACACGAACTGGGCATTGTTCCTGTATTTTTTGAAATACAATCTGCCCAGCGTTAATAGCGCCGCAAGTATCGTTGCATAGCCTATAATGATCCCGGAAGGAAGGTGCATAAGTGTTTATCTGTATAAAGGCTTGCAAGATAAGAACATGGTTTGGATAATATTACAAACCGGATTGTTTACCCCTATTTGTCTATTTTCAAAAAATCTTCGGGACTAATTGAGGCCTGCCTTAATATGGCTCTTAAAGTACCCTCCGGCATATCGCCTGTGTGGTTAGGAATGGTCGTGTATTTATTAGTTTCGGGGTTATACCAGATTTCGTGGCTCCCGGCACCTTGCCGATAGAACTCAAAACCAAATAGTTTGAGTTTTTTAATGATTTGTCTGTATTTATATCCCTTAAGACCCGGCATCAAATACCAATAACAAGTGGATAATCGAAACTTTCGTGAACCAGTGATAACTCTGTTTCAGAGGTATAACCGTCTTGGGCTTCAATCAGCTTTTTTGCAATATCTCTGGCAATTTCAAGCGTTTCGGTAAGTGTTCTGCCCTGTGCAACCAAACCCTGAATAGTATCAGATGTGGCAAGATAAACACCTTCCGGCAATTTTTCAATATGGATATTTACGATTCTTTCCATTGCGTTATGGATTACTTTTCATGCAAGATAACTCCAATTCTCTTATATTCGTTCAAGTAAGGCTGCACGCTCTATAGGCTGTAGGGATATATGGCATAAGTAATTATTTGGATTTAATGGAATATTGTGATTGAGACTTGTAAAATCAGAAGCTAATGATGAAATTTTTCAATAGGAATAAACAGGTCACGACTGCTAAAAAAAATATTTTGGAAGGTGAGTGGATAATTGATCCATCTGATGCAAAGGCAAAGGATATCTATGGAGAAATCCGAATGGAATTTACCTCAGACGGCAAACTTTTTTATTCAATACTTGAGGGTAATAAATACAGTCGAATTAACTTAATTTATTGGATTGAAGACGACCATATATTATGTACTGACCAACCGTCACATCCAAAAGTAGAAAAGACAGATTATGAAATTACGTTTGATAATAAATTAGTGTTAAAATATGCTGGAACTCCAGCGTCATTTATTAAAGTAATGTGATGATTTTTGCGTCAGCCAATTAACACATCATCACATTAGCACATCATCTCATTTTTTTTCCTTCTCCATCTCATATCCTGAAAAATAAATATGCCCGTTTGGTAATATTTTCATGATGGCACCGCTTTGACGGTCTAATCCATCATTGGCGGCATATCTATCGTCTATAGCGCTGAACGACATGGTTTCGAATTCTTTTTTGCTGAATTTTATTTTGAGCCAGATTTTATTGTCATGTATTGTAATCTGCTGTGGCACACCTTGCAAATTGCCTTCGCAGGAATTAACCATTTTGTATTTTCCTGCTGTTTTCTTCCAGGAATCGGGGAGAATGACAGCACTGTCTTTTACGGCAATATATTCACTGCTCCCATTGCCGGTATTTATTTGTTTTGTATAAATTTTACCTCCAATTTTATCAAATCCGATAGCTAGCTCTTTTATAGGATATGGATACACCATTAATATTTTTAATGCTGCTGAATAATTGCCATCTTCCTGTTTTTTTAAGATAAACCGGTAGCTCCCTTGTTTCATAAGCATCTTCTTGTCGTTTATACGCCTGAAATTCAGCATTTCATTCCCGACAGAATAATTACCTGCAATTTCGCGGGTTGACAGTTGAGCCGCCGCGTCAACTATCTTTTTTTCTGGCTTTGAAGGATGCAGTTTAATACCTTTTTCATATTTCATCCATACCCTAAAGACATTCACAAACCCCGAATTGCAAAAAGAATGGCCATTTTCGGAATTGGTAAGCAATACCACCCCGAAGTCCATTTTAGGGAATGCAAAATATGTGGCGTGGAAAGTATAGGTATCGCCTGCATGCCCTACCGCATCGCCATACAAACTGTCTTCTTTGAATTCCATGGGAAGTATAAAAGTGGCATATCCATACTTCTGATCATTTGGTATAACGGTCTTGTCCGTATGATCTGTTTGCATGTCTGAGATAGATGCCTGCGAAATAACAGGCGTAGTTCCATAATAGCCTTTATTCTGTATGGTTTTTATAAAATTGGCCATATCAGGTGCTGAACAAAAAAGTGCACCTGCCGGTACATCACGCATAAAAGGCTCTGCAGTCTGTATAGTATCTTTCAGATAGCCCTTTGAATAAGTGGTATCATTCGGACGATCGAAAAAATCGGAGGAAGCCATATCCATTTTCTGCAGGAAATTTTTGCGGATATAGTCCATATACTTCATTCCTGAAACACGTTCAATAATGCATCCCAATAGATCATACCCAACATTAGAATAGCTCCATTTCCAATTGGTTTTGTGAACAATTTCCTCTTGGTTTAAATCATCAATTATCGAGGTCATATCCTGCTCATCAGCACACATATCTTTGTTCATGAATCCGTCTGTAAGTCCGGAAGTATGTGAAAGCAGGTTCCTGATCTTTAGTATATCGCCGCCTTCAACTATTGATTTAATTTTTAATTCAGGCAGATAATAAGATGCCGGTTTATCCAGGTCTATTTTCCCTTCTTCATGCAGTTTCATGATCGCCATAGCCGTAAAGGTTTTGGTAATGGAACCGATACAGAACACAGTCTTATCAGTTGCTTTAATTTTCTTCCTGTTATCGGCAAATCCGTATCCTTTTGCATAAACGATCTTACCATGATCCACAATGGCCATGGATGCACCAACAATATGTTTTTTAAGCATCTGCGCATTGATCACAGAATCAATTTTGCGGGAAACGCTGTCCGGGACGGTGTTGATCTGGGCGAAACCCTTTGAGGCAACCAATAATACGAGGACGACGAATAGCTTTTTCATTGTTTTTGGTTTTTTGTTTTCAAATTGATGGTGCAAAGGAAAAGGGTCCCTGAATTACTTTAAATTTTATTAGACGAAACCCGGAAATTATTCGACAACTTAATAAAAAGAGTGAATCTTCCCATTTCGTCGAAAAAAAGGGACATTTGGTCGATAAAATTTCCAACATGCCTGATAATGAATGTTACTTTGCTGAAAATTACCTGAATGGAAGAGTTCATTAAAAAGGCCTACAAGATTTTATGGGGTCGCCTGGGGCGGAATATTATTTTCTGGACACTATTTCTGGGTGAATGGATATATAATGTTCCAGTTCCAAATGCATATCCTTCTGGCTGGTACTGGCTCTTTAGGATTATTTATTGGCTATTAGTGGCTGGCCTCACCTATTTCAACACGCTTTTCCTGATACCTAAGTTATTAACCAGGAGAAAATATTGGTTCTATATTTTATCAGCGGCTGCAGCCTGTTATATCATCGCCTTCTGCATTGCGCTGTCATTTAATATCATGATGCATGAATTCCCTAAGATGCATATCGAGGATGTAAGTTTCATTACAACAGATGTGCCATTAAGTTATTCCTGGAGCGCCATGATGGAAGGTGCCAAAAATTATTTCTATTTTATGATAGAATGGGTTTGTGTATTTAATATGGCCTGGTACTTAGCCGAATACGCGCGCCAGCAGAAAGTAATTGAAGAAGCAAAAAAAAAGCAAACGGAAACAGAGCTGATCTTTTTAAAAGGCCAGATGAATCCCCATTTTTTATTCAATAACCTGAACAATCTTTATGGGCTCGCTCTTAAAAAATCAGACAATACGCCAGAAGCTATTCTGAAATTATCTTCCATACTACGATATCTGTTGTATGAGTCTGATGTTGAAACCGTTATTTTCGAAAAAGAAAAGGAAGTGATGAATGCCTATATAGACCTGGAATTGTTGCGTTTATCAAATATAGACCATCTTCATTTTACAATTTCATCGGATGAAAATTATCATATACCGCCTTTACTATGGCTACCCGTTTTGGAGAATGTATTTAAACATGCGACAAGGGTAATTACAGATAATTATTTTATTGAGTATCGTTTTGAAATAAGGGACCATGTGCTAACTATCTTTTCCAAAAACAACTTCAAGGCAAACACTAATGGCAGCGGGCTTGCGAAAGAAAAAAACGGTGGTATCGGGCTTGAAAACCTGAGAAAAAGACTTTCTTTGCTCTATCCAGGAAAGCATACCATAGAAACAAGTCATGATGATGCTTTTTATACTACGGAAGTAAAAATCAGTTTAGCCTGATATGAAAAAAATAAGGACATTAATTGTTGATGACGAGCCTATTGCACAGGAAATCCTGGAGACCTATATTGCCAAAATACCGGAGCTTGAATTAGCCGGTAAATGCAAAAACGCCCTCGAAGCTTTTAGCATTCTCAATAAAGGTGAGATCGACCTCATGTTACTTGATATAAACATGCCGGAAATAAGTGGCATGGATTTTTTGAAGAGCCTTAAAAATCCACCTCTTGTCATTTTTACGACGGCGTATTCTGAGTTTGCTATTGAAAGCTATGAACTCAATGCCATTGATTATCTATTGAAGCCCATATCGTTTGACAGATTTTTGAAAGCGATTGATAAGACCATAAAAATAATTCAACCAGGAACCCCGGCGATATCATCATCTTCAAAGGGCCAGGATAAGCTGCAGGAAAATAGTGCAAACCTGATTTTTGTAAAATCAGAAGGGAAGCTTATCAAGATAGATCTCAGTCAATTATGGCTGGTAGAAGGGTTGAAAGATTATGTTGTATTGTGGATAGGAGATTCAAAAGTGATTGTACATACCACCATGAAAAACATCGAAGAACTGCTTCAAAATAATTCTCATTTTATAAGGGTTCATAAATCGCACGTTATCAATATCCGCTTTATTTCAGAAGTATGGGGTAATTCTATTAAGATCAAAAACCAGACGATTATTATAGGTAATACCTACAAAGAAGATGTAGATAAAATGCTGGATGAGTATAAGTTGTTGTAGCCATGCGTTCTTGTCATTTCGACGATAGGAGAAATCTTGTTGAGGCAAAGTAGGCCTGGCATTTTGTCAAAAATAAAATAGATTCAGCTCCGCTGAGCCTTCAGGTTCTCCTTCCGTCGAAATGACAGCCCAATCAAATATCCTTAGACATAAACCTATGTGGAATGGTAACCTCCATAAATTCATCCCCTTCAATAATATATCCCAGTTTCAGGTAAAAAGGAATGGCGGTCAGGCGTGCGTGTAAAATTATACGGTTGTAGTGGTTTTCGGATGCCCATTGCTCCGCAAATGATACAAGCCTTCTCCCGATACTCTGGCCCTGAAATTCAGGTTCAACTGCAAATTGTCGCATTTTTACGACTGCATTTTCCAAGGGCGACATAATCAAACAGGCAACCAGTTTATTTTCAGTAGAAAAAGCACAAAGATGATTGTCTTTGTATTCAAGGGCTAGTGCCTCAGCATCAAACTTTAGATTTAGTGGTTGTCGCAGTACTTTATACCTTAATTCAATGGTATTGTAATAAGCTTTACCACCAAATTCGATCTCTTTAAAATACAAAAGTCTAGCGCTTTAACTATTTATCAAGCAAAAACATCTTTGCCTCTTTTTTGGAAATATCATCTGCTATATTTTCGTGGCTCATCCGTCCCGGTTTCATAGTTGCCATCACTCTGCCATCTTTTGCATCCAGTACCAGGTCGCGAAGCAAAACATTGATTTTGCCAGACATGGTAGGGGTTGCTTTCATTGGCAATACTTCTACGTATGCATAGTTTGAATCATTGTTCATTACCGCATCATCAATGGCTTTATAGTCCACTATTTGTATGGGATGATAATATTCTTCTTTTAGGTCTTGCAGCGTGGTTTTGGAAGAAATCTGGCTTTTAGCAATTAAGAGTGTTCGTCTTTTGAGAGCCCTGTTATTTTTCTCCATCTCCGCCCTGAAATCTTTGATCTGGTAATCAGGAGTTTTCATAACCTTCCCAAATACATATTGCATCATCTGAATAGCATAGGTAAGATCAGCTCCGGATGGGTACGCAACCGGAAATGAAACGGAATAGATGTCGACCAATTTTTTATCTGAATTTACCAATTGAACGGAAAGGACGCCATAGCCCTTGCTTTTGCTGTAATCACGAACCGAATCGTTATACTCACTACCATATACAGGCCCAATATCCATAGGGTCAACTTTTGAATTTTGAACGGTATAATGTAAAATCGCATATTTACCTGCTTTACCATCCCTGACAAGGGCGGCTACTTTTGGTGCTGTCATATATTCTACCTTCTTACCAAATTTGTAGTTCTTGTCTACCACGGTCTGCATAAGCTGGTTAAAATTCGCAACACCGTCTTTGTATCTCTGTTGCAAATCAGGAGTTGGGCGAAGGTCCATAAGTGTACGCGTTACTTCTTCCTGGGTTTCCACGAGGAGTATTTTACTTTTTATGGTGTTAACATCTGGTTTTTGGGGCGTATCAAACTGCGCATAAGCCGGTGCAAGCATTAGTGCCTGAAGGGCCAGAATTCCGATCACTTTTTTCATATTCACTTTTTGAATTGACTTTAACTTTAAAACTTGTCCTCTTCTATAATGAGCAAAAATAGCGTGTTATGTTTGAATGTTGGTATGTGGCAACAACTTTTTTAGCCCTGGTCATCAAAATATCCTTAGAACAGGATCATTTAACATCCCATCAAACAACAACTATCTTTGTACCGCAAATTTCATTTGGTTAGATGTACCTCAGTTCTGTAAAAGTAGAAAATTTTAAAAATTATGAGGCGGCTGAGGCTACGCTATCGCCTGGCCTCGTCTGCTTTACAGGGCCTAACGGCGCCGGGAAAACCAACCTTCTTGATGCTATATATTACCTGTGTACAGGCAAAAGCTATTTCAATTCCATTGACCAGCAGCTAATTCTGGATAATGCTGATTTTTTTAGTATTAAGGGAGAGTTTGTCAAAAACAATATACCTATTTCTCCCTCTCCTGAAGGAGAAAATCCGGGAGGATTTTTGGAATTGAGGGGTGAGGCAGATTCCGTCCTTTGTGTATTGGTAAAGGGCCGGAAAAAAGTCATTAAAAGAAACGATGAGCCATATGCAAGATTGATAGATCATTATGGCATTTTTCCCGTTGTAATGGTGGCCCCTGGTGATATGGAATTGATAACAGGCGGAAGTGAGGAGCGCAGGAAATGGCTTGATAGCGCGATTTCTTTATTGAACAAGGAATATCTTATTCAACTCATCAGGTATGACAAGATTTTGCAACAGCGTAATGCCGAATTACGCAAAATAGCCTCCGAAAATGGAAACCAGGCCACAGAACTAATTAAAACATATGATACTATGATGGCTCCAATTGCTGAAGACATTCATCATACCCGTAATAAGTTCAGCCAGGATTTTTTACCATTTTTTGAAGATTATTACCATCGCATTTCTCAAAAAAATGAAGAAGTTAGTTTTCAGTACCTGAGCGCCATGCGCGAAGGAAATTATTCCCAATTGCTCGAACATTCAATTAAAAAAGACCTGATCCTGCAACGAACTAACGTAGGGCCACATCGTGACGATCTCGATTTTCTGATTGGGGGTAAACCATTGCGAAAATTTGGATCTCAGGGGCAGCAAAAGACATTTCTATTGGCTTTAAAACTGGCAGAACGACAGTTTATCAAATCGGAAACCGGTCAAACGGCTTTATTGTTGCTTGATGATGTTTGTGAGCGGCTCGACGGGCATCGTTTGAGTATCCTGTTTCGTCTGATAGTGGAGGACGGCACAGATGGACAGGTTTTTTTGACGGATACATCAGCGGAGAGAGTGAAAGAGTATGTAGGCAATGATGCTAATGTGCAGTCGTTTAAAGTAGAAAAAGGGAAACTGGAAAAAGAAGAATGAAGAAAAGTGGCAGCTATATACTTTTCGATAAAGCCTTTGCGTCTTTGCGTCTTTGCGTGATGTTTTTTTCTCGCAAAGCCCGCCCGGCCATGCCATTCGGACGGGGCGCAAAGGCGCAAAGAGGTCGGATTGTATTAAGAATATCAAATTATTCAAAATCAGCACTTTTATTTCTCTTTATCATCAATAGTCTTTTTGCAAATGCGCAGGATATACTAAACCGAAAAGCCGCTATCGATTCTACCTTTTTAGGCGTGGAATATTATGCAAATGAGAACATTGATGACGCTATTCAAATGTTTACCTCAGCGCTTAAATCAGACAGTACCTATGATGAAGCCCGCTACAGGAGGGCAAACGCGTATTATGAGCAAAACAATTATAAATTAGCCAGAAATGATTATCAATGGCTTGTGAATCATCATATCAAAAATGCTGATGTATATGAGAGGTTAGGTGATATGGATACGGCCACGCAGAATTTTAAGGATGCTTTACCGCTATTTTCGGAAGCTATTGCCATAGATTCTACCCAGGGCAGTTATTTTGCAGCGAGAGGTCTCACCTTCTTTTACTTCGAAAAATATGAAAATGCCTCAATAGATCTAAACAAAGCCGTAGATCTAAATTACACCAGCGCTGATTTGTATTCCAAGCTTGGCTATGCCAAATTAAGAACAGGAGATAATAAATCAGCTGCCTTGTATTTTACAAAAGCTATTGACGCCAATCCAAAGAATTATGAGGATTATGCAAATAGGGGGGATGCTTTGGTTGCGCTACACTTGCTGGATGAAGCAAAAGAAGACTTGTTGTATTACATGAAATATGATTCTACAGATTACTCAGTCTGGTACAATCTTGCCAGGGCAGACTACGGTCTTAAACAATATGATTCCTCGATTGCATCCTATAAAAAAGTGATAAGTCTGAAACCTGGATATGGGGATACCTATTTTAGGCTCGCACTGGTTTATGGTGATAAAGGGGATTATAAAAATGCAGTAAACAGCTTCGACAATGCGATCAGGGAGTATCCAAAAGACGCTTATTTATATTACAACCGGGCTATCGCCAAGGCCAGGCTTAATGACGGCTCAGACTATTGTGCTGACCTTAAAATAGCTGCTGATATGGACTATGAGCTGGCTATAAACATGATGAAAAAGGTTTGCAAATAATTACGAATTATGAATTACAAATTACGAATGGGGCTGGCGCGTGATACTTTTAAGACAAGTTAAAAATCCGTAATTCATAATTCATAATTCGTAATTGAACTACATTGGCTCTAATTTTGCAAGCGCATCCCCAAAAAATAATTAGTGAAGAAAATATCCCTAACTCTCATCAGTCTGTTTGTTGTTTTGTCTATTCAGGCTCAGCAGAATATGAAAACGAAACAGAATGTCGCTGCTGCAAAAGGCAAAATAACAGGTAGGATATTGGATTCCGCTTCCAGGCAGCCCATTGGTTTTGCCACAGTAACCCTCCGTAGGGCAGAAGACAATAAGATAATCAACGGTGCTTCAACGGGTGATAATGGCGTATTTGCCGTAGATTCGGTATCAAACGGCACTTTCATCGCCACATTTAATTTTATCGGCTATAAAAAGCTGGTAAAAAAGGACATTGTCATTTCTGACAAAATAAGGAAAGTATCTCTAGGTGATATACTTCTACCGGAAATGAATAATCAAATAGGCACCGTAAATGTCACCCGTCAAAAAAATGTTATTGAAAACAAGGCCGACAGGATTGTTTACAATGTCGATAAAGATGTTACATCGCAGGGCGGCGTTGCGACTGATGTTTTAAAAAAAATACCCCAGGTATCCGTAGATATAGATGGCAATGTAGAAGTGCAAGGCAATTCTAATATTCAGTTTCTGATCAATGGGAAGCCCTCAACAATATTTGGGAACAATCTGACTGATGTGTTGCAATCCATCCCATCCAGCCAAATCGAAAAAATAGAGGTTATAACCAGCCCTGGTGCTAAATATGACGCAGAAGGCACAGGAGGCATTGTTAATATTGTCTTGAAAAAGAGCAAAATAGAAGGCATTAATGGCAATGTTTCAGGCTCTTTGGGTACCAGGCTTGAAAATGGCTCGTTTAATCTGAACGGGCGGAAAGGTAATTTCGGAGGTCACGTCTCGTTCAGTACTAATAATGCCCTTCAATCCACAACTTTAAGTTCGCTCAATAGCAAAACCAGCAACACAGCCGGTGATACTACCAATATTTTAACCCAAAGCGGACATAGTGCTTTTCTGCGAAGTGGTTACCAGGGTAATATTGGATTTGATTGGGATATAAATCCAAAAAACACGATCAGCATTAACGGAGGCTTTAATGGTTTCAGCCACGATGGAAATGGGAGCATCAACCAGCAAGCCATTACGCAGGGTGTTATGGGCAATATACAATCCACGTCAACAATCTTGAACAACACAAATAACTTTGGATCAAAGGGATACGACTACAGTTTGTTCTATAAAAAACTATTTGACAAGGATAAAGAGCAGTTGACTTTTCTATATTCCTCAAGTAATAGTTCTGACAATTCATTTTACCAGCAAACTTCGAATACCGCCAATAATGATACAGTAATATCTGGTACGAAGGGGGAAAATCCCGGCTCATCAAAGGAAAACAGCTTTTCATTGGATTATTCCCTTCCAGTAAATAAGGACATTACGATAGAAGCAGGTGCCAAGGCAGATTTGCTCGCCATAGCAACCACATCAAATGTTTATTTGCTGGATCAGGGCAACAACTATATTTATAACAGCAGCCAGAGCAATTCGCTTACTTACAACAGGAATATCTACGCAGGATACATATCGGGGAGTTTTGTGCTTTGGAAGGATGTCAATGTCAAGGCAGGCCTCCGCTATGAAAGGACGGTAACCAATGCCAATTTTGGTACCGGTGAAAGCGTAAACATCCCTGATTACAGCACCCTGGCGCCTTCTTTCGTTGTATCAAAAGATATTGGACATGATCAGACTCTCAAGCTTGCATATAATCACCGTATTCAGCGACCAAGATATGACGAATTGAACCCTTTTATCAATGCTTCGGACCCAAGAAATATGTCAACTGGTAATCCGGAACTCCAGCCAGAAGTTTCAGATAAAATTGAGGCCGGATACAACAAGTCATTTGACAAAGGGAGCAATCTGAATATTTCCTTGTTCTACCAGTACACGACTCATGACATACAGTCTTTTGTAACTTATTATCCGAAATATACGGTAGGAGATTCTACTTACAATAATGTAAACCTTTCCAAAAATGCCAATGTTGGATTGGATACCAGGACCGGATTGAATATTTCCGGTTCAGTTCCGTTTACGTCAAAGCTGATGGTTCGTGGAAATATAAGCGTATATGACAGGTATATTGCTTACAATGGCCTGACTAACAATGGCGTAGATTACAGAATGAACCTGAATGCAAGTTACCAGCTTGACAGCAGCTTTGTAGCAGAAGCTTTTGGGAATTTCAATTCTCCACGTACCACCATACAAGGCAAAAATGGATCCTGGAGTTCATATACCCTTGCCATTCGTAAGTTGATCATGCACAAACAAGGGAGCATCGGAATAACGGCGACGGATCCATTTACCCAATATGTAAATCTGACCACAACACTTTCAGGGACAAATTTTTCAGAAACAAGTGTGAGGAAGGTTCCGTACCAATCATTTGGTATCAGTTTTACTTACAAGTTTGGCAAACTCGAATTTAAGAGAGATAGTGGGCGAGAAAGCAATGATGAAGAAAATGGAGATTAAAGAAAACTTACCGTTAACCTTCTCCGAAGGAGAAGGATTAAGGATGAGGCCTAAACACCCATAAACTCTTCGGTCTGATGCTCATCCGCTGGCTTTTCGGTTCCCGGCTTAGCCATTTTGTCTGCGACATTATCACGGATTTTGCCGGCAAGATTCCTTATTTCATCAATGATTTCTTCACCTTTATCTGAGGTAACAAGGTAAGCGACAGCAGCTCCGGCGGCAGCCCCTGCGATAAAAGCAAGTATGAGTCTTGATTGATTTTTCATGTTCTTTGAAATTTTAGACGGCAAAGTTATGGAAATCGAATGAACCTTATATGCCAGAAGTATAAGCTTGGTTAAAATCGGAGACTAAAAAAACAATAACTTTGATATAGAATACAAATAAACCTTGCATTAATCAATCAATGAATAGGGTCGTTTTAATTCTTTTCATTTTAATCGCTTTTAACGCTCTTCAGTGCAAAAAGAGCAGTCCCGAAAGCCAGTTACCTCCGATAACTACTTCGGGAGCAAATACTTTTGGATGTCTTGTAAATGGAAAGCCTTGGGTACCAGGACACGGATCCTGGGATATTAGTTGGGGTAGTGGGCCGGAAAATAAATTGGGTGTAAGTGAAGATGTCAAAAACTATGGAATGAATGGTATTCTGATTGAAGCCAATTATTTTGAGAGCAATGCCACAACTGATTTTTATATTGACCTGCGGAATATTAGTACCATTGGAACATATAAACTTCCATATCATTTGATTTCATATGGTAACCGGGACACTAACTATTTCCCCTTTGACACTTTTGCCGTGTTTAATATTACAAGATGTGACACGACAGAGAAAATTATTTCTGGCACATTCTCATTTATAGGATATACAGATAGCACAAGAGCAAAATCTGCAACAATTAGCGATGGTAGATTTGATCTTCATTATCCTTTAACTATGCGATAATGGGATGGCTATTACAAACTCTCTCCAACCATCTCCGCAGCTTCCTCACCTACAAGACTACCAATAGCCACGCCCATGCCGCCCATGCGTACCGCACAAAACACATTTTTGCTCACAGGTTTTATGATCGGAGTCTTTTCATCCCCAAGACCCAGGATGCCGCTCCAGCGCATATCTACTTCGGGTTGGGCATAAGGTGCGATCGTATTATGAAGGATGTCTTCAAGCCTGTTTTGCACGAGATCTGTGAGGCCATCCTGGTCAGTATTCTCAGTCTTAAAATCCAGATTTCTGCCTCCACCAAGTAAAATCCTGTCCTCCACATTCCTAAAATAATAATAGCCTTTGTCATAGTGAAAAGTGCCTTTGAGTTTCAGTTTGGGTATGGGTTTGGTGATCAATACCTGTGCCCGATGTGGTTCCACAGGATAATCCGGCAACAACGTTTTCGAGAACCCGTCTGTACAAATTAAAACTCGTCCGCTTGAGACAATGATATCATCTTTAGAATGAATGGCTACAGAATTATTTTGGTCTTCAATATTGACGACATCAAACATATTAATGATAAGAACCCCTGCCTCATGTGCTTTGGCAACTAAAGCGCTCATCATTTTTCCTGTATCTATCTGGCCTTCGGCCAGGTTAACGATCATTCCCTTTATGCCTTTAAAACCAAATTGTTTGATCTGGTTTGTAGCGTCTTTATAAACAGTTTTAATACCAATAAGTGGAGAGATATTTTTATTGAGATAGCTGAGATTTTCAAGGCAAAACTGATACGCCTCTTCTGAATCGAAAACCTCAAAACCACCCCAATTGTGAAAGTCAATCGCTTTGTCAACAAGGTTCTTACGTAGTTTTTGGAGTCCTTTCCATCGTCTTTCAACTAATGAAAATACTGTTGTTTCACTTTGCGATTTCAAATCATCAAGTAATTCACCGGGACTACCGAAACAGCAAAATCCGGCATTCCTGGAACTGGCGCCCATGCTTAAAAGGCCTTTGTCTAGTACGACAACCTTCAGTTTTTTATACTTTGTTTTGAGATGAATGGCAGCATTTAAACCAACAATGCCACTGCCAATTATAGCAACATCTACATTTTCAAAGTATGTATCCTTTTCCCAAAAACTCAAGTTGGTTTCCATAGTCAGATTTGAATTTCATCAATGAAGTGCAAAAGTAGCAACAACGGGATAATGGTCAGAGCCCAGAACATGTAAGACCTTTGTTTTTCCAAGCTTAATTCGGGGATCAGTTAATACATAATCAATACGTTGCAATGGTATTTTGCCGGCAAATGTACTACCGAGCCCTAAATTTGTTTTCAGAAAAGTATCATTGAACTTTTCGGTGAGTTCCCGATAGAGAAAAGAAACAGGTGTATCATTAAAATCGCCACAGATAACAACTTTATACGGAGAGTTTTCTGCATATTCTTTTACTTTAAGGGCCTGGTAACTTCGTTTCCGAAACGCATCCCTTAATTTCACAAAAAACATCCTGTAATTGTCTCTTTGTGGCGATTTTAATGATACACCTGTTTCTTTT
>Ga0206979_1030_pt1 | contig 21470 bp, 15 predicted proteins | sample Alteio_BWMinCont_19_FD_153463 | JGI IMG/M metagenome (GOLD analysis project Ga0206979, IMG submission 153463) | Enriched cells from forest soil in Barre Woods Harvard Forest LTER site, Petersham, Massachusetts, United States -... | ecosystem: Environmental > Terrestrial > Soil > Temperate forest >... | reverse complement strand
CGTTTTCTTTCCCGAAACCTTTACGCTCGCGAACGGGCTGCAGGTGATCGTGGTGACGAACCATCTGGCTCCCGCAGTCACGGAAATGGTTTGGTATAAAATCGGCTCGACCGACGAGGTGAAAGGCAAAACCGGCCTCGCGCATTACCTCGAGCATCTCATGTTCCGCGGCACCGCGACAGTTCCACCCGGCGCATTCAGTCAGCGCATCGCGGCGCAGGGCGGCAGCGATAACGCCTTCACCTCCTACAATTACACAGCGTTCCATGAAACCGTGGCGGCCGACCGGCTCGCGATGGCGATGCAGATGGAAGCCGACCGCATGCAGAATCTTAAAATCGTGCCCGAGACGGCGCAGCCGGAATTGAAAGTCGTGCTCAACGAACGCCAGCAACGCACCGACAACAATCCCGAAGGCCGGTTCGAGGAAAAACTGCGCGCCACCATGATGCCGGACTATCCCTACGGCGTGCCGGTGATCGGCTGGAAGCCGGAGATCGAAAAGCTTACCGCCGCCGACGCGGAGGATTGGTACAAGCACTACTACGCTCCCAACAATGCCGTGCTCGTCGTTTCCGGCGACGTGACCGTGGACCAGGTGAAAAAACTGGCGGCAGATACGTTCGGCAAAATCCCGGCGCGCGACGTGCCGGCCCGCAAACCTGTTCCGCCGCCGCCGCTGCCGAAGGAAAGCCGATTTGCCGTCACCGATCCCGGCGTCGAGCAGCCGCAGCTTGAATGGGATGTGCTGGTTCCGTCCTACAGCTCGCAAAAAACACATGAGGCTTATGCCTACGAAGTGCTTTCCGAAGCGCTTGACGGCGGACAGGTGGGCGTGCTTTACCGCGATCTCGTCGCCACGCAGGGCATCGCCAGCGGCGTAAGCACCAGTTACGATCCCGACACGCGCGGCGATACGATCTTTATTGTCGCGGCGGTGCCGCAGCCGGGCAAGGATATGGAGGCGCTGGTTAAGGCGCTGCATGCGGAGATCGCGAAGCTCGCGCATGACGGCCTGCCCGCGAAGGATGTGGATACGGCGAAAAAACGTCTCATGCGCGAAGCCGTGTTCGCGCGCGACAGCCTCAGCGCGCCCGGTTATGTGTTCGGCGAAGGACTCTGCACGGGCCACACGGTCGAGGATATCGAAGCGTGGCCAGACCGTATTCATGCGGTAACCGCCGACGAAGTGAACGCGGCCTTGCGCGAACTTGCCGCCAATCCCCATTCCATCGACGGGCTGTTATTGCCCGACACGAATGCCACGCCCGCCGCGCGCGCCGCCACCCGCGCTCCCGCCCTCAGCCGCGACCAGAGCATCCGATGAAAATTCCCGGCGTCATTCTTGCCGTTATGCTTGTCGCCTGGAGCGGCGCCTCGCGGGCGACCGATATCGAGGAAGTGACGAGCGCCAAGGGCGTTAAGGCATGGCTGGTCGAGGATCATAAGCTGCCGCTCATCGCCATGAATTTCGCCTTCCGCGGCGGCGTGGAACAGGACCCGGTGGGGAAGCAAGGTCTTGCCACTCTGGCGATGTCGTTGCTGACGCAAGGGGCGGGACCGTACGACGCGTCCGCCTTCCAACAGCAAATGGCGGATCACGGCATTGTTCTGCATTTCGCCGCCGGCCGCGATCAGTTGGAGGGCGGCCTTAAGACGCTGGTCGAAGAACGGGAAACGGCCTTCGATCTGCTTCGCGTTGCCTTGACGCATCCGCGCTTCGATCCGGCCGAAATCGAACGCGCCCGCGCGCGGCAGCTTACGCGCATCCGCTTTCAGATGGGCGATCCGGATTGGCAGGCGCGTTATGCGTTGCTCAATTATATATTTGCCGGGCACCCATATGGCGAGCGCAGCCTCGGCACGCTCAAAACCCTCGCCGGACTTACCGCCGACGATATCGGTAAATTCGCGGCTACCCGTCTCGCACGCGGAAATCTTATCGTCGCCGTGGCGGGCGACATTACGCCGAAGGACCTCGAGATTGCGCTCGATAAGGTATTCGGCGATTTGCCTATAGATGCGAGTCTGGCGGAAATTCCGGAAGCCAAATGGCCGAAAATGCCCGCATCCATTTTGGTACCGCGCGAAGGCACGCAAACGGATTTGCTGTTCGCCGAACCCGGCCCGAAACGCGACGATCCAGATTGGTACGCGGCGCAGATTGCCAATTATATTCTCGGCGGCGGCGGATTTTCCTCGCGGCTTATGCAGGAAGTGCGCGTCAAGAACGGATTGACCTACGGCATCGATACCGGCCTTGCACCGATGAAGCATGCGGCCATGATTACCGGCGACGCCGCCACCGACAATCCCAAAACCGGGGATGCGTGGAACATTACGCAGGATGTATGGCGTAAATTTCATCAGGACGGGGCGACGCCGGAGGAAATAAAATCCGCCAAGGATTATCTTACCGGCTCGCTGCCGCTCACGCTCACCTCGACCGACGCGATTGCCGAAACGCTGGTCGAACTTCAATTCGAAAAACTCGGGCGCGATTATCTCGAGAAACGCGAGCAGATCATCGGCGGCGTGAGCGACGGGGCCATTAAAGCGGCGATCGGAAAATGGTTCGATCCGGCGAATGTAAGCGTCGCGATGGTCGGCGAGCCGAAGGGCGTCAAGCCTTCCACAACGCAAGAGCAGGTGCGCGAGTAATGATCGCGGACGGCCTCGCCCGGTCGAAGGCGTGGCAGGATCTGCAGCGCCACCGGGAAAGCCTGCGCGCGCGTTCGTTGCGCGATATCGTTCTTGCCGATGCGGACCGACTGGCGCGGTTTCAGATTGCGCATCGCGGGCTGCGGTTCAATTTTGCGCTAAACTTTGCGACATCGGAAACCGTCGATCTTCTCGCGAAGCTGGCGGGTGAGCAGAAACTGGAGGAAGCCCGCGCGCGCATGTTTGCGGGTGAGCGCATTAACTCTACCGAAAACCGCGCCGTTCTGCATACCGCCCTACGGCAAAAGGGCGACGCGCCGGTTCGCGTCGATGGCAAGGATGTGATTCCCGAAATTCGCGCGACGCGACGCCGCATGACGCAATTTTCGGAGGATGTGCGGGAAGGGCGTCGGCTCGGCGCGACCGGCAAGCCGATCCGGCATGTGGTCAATATCGGCATCGGCGGGTCCGATCTGGGGCCGCGCCTTGCGGTGAAAGCGCTTGCGCCGTTCGCCAAGCGGGTCGAGACGCATTTCGTCGCCAATGCGGATGCGTTCGAGCTTTTGAGCATCATAAGCAAGCTCGACCCCGCCGAAACGCTTTTTCTTGTCGTGTCGAAAACCTTCACGACGCAGGAAACATTGTTGAATGCGAACACCGCGCATCGCTGGCTTGCATCGAAGCTCGGCGAGGCGGCGACGGCCCGGCATTTTGTCGCTGTATCGGTTAACCAGAAAGAAGTAGAAAAATTCGGCATTGCCGCCGCCAATATGTTCCCGATCTGGGATTGGGTCGGCGGCCGGTTCAGCCTGTGGTCGGCGGTCGGGCTGAGCATCATGCTCGCGATCGGCCCGCAGCATTTCGACGCCATGCTGGACGGCGCCGCAACTATGGACGATCATTTCCGTACCGTGCCGTTTGCGCAGAATATGCCCGTGATGCTCGCATTGCTCGGCATCTGGAACCGCGATTTTCTCGGCTCTTCCGCGCTTGCCGTCTTGCCTTACAGCGAAAGACTGCGGGATTTTCCGCGCTATTTGCAGCAGCTTGAAATGGAAAGCAACGGCAAGACCGTGACGCGAGATGGACATTCCGCCACGTATGAAACCGCGCCGGTGATATTCGGCGAATGTGGAACGGTCGGCCAGCACAGTTTCCACCAGTGGCTGCATCAAGGCAGCGACATCGTGCCCGCCGATTTCATCGGCATCGTCGAGGACGATCTCAACGAGCCCGAACATCACCGCGCCTTACAGGCGAATATGGCGGCGCAGGCGGCGGCGCTTGCCTTCGGAAGGCCGCAGGCGGCGGTCCCGCAGGAAATTTATCCGGGCGGACGGCCGAGCAATCTCATTCTCCTCGACCGTCTCGATCCGTTTCATTTCGGGATGTTGATTGCGCTTTACGAGCATAAGGTTTTCACCCAAGGCGTCGTTTGGAACATTAATTCCTTCGACCAGCCCGGCGTGGAGCTTGGCAAGCAAATGGCGCGGTCGCTGGAGACAACGAAGGCCGGGATCGACGAAAAAGACGTTATTCTTGAACAGGTGTTTAGATTTGTAAGCGGGCGCTAACCACGAAACGCGACATAAAATTACCACATATTAGTAATTAAGTGCCGTTTGAAAGTAATTTAGCGATTGCCGTACTTATATCGGTGTCCCTATAAGTCAGCTTGCAAGAACAAGAATATTCCTCTGGCTGTGGTCGAATAAAAGCAATGTATATGGGTCGTTTTGATAGTCGATATTTTTTGAATGTGGGTGGTGTTGCTTTAATTTCGCTGATTGCAATTCCCGCCGCTGTTGTGGTTTCGAGCATCCTCTCGGCCTATTGGCTTGAGCGGGTCGCCGTGTGCGCAGCTACGCGCCGTCCGCTCGACTATAAACATCCATTCTTTGTGCAGGAGAGAGTGGGGTCGAACGGGACGACATTCGACTGCTTTAAATTCCGCACGATGAGGGATCTTGGCTCCGACGGGCGCAGAGTGACTGTTGCCGGCGACCAAATTGGACCGCGAACTATAAAATATTTTGGCCCGTTGATCCGGAAGTCTGGCGCCGACGAACTTCCTCAATTGATCAACGTTCTACGGGGAGAAATGGCCATTACCGGCGGTTTGCGCCCAAAGACGCTAAGAGAATATTTTTTGGCAGCCGGATTGCCTCTGGAAGACGCCGCATCTGCGACGGAGCGGTTTCAAGGATATGCGAGAGAAGGGAAAGCGGTCCAAGCGATCAGGGAGCTTGCTGCCGAAGGCAAGCTGGATTCCATGTGGGCCGGAAAAATAAGCAGGGTTCTTGAAGCAAGACCTTCAATTATCGGCCCTACGCAAGTGATGCCGGGCGACCGCGTTCCCAAAACGCCGGGCGATGTAAGGGCCACACGGACGATGATTCAGCTTCAGCTAAATTATATGCATAAACATAACTTGCGCACCGATATGGCAATATTTTTGGCCGCTTTTTGGAAAGTTGCCAGGCTTGCAGGCGATAATGTGCGTCCGGAACGCGGATTGCGCCTCCTTCGCAATATAAAAAACCGCCTTTAATCATTCCGCGTAGGTCTGTAATGCGGAAAGCTTGATGCCCTAGAATACCGCGACAAAATCGACGATCAAAAATAGGTATCAATATAAATCAATAAGTTGTAATGCTGGCGGCACTTTACGAGCATAAGGTTTTCACGCAAGGCGCGATCTGGAACATCAATTCCTTCGAGCAGCCCAGCCCGGCGTCGAACTGAGCAAGCAAATGGCGCGCATGCTCGAGGCGAAAAAACCGGCCGCTGGACCGGAAGGGGCTTTTCTTGCGTGGTTGTTTGAAACCGTGATACGGCCGTAGAATTGGCGTGCCGTAGCGGACGAAAACTGGCGCTTTTCCATTAACTTTCATTTCGCCGCATGAATCAGCTAATCGACGCTCAGGTTTGTAAGGAGTAGGTTTGCTATGTCCGGGTCATTAGACGTGCCGTATCGGCAAGCGGGTCTGTTGATTAAATTCTGCACCGATTATGGCGACAGAACGTCATCGATGTGAAAAAGTTGCTAATGCAAACTTGGTCATTTGGCCAATGTTGCCCATGTTGTGCGGTACTGCGTATTACCGGCAAAATAAATGCGGTACTCGGGATGCCGGCGCGCTACCTCGACGGGTACTTGAAACGAGAAATGTCCCAAAGCATCGGTGAAACTGGAGCCAATGGTCTTCATACCCCGCCTAACTTCAATCTCGTTTCGCATTATTTCCTTGTTATGCCGGTCAAGAAACATAATGCCAACATAACCCGAAACCCACGAAGTGGGAGCTGTTTTCATTGGGACATTGATTTCGAAATGATCGCCTACCGTAACAGGGAAAGCCGGCGAATTTATGAGAACAGCATGATTTTCGTCAGCTATAAAATGTTGATCGCCTTGGGGAGAAACAAAAAGATATTCGGTTGTTTGTTCCGAATTCATGTCGTGATAGTGAATGGTTCCGAGGGTTACCTCGGCCGGAGCCGTGCAGTTACATTCCGTGTCCAGACGTAGTCCCAGTACGGCGTAAGTTGCGCCGGAGGGAACAGACCCCTTAAAATTCCTCGTTTCCTCAAAGCTTTGCGCGTTGCCGTTGTCGAGTGCCGTAATTTCGACATTGGCGTTGGTAATCGGTAAATCATTTGTTGCACCGGCAAGCCGTCCTGATAAATTCATTTGCGCCCCCTGATAAGAGGTCACGATTAGGCGCGAGGGCTGGGCAAAATATCTATCGACTAAATTGGTCATGGTCCCGTATGTCGTTTCGGGCAGTACGTGGTCTGGTTGAAGATTCCACGTTTGAATGAATACCAGGTCGGGCAAAAGCCCCATCATCGACTCGATCGCGACGAAATGTTCTTCTGCATGACGAACCCATTCGATTCCGGTGGGGAGGGGATTGCTATTATAAATAAATCCCACGGGGATTCCTGCCTGATGGAGACGAGTCGTTAAATCGATTAAATGGTTTTGCCACGGCCCATCCCACGCTATGTCTGCGCTAAAAAAGGCTAAGGGTTCGCCAACAGCTTTTTGGTAAGCGGCCAGCCATGTCGATATTTGTTGTTCCCAATCTGACGGTTCTTGATTTCCAATAGGTTCGGCATCACCAACCTTTACAGATGGGAATATTGTTCGGACTGCTTTAATATTGTTAGCAACATTCTTTGCAATTTCTTCCACGGAAGAGCGACAAGCTTTATACCCTGCGACAGGCAGCGATGAGTAATGCCCAAACCACAGGGGTTCATCCATAAAGATGTATTTTAGATCACCGCCAAGCTTCTTGATCCGTGCCGCAATTGCCGGCGCTGTTCCATCATACCCTTCACCACGTCCACAACCAGCACCGGGTGTCACCATTCCATATTCGATAGCAAGCCCAATATTCCTTACGCGTAAGTTGGCGATCACAGTTTGCAGGTCTTGATCCGAAGCCTGGATAAAGAACTGCGGATAAAGCTTGAAAACTTTAATATGCGAAGCGGCTTTTGACCAGGGAGCATGCGGGCGAAAGAGATCCATATAATCCGCCGCGCCACCGCCGCCAATTTCTGGACGAATGACATGATCCATCGGCGCGAACCATACCTCTGGCTCGCCAGCATAGGCAGCGGTATAAGAAGCGAAAAAAAATATGGCCGCCCCGCATATGGTAACGGCCTTTGCAGCAGCTTTCTTAGAGAAATAATCTATAATCATTTCAGTCACTCTGAGGACAACAACTTGGTACTCAGATTCATACCCGATTGGCGTGCTGTAACGGATGAATCTGAGTACTGAAAATTGACATTAGCAACTCCTCATCCTTCGCTATCTCGCACACCGAAAACAGAGCAACTGGCCTCCTAACGCCCTGGAAATTCTGAGGATATACGCTTTTCTGCCGTCATTGTGAGGAAGGGGGCAAAATGGCCCATCCTATGGTAACAGGCGGGATGTCTGCACCTGTTCGCCGTTTAAGCACCAGTGGTTTTTGAATCTCAGCCTTTGAGAAATTTTGGACATAACTCGGCATAGCTTGCGTCTGGTTTTTGCAGGCGCAATTCGCAATGCACCAGACTAATACGGCTCCGTATTGCTCGATGTCTTTCGGCTTAATCCATGGGCTAATTTTATAATCCCCGTCGATTAGTACGTGCTGCCGTCCGGGGGGGATAGTAAGCAATATTACCCGCAGGCCATGTATCGCCGATAATATAACGCAGCGGCACATGATATTTCTGTTCCCATGTTCCAATCACCGCTTTTGCTAAAGCGCGACCGGGAAAGTATATGCGTTGAGATTGATGGGTTACATAAGGATAAAAAACACTCGCTCCGGCATAGCTGGCAAGAATGACTATGAAAACCGAAAGCCAGCCAAAAGTGAAACGCCGCAAAGCCCTCGATGAAATTGCATTCTGAAAGTGTTTAACAGCCCATATACCTAAAAATCCCAGAATTGGCGTGCCCCACATGTCATGCAGTCTTGCTCCTGACAGCCCCATAAGAAGCAATAAAACCAAGGGTCCAAAGGTGACGGCATATAGGAATGACTCGTCGAACGATAACGGCCTCTCTATTTTTTCTGGCGAAAATATTTTTTTGCCGATGAGCGCGAGAAGAAGAAGAATAAAAGGCAACGTGACGAGTATCTGGCTTATTAAAAACCTTAAGGGCCGCATGATATATTCAACGTTCGAATCGAGATGATGCATGCGGCTTTCCATGTAATGGATAGGCATAAAGTTATTGTTCGCCAGCCAAACGAGATGGGGCAGAAACAGCAAGAAAGTCGTGAGAACGGCAAGATAAGGGCCTTTACCAATTAGCCGCCGGCGGCTTTCGGGATGCACGACCAATAACAGACCCAAGATGAGCAGTATGATTACGGTGCTATATTTGGAATAAAGACCGCAGGCGCTCCATAAGCCGAGCAGCACCCAATCGCTCCCGCGATCGTCTTTAACGGCGCGATGAAAGAATAACCCGATCAATGCCCAAAACGGCAATTGCAGTACGTTGGGATTAAATTCAGGGCTGGTAAAATTATAATAGACGACGCCTTCCAGCAGCAGCACAGCTAGTAGCGCCGCCTGTTCTGTCAGAATCCGTCGCCCCGTTTGCCATACCGCCCAGAAAGCGATGATGACCGCTAACTGGCTGGCAAAAAAGTGTGTCCACGGCGCATGACTCGTTAAATGTGTCAGGATTTCCAGCCACCACGCCTGCATGGGCGGGTGCTTGTATGTTCCGAGCAACCACTCGTGACCCCATACATAACCTTCAACAACATCCAACGGCGCATTTGGGCTCACAAGCGTCGGGACAAGAGTCCACAGCGATAGATGCGCAACGGCGAAAGTCCAAAACAAACGTGATGAAGATGAAGCAGCCAGGGCGACACAATGACGGACACCCGATACAAATCGGCCTTTCATAGACATCGCTTCCAGCAAAACAGCCACTAATAAAACTCCAAATATATGTGAAGGGCCGACTCGGTTAACGGCGACAAATCGCGACCCGTGACTTCTAAACAGTCATTTATGCAGTGTAAACGTCCCATTCGAGCGGCGTTCTTCGCAAGGTCAGAAAACCGTTGCGATGGCGTAATGGCAATTAAGATTTATTGCCTTATTTGAAAAGCCGCCGTGAAAAAAATTCGCATCACAGATTTTTTGAAGCTTAAGAGGATACCAAGATGATAGCGAGCCTTATCGCCGTCGACGGTCGGATAGTAAGGAGAAAACTCGGTACTCTGATTCATATCTGAATGGCGGCCGGACCGATTACATTAAGGATGAGCAAGATACTTTCCTCGCTTATTCAATAAGTCGTGGCGGAAATATTAACCATAAAAAATTATTATTTAATAAAATACGTTGTTTTATTCTAGGCCACGATCCAGTTCATGTGTATTCGGTAGTTATAAATTGTATTTTGAGAAGGACAAAAACTCATGGCTCGGATGATGCTTTCCAGAAATTCTCGTTACGCGCTTGTCCTTCTCGCCTTTTTATCTGTTTTTTCCTTTAGCCGCGCCGCCCTCGCGGCCCAAGTGGTCGGTTATATCGATGGCGTTGATAATATATATGGCCAATATGTCGTAGTGGGGTGGGCTTGTGTGGTTGACCAGCCGACGCCCATTAATGTCGAGCTTTACGTTGGCGGACCGCCCGGCACCGGCACCGAGATCGGCAACGCCTACCCCGCCAATTTCGCAAGTGAACCCGGTGTAGCAGCCGCCTGTAATTCCACGGGCACGGGTTACCGTTATCAAATTCCGCTCGCATATTCCACGCTGCTTACGTATGGCGGAAAAGCGATCTACGTGAATGGAGTTTCGCCCGACGGACAATCGTCCGCAATTCTTGCTCAATCCGGCACTTTTAATGTGCCTGCAGCACCCGCCACGGGATCCTTGACGATTGCCGGTACACCCAGCCCGTGTATTGCCACTGCCGCAGGCCCTTGCACTTCTACGATCACATGGAATGCTTACGGCCCCGCCCAAATCTGGCTGCAAGTGGATGGGCAACCTAATGAAACATTGTTCGCCTGCAACGCCAGCGGCACGCAGGCAGCCCCATGGATACAGGCGGGCCATACTTATACCTTCAGCATGTATCAGGCCACTTCGTGCAGCCTCGGCGGACGCGGCGCGGCGATAAATTCGGTCTCCATACAAGGCGTACCTGTTATCAGTGGAAATCCCAGCCCCTGCCCCATGAATCAGGCAGGCCAATGTACGGTCACAATCAATTGGAACAGCTACGGCACCAGCCAAGTCTGGCTGCAAGTCGATGGGCAAGCTACGGATAAATTATTCGCCTGCGGCATCGGCGGCACGGCGCAAGCGCCATGGATACTGCCGACACACAGGTATGTGTTCAGCGTTTATCAGGCCAGCTCATGCGCCCCGAACGCGCGCACCGGTACCGCATTAGGTTCGGTTACGATTCGCGGCACGCTTAACGGTAATTGCGGAGCGGCGGATGAAGTTATGACCGGCACCGCACCCTCGGCCAATCTTTGCGCCACGGGAACGCCCTCGCAAATATCGGGCGCCGGACCCTGGATGTGGAGTTGCAGCGGTGCTGATGGCGGGGTGCCGGCGTTTTGTGTGGCGCCATCGAGTATAACATATCTTCCGCAAAATTATGCCGGCATTGCGGCGGGCTGCGGCTGGAGCGCCGCACAAGACGTCGCTCCATGCATTCAAGCTGCCTTGAACGACGCTTCGAAGACGGGCGGCACCGTCTCCGTCCCTCAGGGGCAATGGAATCTCGGCAATACTTTATCCCTGCCGTCCAATGTGACGCTCCAAGGAGCAAGCGCCGCAACGACGACGCTTCAGCCAATGACGGCCAATACATCGGATTTTCTTTTGCTGACGGGGCGCAATATTGCGGACGTGCTCGTGAGAAACATAACCTTCGACGGCGGCGGCCCCGATTTCAGCAACCCGAGCGTGGTCGCCGGAGTGACCACCGGAAATTATATTATGTTCGATAAGATTGCCGTGCAAAACACGCATGGCATAGGGCTTCTTCTGCAGGGCGGCATTACGAATTCCGGCGTAAAAAATAGCAGTTTTATAAATATCGGCAACCACTGGAAAACCACGCTGCAAAGAGCGGACCGTATTCAGGGTCTGGTATTTTGCTGCGGAACGAATACCAATAACTTCGCAACCGGCAACAATTTTCAAGATATCGGTTTGGATGCCCTTCAACCGGCCAATCAAGTCGGTTTCACGGCAATGTACAACGCTTTCAATCTGGAGAATAATCAACGGACTCTTGTTCCCTCGCCGGATTATGCATCGGGAATTTTCCCGCTGCAGAGTTCGAATGTATTAATTGGATATAATACGATTACCGGCGCCCAGGGAAATGGCATTGATGCTCCGGGACTGCAGAACTCCGCTATTTTCAATAACTCCATTACGAATTCGGGAGGGGCGGGCCTTGGTCTTTTCCTTGGGTATGACGGCACGACGCAATCGACAAATGTTACCGTCAGCAACAATCAGATCATGAACAATGAACAATGGGGGCCAGGCTGCTTCATGGGAGGCATAGCACTCGGCGGCGGCATTCCCAGCTATATCGACATTGCCAACAACACCGTAACCGACACGCAGGCCGTCAAGACGCAACGCTATGGCATACATTTGGTCGAAGGTTGCGGCAGCATCATATCCACGTTCGTTCAAAATATGACGATTAGCGGCAATAACCTGACGGGAAACAGCATAGCGCCGTTGGATAATTTTTTCCAATATTGCACGCAAAACTGTATCTATAGCGGCCTCTGATGGTTTCGGTTCCAGATCTCCACGACGATCAAATATGGCGCGCATTGCCTGCCGAGAATAACTACGAATCCGTAAAGTTCTTTCTAAAAACGCGATGTTGATCCCGACTCACCTCCCGGCAATTCATTTTAGCTTGCTCGCCTGATTGGACATTTCACATGGCGTGCCGTACAGAGAATGTATCTGAGTACTGGGAATTAACATTGCCGATCAGACGGACAGAGCCAAGGCTAGAGCAATTTCAAAATTAACTTACGTTTAAAGAAGATGTGATTCGCTGGATTCCTCACAAGGAAGGAGGAGCGAATGGCGTACGGGATTGATTTGCGGCGGCGCGTGTTAAAGGCATGCGATGGCGGCATGAAGCGGGCGGAAGTAGCGGCCAAGTATGAAGTCAGCCAGTCATTTGTCGAGAAACTGTTGCACCGGCGGCGAACGACTGGAGAGATTGGCCCCAAAGAGTACAAGCGCGGGCCAAAAGAAAAGCTGAAGGCGCACGAAGACCGGCTACGGGAGTTGGTGGATCGGCAGCCGGATATAACGCTGGCGGAGTTGCGGGATCGGCTGAAGGTCGATGTTCCTTTATCGACAATCTGGTATGCGCTGGACCGGTTGCGTTTGACGTTTAAAAAAAACCCTGTACGCCGCCGAACAGAAGCGAGCCGACGTGCAGGCAGCGCGGGCCGCATGGCAGGCAGCACAAAGCAATCTTGATCCAGCCAAATTGGTGTTTATCGACGAGACATGGGCCGCAACCAATATGACGCGGCGCTATGGCCGTTGCGCTCGTGGCGAACGGCTCGTCTGTCATGTGCCGGGTGGTCATTGGAAAACGACGACGTTTATTGCGGCCTTGCGGCACGACCGTATCACGGCTCCCGCTGTGTTCGACGGTCCGATCAATGGTGAGACATTCCTTGCCTGGGTGCAGCAGTTCTTGGCTCCCACGCTGTCAGCCGGCGACATCGTTGTTATGGACAATCTCAGCAGTCATAAAGTTGTTGGCATCAGAGAAGCGATTGAAGCGGCTGGCGCAACCTTGCTTTATCTGCCGCCCTACAGCCCCGACTTCAATCCCATCGAACAGGTCTTCGCCAAACTCAAAGCCCTGCTGCGCAAAGCCGCCGCTCGTTCCGTCGCTACGCTCTGGGATACCGTCGGACACCTTCTCGACCTCTTTCCGTCGGTCGAATGCTCCAACTACTTTGCCAACTCAGGCTATGCCGTACGTCAATTATGAAATGGCTCTAGTTGTTTAGTCCCACGGTGAAGTGCAGTGGATTAACGTTGAAGCGTGTCGGCTCGACCCAATCTCGTTGTCCTGCCAGAAACAGAGAATGAGCCTGTATCTCGTTTGGTTTCGCCACGATATCGAAGTGTGGGGTGTTAACTTCGGACTCCTTATCAAGAGCATTTACCGTGGTCACCTTTGCTACGTTCTCTGCTGGCTTCCTAATAATATTAACAAGCGGCACATAGCTGGAAACCATTATTTCATGTCCAAATTTGCGCCGGTAGGCCTTCAGGCGCAGCAACGAATTAATGATCCGCTCTTCCTTGTTTGCATAAATATGCATTATCATTATGGGGACGGATGCTCCAAAAATGTGACTTAAATCATTTGCCGACTTTTTTCTTGGTGCTCCCCATCTGCGTTCCGGGCTTTCTATTTCCTCACATCCCGCTTGAATTAAAGAGGCCATCATTTCGTCGAGCATGGCATCGTCGGGAAAAATTCCGTTGCTTTTGATTTTTGTCCAGACAATCAGCTGCCCATCAAAAGTCGAACCCATCTTTGTAAAAACCACCACGATTTGCTGTTTGTCGTTCTCGCTTGACCACCGAGTCAGGAAGTTGTTGGGGCATCGTATTGTGCTGTTTGGGCGAGAGGGCAAATCCTGAACTCTGACATTGACGCCCCATCTGCTTTCCATATCAGGCGTAAGGCCGTGAATTTGTAAAATTGGGCCGTCTTTTTAGTGCTGCGAATTGCCCTGAATTTATCCATGAGGCCAAGCATGGGGAGATTTTCAGGAGAATGCTCATTTTCGCGTCCATCACAATCTCAATGTTGGGTGCTGTCGTCGTTTGCATGGCTCCTCCATACATGCGCCTGTTCCTGCCATACGACGGTACCGGCTCCTATTCCGTTAGGGTATAACTCGCATTTTGTTAACTCGCGAATTTGCCTGGCTGGCAACTTTTGCGATTGCAAGCGACGAAAAGAAATTTTTACCTTAACTGGGGGCCGGGCCGAATATCGGTCGAATTATTAACTGGGGTTTGCGGCACCTTGTTAGGAAAGCAGATATTTCCACTGCGGTCGTATACTCTGTCGTTAGGCCCAAGAGAGAATCTATACACGGTGCTAAGGCATAAGCATTCTACGCAAAACTCAACACCTTCAGGAGTATGAGAATAAGCTTCACGCTGGCGCAATATGCGGTCCGCTTCTTCTGCGGTTATAGTTTCACCGAAATAAACTAAACCAACATTGTCTGAAGAAGCATATGCATAAATCCCCGCACTGTTCCCGTCGCCCTCGTTTATGTGCCCTAACAGAATATGAACTGGATCTTCTCCATAATAATAGTCTTCTGTCCTCACTTGATATTTGCCATGCATATCGACATAACGCACCTCCATCGTTCCTGCCGGCCCAATGGTTGCAGCTTTTATCGCAGCAAGTTCTTCTTTAGTTATTTCTTCTTCAGTTATTGTAGTTATTGGTGAAATCGAAGTGGGACTTTCTTTCTCGTATTTATTGCCGATGCGTAGCCTTGCCCAATCACTGCCAGCAATTAGCGGTTTTGAAACAACCACAACCGGAACTTGCGGTTGCGCCGCTTTTGGAGCATCTAACAATTCAATGCCCATATTTCGCCTGAAAAGGTGGAGGATGGGATTCTCGTCATTCCGAATTACCGCATCAAAAAAAGCGTACCTTCTTCTTTCCAACATACCTGGCACATCCGAAACCGTGGCCGCGATTTGAACATATGGCGCGGTGTGTGTGAGGTAATGGCCAAAGGCACGAAAATAATAGCGCCACGTATATTGTGCTTTTATTGCGCGCACTATTTCCGATTCACAGTTATGCCAGTCCGGAATATCGCACCGCGATGCCGTTGGGATATCTTTAACTGGACAAGAAGCCGCATCCGTCGAAAGAGTTTGGCGGTCATTTAGCTGCGTAGAGAGATCTGCAATGATAGCGTGGGCCGCTAGGAAAGGGCCGCTTTGTGTAAGCTTATCCTTTAAGATACCCAGGTAATAGGGCCAGGTATATCGCTCTCTAGCCGCGCGCAATATTTCTGCTTCGCAGGCGTACCATTCGGGAACTTCTCTGGGTAATTTCATTGTTAAATCTTCTCTTTAAAATTGTGAAAGAATCCTAGCATTTGGTAAGGACAAAAAGAAGAAATTGGTTGCATTCAAGATATTGGAAATTTCAGATATTTAACCAAAAACCTTTAACCAAAACGCGACCGTCCTGGTTAGAATTCATCTGATTTAACTATGCGGGTGCAGTGCCGCCTCTAAAGCCAAGGCCGCACTTCTGACGAAAATACTGCCCCGCTATGCCATGACCAATCGATAACCCCTCGATACTTCGTTCCGTAGTGATTTGAAATCTTGCGTCATCAAAAATGGTAACGATCTTTGGGGCAATCTTATGAAAAAGTTTGAGAGGGAGAGAAATACCTGTTAAATCCGGAACAATACTCACGAATCCGATCGGCTTATTGCTAGCATCTTGATGACGAACATAAGGGACACCCCGCCCGAATTCACCATCATAAATCGAGGTCCCAAGCTTTACGCCATCTAACGTCATATGGCATAACCGGGTTGCCGGATCCCCCATAAAGACTGAAATTTGTTCGGGTTTTTTTCCAGTAAAGTGATCTTCAGCTTTTTTCCAATGCACTAAAACGGTATTTTTTGGAAGCCCAACTCCGATAATAGGTTCCATACCCGGTTGGACAAGAATTGAATATGTCTTAACTTCTGCAACCTTGTATTCTGGTCCGTAGAAATACGTAGGCCAGCCACGATTGCCGAAGGGAATGGGATCTCCTGTTAACTCAACCAGTGTGCTGCTCATTATCGCACCTCTTTAAATGATCAAGCTGGCGCACATTCCTATCAGGATAACATCAAAAAATGAAAGTAAAATGGGGATTAAAACGCAGCCATTACAGGCAATTAGTAGCGTCAAAAATTGGTTGCCTGCGGCATAACGCCTGTCAGAGGCTAGAGCCACCGTCCGGACCGAAATTACCCGTGCTTATGCTTGGCCTATAACTGGCAAGCCGAGAACCGAATGGGTTCGCATCCACATGTCCGGGCGCGGTTCCAAACAGAGCCTCACGAGAAGAAAATCGATCCGTTTGCGCCGCGACCAAGCTATCGGCGGTCGAACCAAAAACGTTCATCGTTCTTGTTGCGTCTGGCGACAGCATATGGGCGCCGCCTTTTCCGCATACATTGGCGGTCGTATCGCTGAAAACATCACGCGGTGGTGGAGCACCATTCGAATCAGTCGAAATGTTGGCAGAAAGAAACCGCAGGGGCGGTGACGCAACCTGATTGCTTATTACCGACGGCGGAACGGTAGTTTCAGTATCGGCAGCTTTCCATGCAGCCGAACCCAAAGCAAAGCTACTTGGTTGTGCGCTTGGCGAGGAGCGACCCACGCTGCCGGTACGGGTGATGACGGGTGCGGCGGCTATGAAATTATCGCCCGCAGACGAAATCAAAATGGAACGATTCTCGCCGCCTGCCGAAGCGGATGGAACCGATGCCTGCGCGAATGGCTGATCGATAACGCCGGATATTTTAGTTGGGGCAATTACGTCATCCGAATTAGAAGTGGGCGTATTTGTGACCACATCGGGAGTTGTTGGATTATTTGCAGCGACAACACTACCAATTGGACCGGAATTGATTACAACAGCTGTAGCCCCATCCGGATTTGTCGAAGCCGCAATATCTGGGGAAGCCTTCACGCCAGGCATGATCAAGTCATTGGCTGCTGCATCTGGCGCCATCGCAACTGCGCTTGTTGGATTATTTGCATCGAGCGGATTTGCGCTTTGCCATTCAGGAATTGCGCCTGCGTTATCCATAGTCACGATGACATTAGAAACGCCACCCACCGTATTGTCCGGATTGTTGGAGGGATTCAATCCTCCCAATTGATTGAGGGCAGTCAGCACATCGGCGGCCGTAACGGTTATGGGCGAACTGGCTGCTGAGTGAATAGCGTTAGCGACGGTCGCAGCAATGGCGCTAACGAAATTAGGATCGGCTAACATCCCCTTCAGCATATTATTATACGATGTCTGGTTGTCCGCTATGATATTGTTGATGTCGGCGTCGGTCAGCGAAGAGACATTGAGTAGATCGGAGCCATTGCCAATGTTGTTGCCTGCGGCAGGCTGTCCATTGGCTGGCGTTGCGGTCGCCACTTGTGTTGGGCTCTGGGGCGTACCATTCGACACTCCCGGAGCGCCCGATGTTTCGCCGGCAACCGCCGATGATCCGTTGTTGCCCGTACCCGTTGCACCTGAGCCAGAGCCGTTCTGTGGCCCAGTTCCTGAGGCAGGGCCGCCATTCGCAGTTGCATCGATATTGGTTCCGGCATTGGCGCCCGCCGTCCCGTTGCTTGCCACTTGTGCAGGGCCTGTCACCGAGGGGTTGCCCGGGTTGCCGATACCACCCGTATCGAGATCGAGATTTCCAATGGTGGGATCGAGCCCGAGCACGGTGCTCGCCTGAGCGGCTGAAGTCCCCGGATGATCCGCCATATAATTAGCGATGGCATTTTGTGCTGCCGACATTATCGAGGCCGGCGTATTCGATCCGGGCGCAACAGGACCAAAACCAATAATTCCTGCCTCACGACCGGCGCGAGTTGAATCGAAGAATGACATGTCAAGAAAGGGACCTACCCCACGAGACAATGGATTGGTGCCGGTAGCAACACCCACCGTTCCAATCACGCCACGAGAAAGGGATGATGCGACTTGCGTCGTTGTATCAACGGGAGCGGAGTTATCGTTAATGCCGGATAGGGCCGCTGCATCCGTGCCGGCACTTGACCCCCCAATATATCCGAGGCCTGCACCGATGATGCTTCCTATGGTCGCGCCTAGAGCCGCACCCGGCGGGCCGCCTATTGCAAACCCTATTTCTAAACCCAACTGCGCTCCTGCTTCAGCACCCGCAATCGTTGCCGCTACCCCGACGGCTGTGGAATAAGAGGGACCCGATAGCGTGCCCTTAGCGATACTATTTTGCGCCATGCCGGCAGCAAGCGTCCCTGCCGCACCAGATGCTCGAGCAAACGTATTAATTGCGATACCACTATTTTTTGCCAAAGCATGGGCAGTCACTGCTGTCGCACCTTGCAATTGTTGCGCTAATGTCATCGCAATCGCATGAGGGCTTACAGGTTCACCTGGGGCACCAGCATTCACACCTTCGATTCCAGGGCCAAGCGGAAGCGAAGCCATAGCCAATAGCGCCGCTTGAAAGGCAGCGTTGTTAACCGGCCCAGATGTTGAAGAAGTTAGCCCCCCCGATACGCTTGGATCCTGAGCGCTCGAAACTGTATCCAGTTCTGGCGTTGAAGGTCCTTGAGTAGAATTTGCAATAGACGAACCGGTCCCAGCTGTGCCGCTCGTGCTTTGTCCAGCATTTGCAGTGCTGATCCCCACCAGGCCCAGTAGCGTACTTGTTGTCGTGCTAAGAGCTGTAGCCGCCGGAGATCCGCTGGTCTCACTAGGGCTTCCGTTAACGGTGCCCGCTGCCGGATCGGTGGGTGCAGATACCCCGCTATCTTTATTTGCGGCTGCTGCCTCCGCACCCTTTGCTGCTGCGACCGCTGCTGCCGCATTGGCAACGGTTGCGGCTGACTGGGCTGCAGGATCGTTAGGATGAGCGGCTGCGTTTGCATTTGCTGCTGCTGCCGCTTGCTGTGTGGCGGCGGCTTGTGCGGCTGCTTGGGCGGCTTCGGCAGCTGCGCTCTGACCGGAACCGGAACCCGGCCCTCCATTTTGCCCGCTATTTCCATTGCCGGCAGTTTCACCACCGCTGGTGCCATTTGGTTCGCCATTTGGATTGGATGTAGTAGATCCAAATCCTGATGTGCCTCCTCCAAATCCGTCATTGATTCCGCTGGGGCCACCCTTACCCGAAGCGTTGGGTGCGCCAGTGGGAGTATCGGTTTCAGATGAGGGATCGACTGGGGTTGCCCCCGTAACATCAATAACTGCTGATTCTGATGCTCCTCCCCTATTAGTTTCTGCTGCCGGTGCATCTATCGCTGGTGCATTAACCGTAGGCAAATTGACTTGCGGTAATCCGGTCTGTGGTGTGTTCGGGGCGATTGTTACAATACCGACCTGCGCTTGAGCTTGAGTGGCGGGCGTGCTGCCGATTTGAGCAGGACTGTCCACCTGACCAGCCGAGCCAACATCAATTGTTGCATCGACAGATGATACGCCAGTCGTGCCGATACCTATACCACCGGTGCCCGTTTCAGTGTTTGTCGTTCCGCCAAGTCCGCCGTTCGGCGCTTCCGCAGTTGCTCCGGGATTACCACTTGACGCACCGGTTGAGGCAGCGCCGGGCGCTCCACCAACCCCACCGTTGGGCGAATCCGCAGGCGCTGCGGAATTGCCATTTGGCGTATCGGTTGAGGCGGCACCGGGCGCTCCACCAACCCCACCGTTGGGCGAATCCGCAGTTGCTCCGGAATTGCCATTTGGCGTATCGGTTGAGGCAGCACCGGGCGCTCCATTACCATTCGCATCGACTGCGCCTGTACCCTGACTACCTGGCCCTTCCATTTGTGCTGTTGCCGCATCGTATTGAGCGGCAGCTCCCATTCCGGTGGGATCGTCGTCCATATTAGGCGCTCCAGCTTGTGCTGGGTCGTTGGTAGCTGCCGTTCCTGTCGGCGCTGCTGGCTCGGCTGGTGTTGCTGGATCTGCCGGTGCTGCTGCTGGCTCGGCCGGTGCCTCACTTGTACCAGTGGAAGTTGCCGCTCCGGCTGGTGCACCTGTACCTGTATCAGTAGGAGCCGCCGCCGACTCGGCTGGCGCTGCACCTGGGTCGGCAGAAGCCGCCGCTCCTGTATCGGCTGGAGCGGCTGCCTCTCCACCTGGCGATGAACTACTGCTATCAACAGTTCCGCCGCCTGCGCCTCCAGTTGGATCGCCCCCATTGCTACCTGGATCGCCGCCGTTAGCGCCATCGTTGGCACCGTCGTTGGCACCGTCATTTCCGCCATCGTTGCCGCTCATGGGACACTCCAAATATGAGTAAAAAATTTCAGAAATCTAAGGAGCCATTAGTTCTACGATCATTTCGGTTGGTCAACAGAAAATAAAAGTAAATGAAAAATTTCAACCGTTTTTTATGAATTAATTACCGTAATTAGGCTTTTCGACGATAAAACAAGCCGCGCTTTGTGTAAGACAAATGATGCGACGCAGCGGAACCAAATTATTTTTGGTATTATATTACCGATTAATTGGTAGCTTTATTTAAATTGCAAATTATAGTCACTCGCAATAATTTCCATAACACTTGATGATCGTGACAAGAGGGGTATTGGGTGGGGCGTATTGACGGCGTTTTTTGATATTGGCGAAGTCGGGCTCTATACGGCTGAAGTCTGGACTGTAAGGCGGCAGAAAGAGCAAGTGGTGGCCGTATTCGGAGGCGATGGTCTCCAGGTCTTTCTTTTTATGGAACGCGGCGTTGTCGAAGATGATAGTGGAGTTTGGGCGCAGTTCTTTGCAGGGCATGTGACGTGTCCAGTCGTTGACGAGAGCGGTGTCGGCTGTTCCCGAGAAGAGCATGGGAGCGATGAAGTCTTTGCCGCGCCGTGCCGCGATCAGGCTTTCACGAGGACGGCGATTGCCGGAGTGGTCGCCGTAAACTTTTTGGCCGCGCAAGGCCCAGCCATAACGGCGGCAAACATCGGGTTCGAAGCCGGATTCATCGACATAAACAAGGTTTTCTGGACCACGCTCGATAATAATTTCGCGCAGCTTGCGCAAATACGCCATGCGCTTTTCTGGATCGCGCTCTTTGTATTTCAACGTCTTTTTTTACGTGTCAATTTCATCTGGCGCAGCGCTTTGCCGATGACGCTCATATGCACGCCGAAACGAACCGCTCTTTCCCGCAATAGGGCATCCGGTTCGTCGCGTACATGGGCACGCAACCCGTCTTTATCCAACTTGCGCTGACGCGGTACGCCCTTTTGCTGGGGCTGCAAATCTTTGCGCGCCAGCCAATCCCGAACGCACCACAGGCTGATGTCAAAATGTCGTGCCGACTCACGCTGGCCACCGCCATTCCGTATAAAAGCCACTACTTTCTTTCGAAAACCTACGCTGTAGGTCATACCTTCAGCGAATCATGCCGCTCTTAACAAATCGTTATGGAAATTACTGCGAGCGACTA
>Ga0206979_1047_pt1 | contig 21559 bp, 18 predicted proteins | sample Alteio_BWMinCont_19_FD_153463 | JGI IMG/M metagenome (GOLD analysis project Ga0206979, IMG submission 153463) | Enriched cells from forest soil in Barre Woods Harvard Forest LTER site, Petersham, Massachusetts, United States -... | ecosystem: Environmental > Terrestrial > Soil > Temperate forest >... | reverse complement strand
GTATGACCATGACTCGTATGCCATTGACTATTTGGGCATTCTTATTGACAGCTATCCTGGGTATTCTTTCTTTCCCGGTATTGTTTGCAGCATGTATTCTTTTATTATTTGACAGAAGTCTTGGAACAAGTTTTTATTTATCAGATATCGTGACCAGCATGACAGGTGGCGTAGAACATGTCGGCGGAAGCCCCGTTCTTTTCCAGCACCTTTTCTGGTTCCTGGGTCACCCTGAAGTTTACATCGTCATTCTTCCGGCATTTGGTATTACCTCTGAATTATTGGCTGTTCATAGTCGCAAACCTATTTTTGGATATCGTGCCATGATCGGCTCTTTGTTAGGAATTGCATTCCTTTCATTCCTTGTATGGGGGCACCACATGTTTATTACAGGCATGAATCCATTTCTTGGTTCCGTATTTTTAATAGCGACACTTATTATTGCAGTTCCATCTGCGGTTAAAGTATTCAACTGGCTTGCAACCATCTGGAAAGGGAATATCCATTTCCGTACAGCCATGTTATTTGCGCTTGGAGTTGTCAGCTTATTTATATCAGGCGGATTAACAGGTCTTTTCCTGGGTAATGCTGCGCTGGACTTTAAATTACATAATACTTATTTTGTAGTAGCGCACTTCCACCTTGTAATGGGTAGCTCTGCCATATTCGGGATGTTTGCCGGTATTTATCAATGGTTCCCTAAACTTTTTGGTCGTAAGATGAATGAGAAGTTGGGTTCATTGCATTTCTGGGTAACGTTTACTTGTGTATATGCCGTATTTATCCCGATGCACTTTATGGGACTTGATGGTGTACCAAGAAGGTATTATGACACAACTGTTTTTGATCAGTTCAAACAGTGGGTGGAAGTAGATAAATTTATTTCTGTATTTGCATTTATAGGTCTGGGCGTTCAATTGGTTTTTGTCTATAACTTCTTCAATAGTATATTCAATGGCAGGGTATCAACCCGCAATCCATGGCATGCAAATACTCTTGAGTGGACTACACCGGTTCATGGTATCCATGGCAACTGGCCAGGTGAAATTCCTTATGTATATCGCTGGCCATATGATTATAGTAGGCCTGACCTGGAACATGATTACCTGCCACAAACGATGAGTGATGAAGATATCCTTAATAAAGTTGATTATACCAGCGAGGATTATGATCCAACTCTGACTGATGTACCTGTAGATGTTCCTGAAGAACATACTGTAGAAATAGAACACGGCCATGAGATCGTAATGCTCAATTTGATGAAGGGCAAGAAAAAACCTGATAGCAAAGGGGACGAAGCCTAGGTTAAAAACACTAAACCTGAATGTTTTAATTTTTCAGGGAAAGAAAATGTTAACAAACAAAGTATATAAAGATCAGGCTATAAGCTTCAGTTTCAAAAACAAACTGAAAGACTATTCCCAACTCATTAAACTGAGGTTGAATATTACTGTAGTATTTTCAACATTTATTGGGTATTTGTTGGGCAGCACAGGACATATTAATGTTACAGGGCTCATCGTGGTAGTTGTAGGCGGATTTTTAACGGTAGGTGCGGCAAATGGCATCAACCAGATCATTGAGAAAAACAGTGATAAGTTGATGAAGCGCACCGAAAATCGTCCTTTGGTTACCAACAGGATGAGTGTTGAAGAAGCTGTTATCGCATGCCTTATTATGGGCATTGTTGGTGTGGGAATGATCACATTGTATCTCAATACGTTGAGTGGTATTCTTTCATTGGTTTCACTTTGTTTATATGGATTTCTATATACCCCTCTAAAGAAAGTCACTCCATTCTCAGTATATGTTGGTGCTGTTCCGGGAGCATTGCCTGCTATTATCGGTTTTGTGGCTGCCAGTGGCGCTATGGGCGTGATGGGTTGGATATTGTTCCTGATTCAGTTTATATGGCAATTCCCCCATTTTTACTCCATTGCCTGGCTCTGTGATGACGACTACAAAAGAGCAGGACTGAAAATGATGCCAATAGGCACCACAAAAGACCGTAAAGCAGCTACGCAGATCGTAATTTTTGCAGCATTATTAATTCCTGTGTCCTTATTACCATACATGTATGGTTATTCTCATATTATTAGCACTTGTTTATTGGTTTTGGTAAGCGGTTTGTTTACCCTACAAAGTATACAGTTGTATCTGAAACTCAATAATGCATCCGCAAAAAAACTGATGTTTTATTCCATCATGTATCTTCCGGTCATGTTCCTTATATTGCTCATTGATAAAATGATTTCATAAGAATGGCAGTTATAGAAACATATCCACCTCAGCAGCAACATCGGCAGTACAGTATAAACCCGGTGAAGTTTACGCTTTGGCTGTTCCTTGTAACCATTACCATGATGTTTGCTGGCTTCTCTTCAGCGCTTATTGTGCAGTGGCCTGATGCTATTGCAAATGGTACCTGGGCTCATTTTCACATACCTGTTAACTTTACGATTTCGTCCGCCATTATTATTTTGAGCAGTATAAGTATGCAATGGGCATATTTCGCAGCTAAAAAGAATGAATTAACACAAAACAAGATAGCGCTTTCCATAACATTGATACTTGGTATCAGCTTTATTATCAGTCAGCTCATGGGTTACAAAGCCATGGTTGCCGAAAATGTGCATTTAACAGGACTCGTAAAGGAAGGATCGCGAATGGTATCCCCCATTTCAGGTTCATTTTTCTATCTCATTTCAGGTATTCACGCCCTTCACGTTATTGGAGGGGTTATTTTCCTGGCCTTCACGCTTATTTCTTCATTAAGGTTCCGGGTTCATTCAAAAAATATGCTCCGTATAAATCTATGTACTACGTACTGGCATTTTATTGGGGCGCTTTGGATATATTTGTTCGTGATTTTAAATATTTACAGTTAAAGAAATAATAATGTCTTCAGAAGCAACAGTATTAAAAAACAGCGTTTGGAATGGGGGTAGAGTACCTCTGGGCGTGAGTTACGGGAAAATGATGATGTGGTTTTTCCTGCTTTCCGATGCTTTCACTTTTTCAACGCTACTTGTATCTTATGGCTATTTCAGGATCACGGCTCAACCGGGCTGGGTAAGTCCTGAAAAAGTTTTTGAAGGTATTCCATGGATAGAGGGTGTCAAAGCGCCATTGGTCTTTGTGGGCTTCATGACATTTGTCCTGATATTTTCGAGCGTTACTATGGTTCTTGCTGTAGAAGCCGGCCACCATATGAACCAGAAAAGGGTTAAAAACTTTATGCTCCTTACGATATTTGGAGGAATTATATTCCTGAGCTGCCAGGCTTTGGAGTGGACCAACCTTATTATTAAAGAAGGTATGACCATGAACTATAATCCATTCCTCGCCGTAATTCCCGGTGGAAATCCTCAGGGACTTCATGCAAGTATCTTATTCGGTCAGTTATTTTTTACCATCACAGGATTTCACGGTTTTCACGTATTGAGCGGGGTGGTTATTAATATAATCATGTATATCAAAACCGGCAGAGGCGATTTCCAACGCAGAGGCCATTATGAAATGATCGAAAAAGTTGGGCTTTACTGGCACTTTGTAGACCTGGTTTGGGTATTTGTGTTCACTTTATTTTACTTAATTTAATAAATATATAGTTAAGCTATGACGGATCACGCAGCACAGGCAGCACACGGCGATGCAGAAGGAAGTCACGATTTCGTTATTATAGAACATGGCGTGCATCATGTGGATGCATCACGTAAGCAAATATGGAGAGTCTTCTTTGTAATGCTCTTTATCACTGTTCTTGAATTTATTATTGCGCTTACCCCTGGTATCAGGCGTAATGAATTGCACCCAACAGGATTGATCCCAAATGATGTGGTTGTAATCATATTCCTGGGATTGACAGTGCTAAAGGCATTTTATATCGTTGGATATTTTATGCACCTGAAAATGGAGCGCATCAATATGATTTATACCGTATTGCTTCCGCTTCTGTTTATTATGTACCTGATCACCCTTCTCGTTATTGAAGGAACGGGTTCTTTCCGTTAATCATACTTAATGGCAAAACCTTCCAGATTCAGGCGCATTTTTCCGGTATTCATCATACTGTTTATGGCGCCTATTATTGTCATTCTCTTATTCAAATTCGGGAAGAACACTTATAAGCCACTGCCCTATTATGGCGCGCCCATTGGCTTTGCCCCAAATGGAGATACTTTAAGACATGCCATTCCTGCCTTTAGTCTCATTGATCAGAACGGTCATCCTTTTGGGTCTGACAGCCTCGCAGGCAAAATATATGTCGTCGACTTCTTTTCTTTGAGTAATAAAGAAACAACCAAAAGGCTTACAAAAAACCTCAAAACGATCCAGGAAAGGTTTCGTAATGATAAAGATTTCAGGGTGGTTTGTTTTTCCCTTGATGCCAATGCGACCCCGGCAAGCCTGAAACAGTTCGCCGAAAATAATAAGATCAATACCTACCAATGGCATTTTTTAGCCAACTCACCGGAAATGGATCCTGGACTGATCGGAGAAAAAGGTTATCTGCTCAAGAACAGTGATTTTGTTCCAAACCAAGGCTCTCTCTATAGCCCTGCTTTTGAACTGATTGATAAAGAAGGCCATATAAGGGGGAAATATATTGGAATAGATCCTGATAATTCGGGAGCCGTAGTTGAAGATGCCCACACCCTATTTGTATTTTATGCAGGAAAAGCTTCTAAATAGATACTCCGACAAAACCTGGATCGGGGTCATTGTTACGATATCGATCGTGGTGATCGCTGTGGTTGCCTTACTTATTTACAATGCACAGTCTGTATCAACATTTAACCCGCAGATCTATTTCCTGCCAAAACTTAATGCCTTTCTCAATGGCTCAGTAGCTATATTGCTTTCGGTTGGCTATGTTTTGATCCGGAATAAAAACTGGAAAATGCACCGGATTTTTATGGTAACAGCATTTTGCTTTTCAATAGCTTTTCTCGTTTCTTATATTCTTTATCATGCACAGGCACCTGATACTATTTTTGGTGATGTGAACCATGATGGTCATCTGGATCCCCTGGAGAAAATCAAAGTTGGCAATATCAGGTACTTCTATTATTTCATATTGATCACTCATATTCTACTTGCAGCTTCCATTGTCCCATTGACATTGCTTACTATGTTCAGGATATGGAAAAAGCAGGTAAGAAAACATATCAGGATCGGAAGATTGGCGCTGCCTATCTGGCTCTATGTGAGCATAACAGGGGTGGTCGTCTACCTTATGATCTCGCCTTATTATCCTGTTTAGGAATCGTGGGGTTGTCCTGAATTCCTCGGCACATTCTTATAAATAATTCATGATTAAATTCTGGGATTTCCTTTGCGTCTTGGCGCCTTTGCGAGAGATCTTTTTTCCCGCAAAGGCGCCAAGACGCAAAGACATAAATTGCGAGAAAGTGTAACATGACAGGTTAAAACCTATTTAGCAAAAGCCCGCTACGCATTTTAGGTTCAATCCAGGTGCTTTTGGGTGGCATTGTTTCATTGTAATCGGATACCTTCATAACCTCATCAATAGTGACCCCTTTCAGAACAAAAGCTGCTTTGGCATTGCCTTTTTGAATGGGCTCGATAAGGTATTTCAAATCAGTTTCACCATTCATATATTTGATACAACTACTTGTCCGGCTGTCCTTTATGCCTAATATATCTTTAAAAATATATTGATCCAATATATGTACATCAAGATTGTATCTTGGGTTTTCGTTCTTCTTTAGTTCTTCAGGGACAACGAGTTCATACCATTTGTCTTTTAAAAACAACCCAATGATCCCTTCAACCCTGGCGGGATGCCCTTCTTCAACATGATTGACCGTAAAAGTTTTTTTAAGTTCGGCTAAAAAGTCCTTTGATTTCAATCCGTTCAGGTCCCTGAGATACCGATGAAACCCATGAATGTTTAACTGGTCGGCAGAAATAAAACAGCACATAACTTGTTTGATATGAGGATATAATAGATTTGCCGATGCAAACCTGTGGTGCCCATCTGCAATATAGTAAGCATCTATTTTATTAAACAGACTTCTGATAAGCTCAATGTCTTTGTTATCTTTAATTGACCATATTTGATGCCAGGTACCGTCCTCACCAATGAAATTATATTCAGGTTCATCTTCTGTTTTAAAACGCAAAAAATTATCAAGGCCTAATACATTTTTGAAAGTTAAAAGGACAGGATTGCCATTGACCTTTACGTTACCCATGAACTTAACCATCTTCTCTTCTTTCTCCGCCCTGGTGAGCTCATGCTTTTTAATATCTCCTTTTATATAGGCATCCAGGTCGGCAAGGCCAATAATACCGGTGTAAACATCAAAATTTTTCTGTTGCTGATAAATATAAAAGGAAGGTGTCTGGTCTTCAGATAAAATACCTTCATTAAGAAGTTCTTCAAGCTTATGAATGCTTAGCTGAAAAGAGTCTTGAGGTTCGAGAACATTCTCATGAAACAGCTGTGGATTAATGATCCTCAGGAAACTGTGAAGATTGTTTCGGTTAAGTCTTAGTGAGTTCTCTTTTGCTTCATTATCATATAGCGATGCTGAGAAGCTTTTTACAAATGGTTTGCCGGCGCGTATGGCCTTAAAGGGAGAGATGTTCAAAACTATTTGAGAATTTGAGAATTTGAGAATTTGGAAATTGGCTTACGCATATTAAATCATTTGTGTACTTGTAACAAGCAAAAGACGCAATCGTTGCGCCTCTTCAAAACATCTTACTTCTTACATCTCACTTCTTACTCCTTGTCTTTGAAAAAAGCAATCACCGTCTCCGCGAGTTCTTTACTTACTCTTGCCTGGCCCTCAATGGTAGATGCGCCGATATGAGGTGAAAAAGAAGTATTTGGCATTTTTAGAATGTCTTCATTAATATCCGGCTCTCCAACGAACACATCAAGGGCTGCAAATCCAACCTGGCCGGTATTAATAGCACCCGCTAATGCGGCTTCATCAATGACACCACCCCGGGCTGTATTTATGAGTACAACACCCTTTTTCATCTTTGCAAATTCATCAGTCGATAACAAAGCCGGACTTCCACTCTGGTGAGGTACATGAACGGTAATAAAATCGCTATTCCTGAGAACTTCTTCTAACGAAGAAATAGGTACGTGCAAAACCGGTGTAGGTTTAAATGGTAAATGATCAAATACAAGGTCAACTTGTTTAGCAGAAGGGGTATAAGCAATAATCTTCATGCCAAGACCTGTTGCAATTTTGGCTGTTTCCTGGCCGATGCGTCCAAAGCCAATGATACCTAATGTCTTACCGCGGAGTTCAAACCCTTTTTCGTATTTTTTCTTCAGGTCTTTGAATTTCGTTCTGCCATTTTCAGGCATTTCACGATTTGACTCAAATAAATATCTTGCCACGCTAAATAGGTGTGCAATAACAAGTTCTGCAACCGATAAAGTAGAAGAATTTGGAGTATTAGAAACCTTAATTCCCACTTCTTCTGCAGTTTTGATATCAATATTGTCAATGCCAACACCGGCTCTTACTACAAGCTTTAGTCGGGTAGCACTCTTAAGTATTTCAGCATTCACCTTTGTGGCACTACGCACTGCAAGCACATCAAAATCATTGATCTTTGAGGCAAGTTCCTCCTGGGGAATTTTTTCCGTGATCACTGTAAATCCGGCTTGCTCCAAAAGCGCTTTGCCATCATCGGCTATGCCGTCATTTGCTAATATTCTCATGGATAGGGGCGTGTTTTTTTTCAAATTCCTGCATGGTATCAACAAGGAACTGCACACTTTCCAGTGGCAGCGCATTATAGGTGGATGTTCTGAAACCACCTACGGAACGATGCCCCTTAATACCTTCGATATGACGCTCTTCTGCAAACTTTAGAAACTCTTTTTCGAGTTCTGGCCGGGTCATCACAAATGTAGGGTTCATCAAGCTGCGATCTTCAATTGCAGTAGTTCCCTGGAATAAGCTATTCCTGTCTATTTCAGCATAAAGTACCCTGCCTTTTTCTTCATTTCTTATTTCCATGGCCTTTACGCCACCCATTTTCTTCACCCATTTCAAAGTGAGATAGGACAGATATATGGCGAATACCGGAGGGGTATTGAACATAGATTCTCCCTTAATATGGGTATTATAATCCAACATGGTTGGTATCTTTCTGCCTGACTTTCCAAGGATGTTTTTTTTGATAATTACAAGGGTAGTGCCTGCAGGTCCCATATTTTTCTGTGCCCCGGCATAAATCAAGTCGAATTTGCTGACATCAACCGGTTTGCTGAAAATGTCAGAACTCATATCGGCAACCAATGGTATAGGACTGTCCGGAATGCTTTTCATTTGCGTTCCGAAAATGGTATTATTTGTTGTGATATGGAAATAAGCGGTATCTGTAGGAATGGTATAGTTCTTAGGAATATAGCTAAAGTTTTTGTCTTCTGAAGATGCAACGATATCTACATTGCCAAAAAAACCAGCCTCTTTTATCGCATTCGTAGCCCAGGTACCTGTTTTCAGATAAGCCGCTTTGCCATTCTCAGGCAGCAGATTGAAAGGAATCATGCAAAACTGTGTACTGGCACCTCCTTGCAGGAACAATACGGCATATTCATCGCTAACACCAAGCAATTCTCTTACGAGCGCTTCAGCTTCGGCCATCACCTCTTCCCACTGGGGCGTACGGTGAGATATCTCTACAACTGACATACCGGTACCCTTGAAGTTTTTTAAGCCTTCTACAGCTTCATCAATGGCTTCCTGTGGCAATATCGCCGGACCCGCGCTGAAATTATGAACTTTAGTCATTTTAATTGGGGATTGATTATACTACAAAGGTAGGCCTCCAATTGTTGATTCCTGAATTTTCAAGGATGAATTTTAGAGAGAATTTTATGCCCTCACTTTATCAACTTTATATCATTAGACTCCAACAAAGCCAAAACCAAATCCGTCTTAATGGCAACCGCATTTTGAACACTGATGGAATCCGTTCCGTTTGTGCTGATCCTGGGGCGGGTTACAGAGCCTTGGATACCATATATTTTGCCATTTACATCAAATACCGGCCCTCCACTCATACCATATAATCCAAAATCCCGGACCAGGAATCCTTGATGTGTTCTTATTATCCCTTTTCCATTATCAATATTTATGGAGGTATAGTCCAACACAAATGAAGGCTGATAATATCTTCTAACACCGCTAAGTTCGAAACCTCCTGCATTGTTTAAAGTTATCTCTGCCAAAGGATAACCAGCTATACAAATCGTCTTTCCGATCTCAGGCATTTTGTCTGATATCGTAAGAGAATCCGGTGTTTTCATGTTTACCTTACCTATAAAAATATCATGTTCATCATCCCGGCACAATTCCTGAATTTCCAAAGGCGGGTTAATCACATTATCAGGAAGAAATCCGGAAAAGACATATTTTGTCTTTTCTGTCTTCGAATCAAAAATATGCGCAACGGAAGCAAACACTCCCTCTTCGTTTATGAAAAATCCTGTACCGCATATTCCTAGTGTGGTTTGCCCGTGTCCAATCTCCTCCACAAAGAATATAGGAAACATCGTTTTTGCAATTTTTTTGATGGCTTCTACAAACATTTTTATTGTGTAAGATTTAGCATAAGAGTGTAGGGATAAAGATGCGAAATTAGATAAATTGTTGCTCGGATTATGAGTCTTTTCCAACCCTGATAAGGGTTGAACGTGAATAGCCGTGGGTTAAACCCGCGGATTATTGGAATTTATTATTTTTGTCAACCCTGATAAGGGTTGAATGTGAGTAACCATGGGTGCAACCCATGGAAACAAGAAATCCACTATTTTTGTCAACCCTGAAGGGGTTGAACAGCAATATTTAAACCATCTATATGAGCACCTACAAGCAAATCTTATATCAAATAGTTTTTGCAACCAAAAACCGAGAAAGAACCATTAATCCTAAATATTGCGAGGAACTATATAAATACATTTGGGGTGTTATCAAGGACAAAAACTGCAAACTTTATCGCATAAATGGTATTGAGGATCATTTACATATAGTCTGCGATCTTCATCCAAAAATTGCCTTGGCCGATTATATCAAAGATATAAAAGTCTCATCTTCTAAATGGGCAAAAGAGAGCGGAAAGTTTGAATCATTCAAAGGATGGGGCGATGGATACGGAGCTTTTACATATTCCATAAAAGAAAAAGACAGATTGATTGAATACGTCAGGAATCAAAAATCACATCATAAAAAGTTTGATTTTATTACTGAATATAAAGAATTGCTGGCTGAACATGAGATAGAATTTGATCCTCGGTATTTGCCCTGATGTTCAACCCCTTTGGGGTTGGGAGAGGAGTGTGTGTACAGATACCACGGGTTGCTCCCGCGGTTATTCACATTCAACCCTTTTCAGGGTTGGGGACTGAAACCCACATATCCGAATCCGTTGTATAACTCTATCCGAAACCTTTTACGGCTCATATCGGTTTCAATCATACCGCCATGACAATAAAATGCCTTAATTTTGGTTCCTTATTGTGCTATGCCCTTTTTGCAAATGTTTTGTACTAACCGAAATATATCATTTAAGAGTTTTTTACTAAGCATTTTTGCGCTTTTCTTATTTGGCCATAGTTCTGGCCAGGGTATTCGCACTGATTTTGGTAAAAGCATCATCCAGTACAAAGACTTCGACTGGTACTATTTTCATACCGATAACTTTGATGTCTATTTCTATTCCGGGGGCAAAGAGCTTGCTGAATATACACTAACACAAGGCACAAAGTACCTGAAGGACGTAGAAACCAAACTGGATTTCCCCTTAGGAGAACGGATTACCTTTATCATTTACGATTCGTATAACGATTTCAGGCAAAGCAACTTCAATGCGCCTGATAACGACCAGACCACCAATATAGCTGGCACATCAAAATCGCTGCACAATGTTTCATTTATCTATTACAATGGTACCCATTTCGATTTCTCAAAGCAGATCAAAAAAGGAATCGCCAAGATTATTATGAATGAAATACTGTACGGCGGTAACCTGCAGGAAAGGGTACAGAATAATGTATTGCTCAATACCCCCGAATGGTATATTGACGGGCTTATAGAATACATCAGCGAAGACTGGAATGCAGAATATGAGAACAACCTGAAATCAGGTATTCTGTCAGGCAAATTCAAAAAGTTCAAAAAACTTTCTCCTGAAGAGCAACTCCTTATCGGCCATAGCATTTGGAAATACATCAATGATGAATATGGTGAATCTGCCGTAGCAAACATCATATATATCATGCGGGCGAATAAAAGCGTGGAGACGGGTTATTTATTTGTATTGGGCAAAACCTTTAACGAAGTATATGATGACTGGTATAAACATGAATATTCCCGGATATTCAAAGAACCGGGTACTTCTCCGCAAGGTGAAGAACTCGTTAAACTGGGAAAAGTATTCAATAAAGGAAAAGTTACACAATGGGATATATCCCGGAACGGCGATTACGCGGCAGTGGTTACCAACGAAATCGGGCTTATAAAAATATGGGTAGTTGATATTGCTACCGGGAAGAAAAAAATGATTTACAAAAGCGGGTACAGAAGAAGGGGTACTTTCGATTATACCTATCCGTTGATCCAATGGAGCCCAAAAGCAGATCTTTTGACCGTCATTTATGAGCGACGCTCTGAGCCAACCTATTTCCATTATAATATGGAAGAAAAGAATCCGAACAAACGGAAAAGCGATCCGCAAAGAATCAACAATATTGACAGGGTTCTGAGCTTTCAATATGCTGATAATGGGAAAACGGCTGTTTTTAGTGCTGTGCACAGGGGGCAGTCAGATATCTATACTTTCGACTTCCATACGCAAGGCCTGAGAGAACTTACCGATGATATATATGATGATATAGAACCTCATTTTGTGCACGGAAGCAAAGGAATCGTTTTTACTTCTAATCGCCCTGCAGCAAGTCTTGCCCATATAGGAGCCAACCGCAGATATGAATTCAACGACAACTATGATTTATTCTATTTTCCAAACTACAATGCTAATAAACATAAACTTGTAAGGCTAAGCCAGGGCACCGCCAATGAAACTTCTGCTTATGATTATGACTCCACATATTTCAGTTACCTGACGGATGAAAACGGGATTGTAAACAGAGCTGCTGTAAAAAGAGATAGTTTTTTTGACTATATAATGACAGTGGCCTTATATCGTGACACTGTTCGAAAAAACGATACTCTTTATTTTTTCCAAAATAATAAAGCTGCCATCCAACTCGGTAATATTCCAAAGGATACAGACCTGGTAAAAATTGATACCTTTTTTGTTTATAAGGATAGCTTGTACACTTATACCCTCACTGATCGAAATGAAAATATTGAAGGGTATAAAGTAACGCATAAGCCAAATGCTATTTATGAATTTTACCAGGAACGAAATAAATATGCCATATACAAAGTTCCACTTCCAACCAGTATTCCATCCGCCGCAATACCTCCCGGTAATGGGGCCAACTATCTAAAAAAGAAAAAGGCTGAAAGCGAGAATAAAAGCAAAATGGAAGATGCTGAGCCCGGCAATCCTGAAAGAGCCCGGACAAACGGTAATAACATTAATCCACAGGCCCAAAATATAACACCTCCAAAAAAAATTCAGAAAAAGGACACCCTAAAAATTCAGCCGAAGCCTGCTTATTTTCAGTCAGATTTTGAGGTAACTACAACCCCGAATGCGACTGAAAATAGTGAACAAATGGGTGACGGCAGTGTCGTAAACACCTTGCTCAATACCATAAGTAAACCGTCCAACATTATCAGGTTCCCAAGCCCGAGTCCTTATTTCCTGGATTTTACTTTTGACCAAATGACAACACAGCTTGATAATGGGATCATTACAACACCTTATTCGCCGTATAATCCAAACAATACTGCCATTATACAGCCAACTATAAATGGACTGATACAACTGGGCGTCAAGGACATGTTCAAAGATTACAGGATAACGGGTGGGTTTAGTGTGAATGCAAACCTTTCCGGCGCATCTTATATGCTAACGTATGAAAACCTGAAAACAAGACTGGATAAAAAGATCACTTTTTTCAGGACAGGTGAAACGGATAATTATGACGGCATATCATCTTACCGAATCACATCCAATCAGTTACAGGCAGAACTAAAATATCCTTTTTCTGAAATATCATCCTTAAGCGGTGCTGTTTTTGGCAGGCTTGACAGAACGGTATTTTTGACCGGCGAAGAATTAACGTTGCTAAAGCCTGACAGCAATAAAATATGGACAGGAGGCAAGCTCCAATACATCTATGATAATACGATCAATTTTGCACAAAACATGTATTACGGTGTTCGTGGCAAAGTATATTCAGAACTCTATGAACAGGTAAATGACAGGGGCACCTATTTTCAGACATTCGGGGTAGATATCAGGTCATATACTAAAATCAGCAGACAGATTATCTGGGCAAACCGATTTGCAGCAGCAACTTCTGTTGGTACCGCAAAAATCGTTTACTTTTTAGGCGGCGTTGATGACTGGCTGTTTCCCCAATACAATCAGAATAATTATGTAGACCAGAGCCAGCACTATGCCTATGAGGCACTTGGAACTCCCGTGAGAGGATTTATACAGAATGTAAGAAACGGTAGTTCTTATGGCGTATTAAATAGTGAATTGCGAGTTCCAGTAATAAAATATGTGGTAAACCATCCAATGAATAGTTCATTCTGGGACAATCTTATGGTCATCGGTTTTTTCGATGCCGGCAGTGCGTGGAATGGATTGAATCCATTCTCACTCCAAAACGCTTACAACAAAACAATCTATAACCAACCGCCTTTTATTATTACTGTTACCAGTCTTCGAAACCCAATTGTATATGGGTATGGCTTTGGGCTAAGGGATATTATATTGGGCTACTACCTCAAACTGGATTTTGCATGGGGGGTAGATGATGGGGTAACAGGATCTGAGATTACTTATTTGAGCATGGGGTATGATTTTTAGATAAATTAATTTTATTTAGAAAATTTATGGTTTCATGATAGCAACTTTGAAGCGAAACCAAAAATCTATTCCTAACTTTGCGTGCCTTTAAAACAGGCCGGCAATGAATTTTTGCTTGCTGTAAATCAAAAGTTCATTTTTTTAATCATTTACTAATTTTCCTAAGGGAGTGTAGAAATTTACCAACAACATGAAAGAGAATATCATTCAACCGGTTATCGGCATGTTTGTCGAAGAACGCAACGCCTCCAACCTGAATGAACTGCTTTCTAGTTGGTCCCCCGAAGAAATAGCCGCACTCATTGATCAATTCGATGATGAAGAAGAAAGATTCTTCATTTTTGAATCTCTTCCCCGCGATCTGGCGGCACAATCTTTTGAATATCTCGAAGTAGAATACCAGGAAGAATTCCTGGAACAATTAGCTCCCGAACGGATTCCTGATATCCTGAATGAGATGGCGCCTGATGACAGGACCACCCTGCTTCAGAAATTGCCCGAACACACTGTTAAACATCTTCTCAGCGTGTTATCTCCACGGGAACGTACAGTAGCGTTATCATTGCTCGGCTATCCTGAAAATAGCGTTGGGCGACTCATGACTCCCGACTATACCGCTGTACATGCGGAATGGACCATTGCACAGGTACTTGAATATATCCGCACCCATGGCAGTGATAGTGAAACGCTTAATGTTATTTATGTTATTGATGATAAAGGATATCTGATAGATGACTTCAGAGTGCGCGAACTTTTGCTGGCGCATCCCGATAGCAAAGTCTCCGATCTGATGGATCATAAATTCCAAAGCCTCATGGTGGATGATGACCAGGAAGAAGTGGTTGCCAAATTCAGGAACCTGAGCAGGGTTGCACTGCCTGTTACAGATAAAAATGGATTTCTTCTCGGGATTGTAACCGTAGATGACGTATTGGAAGTAGCTGAAGAAGAAAGCACTGAAGATATTCAGAAACTCGGCGCTGTTGAAGTTTTTGATGAGCCTTATATGACGATTCCTCTTCAACGAATGATACAAAAAAGAGCCGGATGGTTAGTTATCCTTTTCCTGAGTGAAATGCTTACCGCAACGGCAATGGGTTTCTTTGAAGATGAAATTGCAAAGGCAGTTGTATTGGCATTATTTGTTCCACTTATTATCTCCAGCGGGGGTAATACAGGTTCCCAGGCTTCCACATTGGTTATCAGGGCTATGGCTCTTGGTGAGATAAAACTCAGGGATTGGTGGCGGGTAATGCGTCGTGAGATTTATGCAGGTTTGGCACTTGGATCTATCCTTGGAGCCATCGGATTTTGCAGGATTGCCATTTGGCAAAAATTCTTTACCCATGATGGGCACAGCGTATATGGTGAACATTGGGTATTGGTTGGATCCACAGTGGGTGTATCTCTTATCGGTATCGTTCTATGGGGAACCATTGCCGGTTCTATGCTCCCAATGATCCTGAAAAAATGCAGACTCGATCCTGCAACGTCTTCTGCTCCTTTTGTGGCAACGCTTGTGGATGTTACGGGTCTTATCATCTATTTCTCCATCGCGATGGTTATTATGCGAGGAACGTTGTTGTAAAATAATGTGCTAATATGCTGATGTGCTGATGTGCTAATCGGTTTACACACGATTACTCAGGAATAGAAGTGGATTACTATATTTGTCGAAATTTAAATTGTTAAGATGATTAACAGCGATAATGTAATCATAAAATTGACTTTCGGGTTTGCCTTAAAAATTGTTGATTATTGCGAATCGCTTAACGAAAAAAAGAAATGGTCAATTTCAGGCCAGTTGCTGAGATCAGGTACATCAATCGGGGCAAATACAAATGAAGCTCAAAATGCAGAAAGTCGGGTTGATTTCATTCATAAATTCAAAATAGCAGCCAAAGAAGCAAACGAAACGGAATATTGGCTGCATCTTTGTCAAATGTCTGAATCGTTGCCGGACTGTAAAGATTTAATAGAGGATTTAACACACATACAGAAAGTTATAAATCAGATCATTGCTACAAGTAAGTCAAAAATTGCATAAACATCAATCACGCGTAAGCAAAATTAGCACATCAGCATATTAACACATTAGCACATTAATTTATGAGCAAATCCAATATATGGGCCCGAAAACCCGTCGAGGCTTTTGAAGAAGACATGCGCCAAAGCGGCCTCAAACGTGTACTGGGAAAATGGGGGCTCACTGCCATTGGCATTGGGGCCATCATTGGTGCCGGGATTTTTGTTATGACCGGGGTAGGGGCAAAAGAATATGCTGGTCCGGCTTTGGCATTATCCTTTGTAGCAGCCGGTATTGGCTGCACTTTTGCAGCACTCTGCTATGCAGAGTTTGCATCATTTCTACCTGTTGAAGGTTCTGCATATGCCTATTCTTACGCAACCATGGGTGAGATATTTGCCTGGATTATTGGCTGGGACCTTATCCTGGAATATGCCATGGGCGCATCTGCTGTTGCAGTAGGATGGAGCGGTTATCTCGGGAAATTTTTACTCCTGTTTGATATTAAGCTCCCCTTATGGCTCATGAGCGATTCGTTTTCGGCCCAGTCTTTTCTGCGCGATGCAGCCACATCATCTGAAAAAATGCAAAGCCTGATTTCTCATTATTCCAGTATAGCTGTCCCTACTATAATGGGGCATCCTTTTGCAATTAACCTTCCCGCATTCCTCATTATATTTGTAATAACTGCAATACTCGTAAAAGGTATCAAAGAAGCTGCAAGCGCCAATACTTTATTGGTAATGTTGAAGCTAATAGTCGTTTTGTTTATTATCATATTCGGTGCGGGATATATTCATCCTGAGAACTGGCATCCCTTTATTCCTAAACCTGAAATGATTGTGAATCCTGGGGAAACTGTCGCACATTCAGCTTATGGTTTTTGGGGTATATTAGCGGGAGCAGGCTATATTTTCTTCGCTTATATTGGTTTTGATACTGTTTCAACACAAGCCGGAGAAGCAAAAGATCCTAAAAAGGACGTACCATTTGGAATAGTAGTTTCTTTAATAGTATGTACACTTTTATACATAATGGTTGCCCTGGTACTTACCGGTATGGTCAATTACAAAAATATTGATATCACTGCTCCAATTTCAGCGGCTTTTGCATCCATACCTGGGCTTAAATTTGCTGTATTCATTATTTCAATTGCAGCTTTGGCCGGACTAACCTCGGTACTGATTGTGATGCTACTGGGACAGAGCCGGGTATTTTTCGCGATGGCCAAAGATGGATTGCTCCCGAAGAATTTCTTTGGCGTGCTACATCCCAAATTCCGTACGCCTTACAAAGCTTCTATCCTTACGGGACTGGTTGTTGCATTTGTTTCTGCCTTTACGCCCATAAGTGTTATTGCTGAATTGGTAAATATTGGGACTTTACTCGCATTCGTACTTGTTTGCGGAGCAGTCTGGTTGATGCGCATTAAGGAGCCAGACCGTTCACGTCCTTTCAGGGTTAAATGGCTACCTGTTGTTGCTACATTGGGTATTGTATCTAATGTATTAATCATGCTTAGCTTGTCTTATATTAACTGGATCAGGCTTTTCGTTTGGCTGGCTATTGGCTTCGCTGTTTATTTCCTATATGGCAGATATCATAGCAGATTAAATAATCCGACTAAACAGGGGTAAGGCGTCAGGGATTAGGAGTTAAGGATTAGGGTTAGTTTCTTATTCAAAGCTGACATTTACGCACAAATAACTTTGAGTTTTCTTTGCGCTCTTCGCGTTTCCCTTTCTTTGCGTCCTTTGCATGAGATTTTCAAAGAGAGTTATATTAAGCCATTTCACGCAAAGGACGCGAAGGGTTTCGCAAAGAGCGCAAAGGATTCAACGGCAAAATAAGTCTGTCTTCAACAATGGACTATGCATCAAAAAAGAACCCCGACCTGAAACAGGACGGGGTTCTTTTTATTGCTTTATATCTTTCGATATTTTATTTCTCTACCACCACGCGTTGTGTGGTTGTATATCCACCGGCTGAAACATTACACATGTATACTCCGGCAGGTAAATTACTTACACTGAATTGAAGTTTATTTAAGCCTGAAGGCAACATGTCATAGTTCTGACTCAGTAATTCTTCTCCCAAAACATTATACATCCTTATTGTTACAGTTGCAGGACGGGTCAGGTTCAATGATAGATTCAATATATCAGCAGCAGGATTTGGATAAATAGCCCCGGTGTTGAATAGATTGTTGGTGATCTTTTCATTAACCCCCAGGTAATCTACAAGACCAATTTTCCCTGCAAGAAGGTCAGCTGTAGATATTTCCTGGTATACCATAGTATCAGTTGTTATTGATTGATTTGCATTGGTACCACCTGCTACATAAATACCTGGTACATCATCCTGCATAAATGTAAAATGAATTTTAGAATCTGCAACAGGTGCTACTGTAGCAAATACATTTTCAACCTGCCATGTTTGAACAATATCCTGTTGTGGCAACCATGTTTCGCTAGATGCATTATATACAGAGCAGTAAACGTGCCTGTAAGCCCAACCAAGGTAGTATTGATCATCAACATGCGGAGCTGAGAAAACGACAAAGATATTTCCGCTGGCATCAGTAGCAATATTAGAAAAACAGCAAAAATTGTGGCCATAACCGGCGATCGTTGCAGGTGCATTATATTGAGCAAGATTGGAACCCTGGCCATAAAGGGCTGCGTCCCCAACATTATCATAGTCAATCATCTGGCCAACCTTTACAATATTTTTATCTTTATCATTCCAGTAAGCAATACCAGAATTATCAGGGAAGAAATACTGAGGTCCTTGTGTATCACCAGGTGTAGGACTTGGATTTGTTATAAAAACAGGAGACCAGGAAACGTGTGCCACACCCTTGTTATCAATGGTTACAGAACCTGTACCATCATTCGTACGTGCTGTATCAGAAAATGCCGTATTTGTCCTGTAACTCCATGGTGCATGCACAAAACTATCTATAATGGTCTTTTTAAAGGTCTTTCCACTATCACTCGATTTCCACAAAGAAAGGTCATTAGGATTTCCGATGCTACCGCCGATTAATATCGCAACGAATGAATCACGGGCATCTATGGAATACTCATCGGCACCATTGCTGGCATATCTCGTGTTGTCGTATCCTGGAAGTGTTATTCCCTTGGCTGTAAACTGACCCGTTGTAATGTTATAACGATAGTAAACAACAGGGTTGATAACACCACTTATTACCCTTGTATCTTCATAAGTGCCAATCATATAAATTTTATCTCCTGAAGTAGCCATCCTTGGCCAAAGCAACCCATTAGTGATAGCACGATTATTACTGAGATCAATCGTTTTCGTAAAGTCAGTATTGCCAACACCGGAATTCTTATACCAGTATATACCACCTGCATACGTTGTACTGGCAGCCGCAGCATAGTGAGAGGTTAGCATTTCATACGTATTGCCGTTAGCAGTCACTTCACCAATGTTTGGCCAGCCGCTACGGTCAAATTCATACTGATGGAAAGTAGTTTTGTATGGAAAATCCCAACTGGAACCATTGTAGGTATTGTACCCTGAATAGCGTGACGTAAAATTCGCATCAGGTGGTTCAGGAGAATAAATCCAAACAGCAGACAATTTGCCACTTGAATACAATTGAACCCGTTTTGCAAGAGCACCATTGGTTTGCAAATCATATGTTGTCAGGCCAATAGTATCCGAAACTGCCGGTTTGTACCCAACATCGGATGAGGGTCTGGAATTGCCGCCACCATGATCAATAGGCATACCGGCCTGTGGTTGTTGGTTTACCTGCACAGGACTTTGATATCCTTCTTTGGGGAAAGCGTGATACTTCACAGGAGCGCCCAGGGTAACAGGCCCCTTGTTAATATTCTGAGCCAGCAGAGCTGCCGGGACGAATGACAATAGTAAAAAAAATCTTTTTCATAATCTGGTCTAATAAGAATTTAGTTATGTTGCAAAAATATAAATTTTATACAAGAAATGTTAATTTACGTCTTGTCATAAAAAAACAAATATCCGCTTTTGTCGGGGATATAAAAGTTCCTGAAGCATAGGCAATATCAGAAAACATCAAAACAAATAGTAAAAAAGGCATTTTGGGAAGAACATTTCATTCAAAACCATCGCTCGTTTATGCGCCATTCAAGCCTTAACATAGCTTAACATTCATGTACATCTTGACGTACAATCTTTATGAGTATCGAATTGAAAATTCATGGAATACTACAATTACCCCTAAATTTGCCCGATGCTACCAGAATATTTTCAAACACCAATAGAAGGACTTAAATTAATAAAACCCGCCGTTTTCAGTGATCAAAGAGGATATTTCACAGAATCATATAATCAATCTGATTTTTCTGACCTCGGAATCACTGATAAATTCGTGCAGGACAACCGCTCATTGTCAGCAAAAGGGGCGGTTCGCGGTCTCCATTTTCAAAAACCACCATTTGGCCAGGCCAAACTTGTGCTAGTCATTAGCGGAAGTGTATTGGATGTAGTAGTTGATATCCGGAAAAATTCAGATACCTATGGCAAGCATTATTCCGTGGTTCTAAGCGGAGAAAATTTTTTACAATTATATATTCCGGAAGGATTCGCTCACGGCTTTTTAACCCTCGAAGACAACACGATATTTGTTTATAAATGCTCCAACTATTATAACAAACAAAGCGAGGATGGCCTGCTCTGGAACGACCCGACACTGGCGATACCATGGGGAGTGTCCGAGCCCTTATTGTCGGAAAAAGATAACAAACTCAGTGGTTTTGATAAATTTATAAGCCCTTTCTAAAGGATACCATAATGGAGATAAATGAAGACATAAGGCAATTGCTTGAGAAAATTGACCAGAAATATAAAAATGATCATCAACAGCCACAGGGATATATTGAAGGATTGCTTTATACAGAATACCTTGATTACTGGCATTATGTAAACCTTGATGCCTTATTGGCGCTGCAGCATCCTAAAACCAATATCAAAGATGAAATGGTGTTTATTGTTTATCACCAGATCACGGAACTGTATTTTAAACTTTGCCTTTGGGAATATGATCAGATATTAAAAGCTGTTGACCCATCAATTGAATTTCTGATAACCAGGCTGAAACGCATTATTAATTATTTCACCAATCTTACCCATTCATTCGGTATCATGGTGGATGGTATGGAAAGGGACCAGTTCCTGAAATTCAGGATGGCACTATTACCTGCAAGCGGGTTTCAATCAGCCCAATACCGCATGATTGAAATGGCGAGTACAAACCTGGAAAACCTGGTGAATATTTCTGTGAGAGGAAATTTTAAGACTGCTTCCGTAGAAGAAAAATTCAGTCATATATACTGGAAATCAGGCGCTACCGTTGCCGAAACGGGTGAGAAAACATTAACACTGAAAAGGTTCGAAGAAAAATACGGGGAAACCTTTATCAACTGGGCTAAACAGCACGAAAACAATAACCTGCAAAGCTTGTATCAGAAGTTGCCTGATGATCAAAAACAAAACAAGGATTTA
>Ga0206979_1044_pt1 | contig 21929 bp, 12 predicted proteins | sample Alteio_BWMinCont_19_FD_153463 | JGI IMG/M metagenome (GOLD analysis project Ga0206979, IMG submission 153463) | Enriched cells from forest soil in Barre Woods Harvard Forest LTER site, Petersham, Massachusetts, United States -... | ecosystem: Environmental > Terrestrial > Soil > Temperate forest >... | reverse complement strand
GTTCGCATCCCATACAGATCCTGATCCTGATCCTTCATAAACTCCATAATATGGAGATGCATCAGCCATTGAGTCAAGAACATTGTACTGATAAACAACACCCGTGTTACTACCGATATTGATAGGCGTATAACCACCGTTTACGATACGGTTGTGGGTAATACTATCATATTTGTCAGTTTGACTTATTGAATAATAACCACCACTAAGCCTGCAGGCATTCACCATCAGTCCGGTTGAACCGGCTGCGGCAATAACAGATCCTGCTGTGTTGGTTGTATAAATCGGCATGCTCAGGTTGTCGCTTACAAAGCGGCATTTGTTAGTACCCGAAGCTTTGATATCACTAGTAGAAGTACTGGTAGTACTGATGGTCATGTTATCAAACTGCGTATAGCTGGTACCTGCCAAAGAAAGGGTTAAACCCGAACTTGTCAACGTGGTCTTTGTCCTGCCTGCTCCATGGAAAATAATAGTGTTGACAGCAGAAGCACCAAATGTTGGGCCAACTGAGACGGTCTCAGTATAGGTGGCCGGTGTTACGTTAAAGACTACTGCACCACCGCACACACCTGCATTCAGGGCTGTGACTGCTGCTGTAAATGATTTAAAGTTCTTGCCGCCTGTAGCCTTGGTACCGTCAATGGTATAAGTACCTGCCTGTAGGGCTGCCAATATTCCTGAAACACTTAATGTATCATTAGCGCCACCGGCATTGCTTACGCCACTTGTGGTAGTAGGCCATGCTTTGATGGAATTAGCTACGCCTGATACCATAGTTACGGTACCAAGGGTCACCGTGGTTGAACCGTATAGTGAAATAGGAGTAGTATAAGGTACTGCTGTTTGGGCAACACCATTCCATGTCCATGCAATAGTTCCACCTGTGATCGCATTCAAACCAAGGTTGGCTACAGTTACTGATACTGTTGCCGTACCTGGGCATGCTGCCACAGGGCTTATCAATGCGGTAACACCTGCATTGTTGTTTACAACGCCATAATAAGATTCAGATGCACCGGCCGTTGGGGTCGGGAACCTGCCCTTTTGATCAAGGTCAAATTTGATACCGGTACCCGCTACCCCTTTACAAAGAGCTGGTTTGGTCGTTGACATGTGAAGGTCTTCAGGATAAGTAGTGCTCACAAATGGAGGCAATACGTTGGTACAATTGTTTTCATAACCTGCTGCCTGCATGGTCTTCTGATAAGAAGCAAAGCTGGTCATGGTAATTGTGGTACTTCCGTTATACCAGTTACACAATGTACCGGAATAGGTCATATATAAGTCATTGCCATCATAGAGGGTGAAGCTTCCATAATCCAGGTACAACAAATAAATGGTACTGCTGTAATTTGAATAGATGATGTTATTCGCGAAAATTACACCAGAACCTTGATATGGCTCAAAAAGAAACGCATAGTCAAGGCAATATGTATCATAAATCGTATTGTGAGCGAATGTATAAGTCGTGCAATATTCAGGCTCATCCAATACTACATAATATTCTGATATAGAACCAGAACGTGACATGAACCAGTTATTAATGGTAAAAGATGTCGTAGGTTTACCAGATACAGGAGCATAATCCTGTAGTTCCAGCAATACGCCGTATTCAGCATTTTGATAAACTTTGTTTCCACAGATCACACAACCGTTTGCATATACAGAATATATGTTATAATAGGTTGTTGCTGCTCCTGAATCAATAGTGTTGTAAGCAATACTATCTTTATAGTCATAGTACTCATAAATAGGATAGTAACCATTTCCGATAACACGGTTGTGTACTATTCTGTTCAGACCATAAGAAGCGCTGTTGGATGTACCGTACAGGTAACAAGTATATTCGCAACCATACAGGTAACAGTTAGAAACCAGAATGGAGTTACACTGGTTACAGTTTACAACATAACCTGATGTACCCGTAGCACCTATAACATTGCAATAGGTGATACCGCAACCGATACTATTAGCAGCATTCACCACACCACTACCGGGACCACCCGTAGATGTGATGGACATGTTACTGAAAGTGGTGTAAGCCTTTACGGTTACAATTGTTCCACTACCAGTACCAAGAAAGGTGTTGGTACGCCCCTTGCCCATGAAGGTGATGGTGTTAGTGGCTGATGCACCTGTGATAACGCCAACCGATGGCGCCTCAGCATAGGTAGTTGCAGTCACATTGAATACCACTGGTCCGGCAACGCCATAGTTGACTAGGTCAGCTATTGCAGCTTTGAACGTGGTATAAGTTCCGCCACCCGACGCGTCGATCGTGTAGGTGCCGGAGAGTCCGGTCGCTTTCGCGCCCGTAGCAAATAGAAGTACCCCAAGCAGCATGGCTGCGAGCACCCCTCGAAAACCGGAATGAACCGGCTTTCCTCTCTGTTGTGTAAATAAATGGTTTTGCATGTACATAAAAAAAATTAAAAAAATTGTATTGTTAAATTACCTTTATCTCATATTGAACAAAGTATCTCCCTGTCAAACCTTGTTGACTTGCTTAAAAACGAAAGAAACCTTTAAAAACCTATCCCCGAACTTTAAATGAAATTTTCCCTGAATCTCTACTGAACAAATGTTAATTAAATGACACCCCTATGTTGATCGAAAGAAACCCTAAATTACCTTTAAAATCCAAAGTTAACGGTTCCTCTCTTTTAAAAAACTTACGATTTTCAATATTTCTTACTCTTTCAAATTCAATCGTTCGGTTGCTATTGTCCGACAAATCCCTTCCAGATAGCTCAATAACAAATATTTCATAACTGATTGAATCCAAAATTCTTACTTTCCTTAACACAAAATTAACGCAGAATTGACCTGTATGGAAGCTGAATCAGTTAAGGAAGCGTCTGAAAAAGATGCAAACCTATATTCCTCAATCATATTCTATCCTGACCTTTTCGCATTTAACATTGCAAGTTTATAATAAAATCAAAATGGAGGTGCAAAAACTTAATGTTTTTTTGACCAGAGCTTAACATTTCTGAACAAATGTTCAGAGAATTAGCGAAGGAATTTGATTTTTGCCTGTTTTAAGAGAGCACATTATTTCGCGATCTCAATCCGCTTCACAACAGATTGACTGCCTGAAATGATATTCAGGAAATAAATGCCATTGGCGCATGTCCCGAGATCAACCTTGAAACTGTTTGCAAACAATTGACCGTCTAGAACTACAGCTACCTGCTTCCCAAGAATATCGGTGACAGTCATTTTTACATTTTGTCCGGATGGCAGGTTGGCATTTATGATAAAAATACCGGAGTTTGGATTTGGGAACACTGATATGGATTTATCAAGGCTTATTGAAGGTGCTATACCGCTGATACACAGGATGTCAGTTTCTTTATATACGTTAATGATCCTATGGTCAGATTCAGAACTTTTACCCGACTTGTTAGTGGCGCGGTAATATATATCATATTCGCCAGGAAGAGATGTGCCTCCCTGCTGGAAGTAAGTCCCAAACGTGTCAATTTTTAAAGTGTTTAGAGGGTAAAACGGGTCGCTCACTTTATACCCAAGATCTTTGTATTTAGCCCATCTGCATACATTTACTGTTACATCGGTTCCTTCCCCGATAAGCTGGATAGTTGGCGTATCACGGTCATAAACCCTTACTTTACGTGCAACAGTACCCCTATTGCCAGACTTGTCTGTGCCGATATAAATAATGGTATAGATACCGGTATCTTTCGCAACCCCATTTGGGAAACTGGAATAATAAGTTCCGTTTTTGGTAATTGTGATGTCGGAGGGATAGTCATAATTATCTGTTGCAAAAACACCCGGGTCAGGGTATAAAGAATTTATATCCACTGTATCAGGACTATAATTGAGAACCAACTTAGGTGGAATCGTATCCACTATTTCTACAATTCTTGTTACTGGAATTGCCTTGTTTTTTGATGGGTCGGTAAGAGTATAAGTAACAGTATAAGAACCAAGCACAGCAGAATCAATATTATTGGTTTGTTTCACAAACGGCTCCAGTTGTGCCTGGCTATAATATACATCGGAAATTGTGACACCGGGATCTTTCCAGGAGCTATCAACTTCAACCTTTTGCGGAGACAGGCCGACAAGCGTCATTACGGGTTTCAGCGTATCGATCACATCAACATACCTGTACACTACTGTATCATTACCCGTTATATCTTTTACTGAATAGGATACTTTGTAAACCCCTACAACATTATATTGCACAATGGCACTGTCAATGAGAACAATACCTCTTAAATCCCCATCAACAAGATCATACGCACTGATAACCTTTTGCATAGCCGGATGCTTTTTGCTGTTAACCTCAACATATAATGTATCCGGCGGGGCTACCACCAGAGCAGGAGGCGTTTTATCAGGGGTAAGCCTTACCACACGATATTGCGTAACAGCCTTATTACCAACTGAGTCCGTAACATTGTAACTGAACAGATATACACCCGGTACCAGGGCACTGAAGGTATCCTTAAAAGTGGTATTCAACTGTTTCGAAGTACGAACTACTTTCTTTGTCAGGTTGCCGTACAAAAGCGAAGATGCGGTATAACCCGGATCCTTAAATTGATTTCCCTGTTCAAGATATATAGTATCTTTAAGTCCTTGCTCGCCTTTTAAAGTTATGACCGGAATAATATTATACGGGGTGACATAAATTCTATAGTCCTGGTATTCGCCAAATTCATTAGGGCCGCATGGCTTGTTGCTATACATGCCTAGGTTTACGGCCACCCGCATAATGGTGGCGCCAAGCTTTGCCGTTTTAGGAACTGTAATTGTTTTGGTAAAGGTAGTTGAAGTGGAATTAGAATCCTGCGCCACTATTTCACCCGGTCCCACAAAACTGCCATCCTGGTTCCAGTCTATATATACATCCCGGTTTATTGGGTCGAAGATCAGGTTAGAATCCCTTGATATACTGAGCTGATAAGGAGCGCCCTGGGCCACTGAAGCACTAAGGCCAAAGTTGTTAGCAAAATTATAATAATCCTCTGAGCCTTGTAAAGTCGAATCCTTAATCCCCGAAAATTCAACTTCCGATATTCCTATCGCAGGCAATATAGTTTTCACGCTTGGCGTACAATAAGCATTACGCACAAACAGGTATTTTGATTTTGTAAGGATATTACTTCCAGTGCCGTTTGATACATCAAGGACCACCGTAAAATATCCTGTGTCTGAAATATTGACCTCCGGGTTTTGGTACTGGTTGGTAGTCCCATTTACATAAGTAACCGCAGCCTGGCTACCTGTATTAGATTTAGAAACTGTCCATAAATAATCATCTACGCACTGCACCACATTCGAAGTCAGAAAAACAATATCATTTGTGGTTGGAGTTGTATTATTAGCCGAAAATGCAGACTTGGGTTTGGCAGGATTAAACACGGTGATTGTCTGGCTGGTAGAATCCGATCCCCCGCAATTGGTAGCTATAAGGGTGACGGTAACCTGGCCGGGTAAAAAATAGGGCCATAACGTAGTGCCACACGTACCGATGCATTCAAAACCGTCAGCAAAATCTCCATCAAGATCCCATAAAAAAGTGGCTGAGTCATCAGGACTGGTTTGGGTGGTATTGTAAAAATACATCGTACCATTTGCGCAAATAGAATCTCCGGCATTTGATGTGGTAAAAGAAACTACCGGTTTGCTATCAATCCTCGGCGTGCTCCACCAATGGGCGGCAAAACCCTGGCTTCGGGAAGCCTCATAACAAACCATCTCAATATACATCGAATTTTTTGCCTTAAAAGTATCGGGTGGTGAAGTGTTTGGCATGCATTGGTACGGACAAGCATAAGCCTGTCCTCCCGTATATCCGGGGCCAAGATTAGAATATCCTGAACTATTGCAGGCACTATTCCATAGCGGAGTCCCTTTGTTGTTTTTGCCTGAATATATCCGCAAAAAATCATATCCGCAAAACAGGTCAAATTGATTTATTGTAAGATATACACTATCTGCGCACGGGGCTATCAGTGCTGTTTCTTTGTAGCCATTGCTTGGGTCATAAGTATATACACCATTGGGGCCTCCATTATCGTAAATGTATCCCTGGGCGCTGCTGGTAGCCAGCGGCGTACTTGATAGATTCACCGAGGTAACAACACTGATATAATTTGTTTTACAATTGTTATTGCCGCGGCCTAATGAATTATAGGCTGTGAGGCAAATGGTGAATTTACCCCCGGTTAAAAATTTTATTTTCGGGTTCTGGGTATGGCTGTTACCATATACATATTCGATGGCAGGAACGATCTGGCCGCCGGCAAGAACTGAATCCGGCGAAACTGTCCATACCCAACTGGTGGGGCCATTGGTGCTGAGGTCTTCAAACGAAACGACATCACCTGATTGAATGGAATTCTTATCGGACAGAAAATCTGATGCCGGTACAGCGGTTGGCAAGGTTGCAGTAGTACATAGTGTAGATGAATCAGTACCGCCGCATGAAACCAAAACCAGCTTCACGCAATTGTTTCCTTTTACAAAGGCACTTGATAACAAGGTTGATGAATCGCTGACATGAACTCCGTTTACATACCAATGACTTAAAACGGGATCGCCCGGATTGATGGATGAATAAACAAATGTAGGTGAGCCAGGATAAATGGTTTTTGGTAAAGTGAATTTGGCAACCGGGGGGGTGCTGCTACCAAAGGTAGATTCTACTGCTCCTGCTGTTGGAAAAAGTTTGCATCTTGGATTGCCGTCAATATCAACATTGATACCCGCATAAACCCCAGAAGGTGCTATAGCTGTTTGACTTATATGCAGATTTTTTGGTGGATTGATAAAGGTTGGGAGGTAGTTTGTTGAGTAGTTTTCAAAGGAGCTTTTAAGACCATTATATTGCGACTTGTATATAAAACCTGACAAGGCAGATTTATAAGCTCCAAGACTAAGATAAGTATTGCCGAAGTTATAAACGACAGGGCCTCCGGAAACATTTACGTACGCATTACCATCGAGCTCACCGAATGGGCTAGGGTAAGAGCTGCCAACAACATTATAGTTGGCCACAGGATCAGTTCCACCACCGTAAAATATATTGCTCAGTACATTAATATTTGGTGAGCTGTAAAAGATATCCATATACAAGGCAGGATTAGAAGAATTGCCATAGACGGAATTGTGAGCTATAAGTACGTTGGAGCAATAGTAGAGATAAAAATAAGTGTAATACTGGAAATTGGAAAAGAAGTTGTTTTCTACTGTAAATGAATTATTTGCGCTGTAATAATTTGCATATTCCACGATCAAAGGATAATACAACGCGGGAGCGATAACCTGGTTGGAATTATATACTGCCCCGCTTTCATACAGGGATACAAAACCATAACTCCCACCCGTGGCAGCCGAATCAATAACATTGCCTGTGTAGCTATTCTGATTTGCGGAAAAAGCATAGCAGGCATAATAACTGAAATTGACAAATCTGTTGTTGGAATATACCCCGTTTGAATAGAGCGAAGCTGTACTCGAAGCAAATATATCTACCCCAAAATAACCTCCCGAAATATGGTTGTTGCTTACAGTAAAATGCGAGGTAAAATCATCGTAAAGCACCTGCATATTTGTTACTGTATTGGTAGCACTCAGCGCACAATTGAGGATAGAGCAATACGTACAATAATAAGCATATACGGCCTGGGTAGATCCGGTATTGGCAATGCTGAACTGGCTGAAACTGACATAAGAACAGCCCTTATTGAAATACACTACGGGGTTGGTGTTTTGAATGAAACAATTAGCCTGCCCGGTGCCGACAAAAGAAATGGTATTTTTAGAAGAAGCGCCGGGGATGGGGCCAATGGTTATGGATTCCGTATAGGTACCCGAAGCAACATTGAAAGTGACCGGCCCGCTGACGCCTTTGGTTGACAAATCTGAAACAGCGGCATTAAAAGAAGAGTAACTCGCCCCAACCGTCCCGATGGTATAAGAGCCTGACATTTGCGCCTTGACAGTATTGATCGAAAATAACATGCATATCATAAAAACAGCAAATGCTGCTCTCTTTCCATGATGAAACCAATCATTCAATATGCTAATCAAGGCTTGCCTTTTCAAGACGACGTATTTTATTATTGAGTGAAAATAAATAACAAATATCCCCAAAGATACAAAAAATCAATAATGATACAAAATGAGATACGAGTAGATTATAGAAATGGTTGGGAAGGGCTGTTGGAGGAAGAGATTGCAGTAATAGTATCGTCGTTAATCCTCTAAATCGTAATTTTGAACAAAAATCGAATCATTCCATGTACCCCATAGAAAAAAGGATACCCAATCTGCTTACTTTTTCAAACCTGTTTTGCGGGTTTATTGCAGTGCTTGCATGCCTTTCGGGTGATCTTGTCCTGGCAGGATGGATGATATTTATTGCTGCTATCGCAGATCTATTGGATGGCATGGCTGCCAAGCTTCTCAAAGCAGAGTCGGCCCTCGGGGCACAGTTGGATTCATTGGCTGATATGGTGAGTTTTGGTTTGGCGCCCGGACTTATTGCATATATGCTGCTGATAAAAACCCATGCAGGTTTCATGGACCTGGTTTATTTTTATGATATTCCTGTTGTTGGTTTCGTGGCATTTGCTTTAACAGCAGCGGGGGCTTACCGCCTGGCGAGGTATAATATTCAAGCTACTATAAACGATCGCTCCAAAGCCAGTTCGGAGATCGGTCAGGGGATTGCGGGTCAAGCCCGCAATGACGGCACCAATCATCACAATTTTAAGGGCCTTCCTATCCCTGCAGGAGCTATGTTTTTCGCTTCGCTTCCATTAATGCTGCAGTACGAAGTATTCGTTATTAAGTTTAATATCTATTCCTTGACACAGATCATCCTGAACCCTTATTTTCTTATCATCTCTATTCTGCTGGTGTCGTGGCTGATGATTTCCAATATGTCAATGATGTCCTTTAAATTATCAAATTTTAAAGGCCCGGTTGCAAAAATGATGATCGTATTTATAGCCCTGGCAGTATTATTGTTTCTGTTTTTGCTCTGGGCATCTGTTCCGCTTATTATTATTTTATACATCATATTTTCTTACTTAACGAAAAACGTTCGAAATGAAATTCAAAGCACAGATTGATATCATGCCGATGGAGGAGATCCTGGATCCGCAAGGCAAAGTAGTTACCCAGAGCCTTCACAACCTTGGCCTTACAGGCACAGATAATGTCCGTATTGGCAAACATATTGTAATGGATGTAGAGGCTAACAACAAGAATGAAGCAGAGTCTGCTGTTGCCGAAGCCTGCAGGAAACTTCTTGCCAACCTGATCATGGAAAGGTATGAGTACTCTGTAAAGGCAATTTAAAAAATTAAAAAATTGCTCCACCTGCATTTGCTTTGGTAATGACATGGTTAACAAATGAATGATTTAAGAAGCTGTCATTTCGAGCGGAGGTACGAAGCGAGAAATCCTGTTGAACGATCACAACACATGAATAGAGCTTGCTTCAAAATTGTTGATGCCCTTTCTAATATTAAAAAGCTGAAATATTCCGGCCAATACCATCTGCTTTTTTGCTTGCTATTGTTGGCTCCTAGGTCAAATGCTCAGGACAAGGATTTCGCTAAGAATGTGATTGATACCTTATGCCTGCCATACTTCGCAGGGCGGGGTTATGTGAATGATGGCGACCTGAAGGCGGCACAGTTTATTGTTAAAGGATTTCATCGTGCAGGGCTGCAGGCCTTTGATGGCGCTAAGGATTATATACAGCCATTCAATATGCCTGTGAATACCTTTCCGGGGAAAATGCTGGTAAAGATTGACGGCAAGGAACTTGTACCCGGACAGGATTATATCGTTGACCCGGTATCAGGCGGATGCCGGCTTGAAAAATTGACCCTTGTATATATTGATTCCCTTTGGCTTACCCAGATCATCAAAGGCTACCCCGGGAAAATACCCCGAAAAGACTTTGCCTTAGTCTTTGATAAAAAGCAGCTTGAAAAGACTTTTGTCAATAAGGATTTTGATAAGATCAGCAACCTGAACCCATCAGCTATTATCAGTGTAAATGATGGGAGGCTCATCTGGAGTGTGGCATCAACGCCAATTGATATTCCCTTTATTGAAATAAAAAAGAAGCGTATAGATGACCAGAATAAAAACATTATCCTGGAAATTGACGAGCGCGAAATGGAACACAGCACACAGAATATTACGGGTTACGTAAAGGGATCTGTTTATCCTGATTCATTTGTCTTTTTTACAGCACATTATGACCATCTCGGTGAAATGGGCGAGGCCACTTATTTCCCGGGCGCTAATGACAATGCCTCAGGAATTGCCATGCTCCTGGACCTTGCAAGGTATTTTGCCAAACCAGAAAACAAACCGCGTTATTCTATTGGTTTTATTGCCTTTGCCGGCGAAGAGGCCGGACTCATCGGTTCTAAATTTTATACCGATCATCCGATAGTGCCCTTATCCAATATTTCATTTTTGATAAACATGGACCTGATGGGCAATGGGCAGGACGGAATGATGGTCGTAAATGGAAAAGTTTTTTCGCAACAATATGACAAATTGGTGCATATCAATGATACAGCGCATTACTTAAAAGCCATTGATAAAAGAGGCAAAGCTGCTGACAGCGATCATTACTGGTTTAGCGAAAAAGGGGTGAGGGCTTTTTTCTTTTATCTGCTTGGTACTTATCCCTATTACCATGATATCTATGATACAGCGGATAAACCAACCATGGCAGGGTATGACGGCGCGTTCAGACTCATCCGGGATTTTGCGAAGTATTATGGGATATGATTTTTGCGCCTTTGCGCCTTTGCGAGAGTTTTTTTCTCGCAAAGACGCAAAGACGCTAAGCCAATAATTAGTTTTGTATGATGCAAGTCTTGAAATATTCAATCATAATACCTGTCTTCAACCGTCCCGATGAGGTAAAGGAACTGCTTGATACCCTTACACTTCAGACTTATAAAGATTTTGAAATAATTATTGTTGAAGATGGTTCGCAGATAAGCAGCGAACAGGTTGTGAATCAATATTCAACAACACTTAATATTAAATATTTTTCAAAACCGAATGAAGGGCCGGGCCTGACCCGAAATTATGGTTCAGAAAGAGCATCAGGAAACTATTTTATCTTCTTTGATTCTGATTGCCTCATCCCTGTCAATTACATGGAAATCGTAAACAACAGTCTTGCTAAGAGATGGTTTGATGCTTATGGCGGCCCTGATGCAGCACATGAATCATTCACCCCAATCCAAAAGGCGATATCTTATTCTATGACCTCAGTATTAAGTACAGGAGGAATACGAGGGGCTATGATAGATCCGATGAAATTTCATCCGAGATCATTCAACATGGGCTTTTCAAAAGAGGTGTTTCTTGCCACCGGTGGATTTGCTAATATGCGTTTCGGTGAAGACCTGGACATGAGCATGCGCATCAAAGAAAAAGGCTTTAGCGCTGGCCTCATAAAAGATGCTTTTGTCTATCATAAAAGGCGTACGGATTTCAGGAAATTTTTTAAGCAGGTTCATAACTCAGGCATTGCCAGGATCAACCTTTATAAGCGTCATCCAAACACCTTGAAAGCAGTGCATTTTGCACCAGCTCTTTTTGTATTATTTTTTATTATTTCAATTATCGGATTGCTCTTTGGAATCTGGTTTTTTGCAGGTCTTTTAGTCATCTACTTTTTTGCTGTATTTTTAGATGCTTTGATCCAATATAAAAGCCTGAAAGTTGCTGCATTATCTATTGAAGCCGTCTTTGTGCAGCACATGGCATATGGCACCGGATTTATTAAATCATTCTGGAAAAGAATAATACTAAAACAACCGGAATTTGTGGCTTATAAAAATAATTTTTATAAATAGGCTATAATGCATTTCTTTTTTGCCACTAAGACACTAAGGCACAAAAGTTTTCTTCGTGTCTTTGCGGCTTTGTAGCTTGCTTTTTCTTGATTGGTATCTAAGGTTCTTACAACAACAAATTGGCAAGATTTGCCAGCTCAGATCGCTCACCTTTTTCAAGTGTAATATGCGCATAAAGCGGCTGATCACGAACCTTATCTATTAAGTAAGAAAGACCATTACTTTGCGAATCCAGATAAGGCGTATCAATCTGGAAAATATCCCCCGTAAATATGATCTTAGTGCCCTCTCCTGCCCGCGTTATAATTGTCTTTACTTCGTGTGGTGTCAGGTTCTGAGCCTCATCTACAATGAAAAAGATATTTGAAAGACTACGGCCACGGATATAAGCCAAAGGTGTTATGACCAATTTCTCACTTTGCACCAGGTCGTTTATCTTTTGAAACTCCTTATCATGCTCATTGTATTGGCTTTGGATAAATTTCAGATTGTCAAACAATGGCTCCATAAAAGGATTGATCTTCGACTGAACATCTCCCGGCAAATACCCGATATCTTTATTACTCAATGGTACAATAGGACGGGCAAGATATATCTGTAAATAGTTTCTTTTCTGTTCGATAGCTGCAGCAAGGGCAAGCAGGGTTTTACCTGTTCCGGCTACGCCTTGTAAGGTTACCAGTCTTATTTCAGGGTTCAGCAATGCATGCAGTGCAAAGGTCTGCTCGGCATTTCTTGGTCTGATGCCATACGCGCCTATTTTCTCAACCTTTTCAAGCCGATCTTCCCTGGGATTAAAATAGGTAAGCACCGAGTTCTTATGGTTCTTGAGGATAAAATAGTGATTTGCAAAGGGTTTCTCTTTAAAAACCGAGTCCCTCGGAATGTGATTGTCTTTATATACTTCGCTTACAATTTCTGAACTTACATCCTCTGCAAGGGTTCTCCCGGTATAAAGCGTATCAAGATTCTGGATTTTGCCTGTTTCATAATCTTCGGCAAGCAAATTCAATGATTTAGCCTTCAATCGAAGATTTATATCCTTACTTACCAATATCACTTTTCGACCCTTTTCTTCTTCCTGAAGACTAAGGGCACAATTGATAATTTTATGATCATTTTTTACGTCTGCAAATACCTTTTCTGCGTCCACCTTATTTGCAGTGCTCATGATGATCTTAAATTTCCCCTTTGTAGGGCCATTTAAGGGTATCCAGTCCGTAAGTGAATAGTTTTGAGATAGTTTATCAAGAATCCTGATAAATTCTCTCGCAGCGAAATTTATAGATTCATTTCCCTTCTTGAAATTATCAATTTCTTCAAGTACGGTAATTGGTATTGCTACATCATGCTCCTGAAACTGGCTTATAGCCGTATGGTCATAAAGTATAACCGAAGTATCTAGTACAAATATTTTACGCTCTTTCTGCCTGCTTTTTGCCATTCTGTTCTCAGGAACTCCTTTCTAGGGATTAAATCCCACCGCAAGATAGATATTTTACCATTTGTTGATTACCCTTTTTAAAAATAAGAAGATTCCTTAAAAAGGATTTAATGATAAGTTGTTTTGACGGTAACGATTCTTTTAGAATAAAGTTCAAAATGCTTATCTCCTTACCACATCACCCTTCTTCAAACTGTCCTGGGTTGCCTGGATTTTCTTTAGTTGCGCTTCTGGTGATAAGTCAATATTTTCAAGCGATAACTTCGCATCGCTCACCAATGAATTGGTAGGATAGTTCTTAATGAACTGTAGATAAAGTGTTTTGGCAATATCTTTTCTGCCTAATACATTTTCATTTAAAAAGGCAGCTTTGAACAAAGCATTCGCTGAAAATTTATTATCGGGGTACTTTGTATACAATTCTTCCAGTTGATCAAGGGCAGCCTGTGTTCTCCTTAAAGGATAAATATTCAACTGTGCATCATCAAAAAGCATCTTTGGGATATTGGTATCGGCAGGATATTTCTTGATAAAGGTCCTATATGAATTATCAAGTTCTATAGCAATCCTGGCACTGTCATGCTTGTCTTTAAATATCGTTTCTGTTTTTTCAATGGCTTTCAAATCCGTACTGTTTTGTGAAAGACACGAAAACAAACCAAAAGCAAGCAAAACAATTAGTAATCCGCCGTTAAATTTTCTCATAGCTGTATAATAAACCGGGTGCAAAAATAGCTGATTTCGGGCAAGTATCCCTCATAGAAATCCATAAAAAAAGGCAGATGGAAAACCCCACCTGCCTTTTACATTTTTTTGTTAGCTAGCTATTGCCCAAACTCGAATAGCCGGACATTTAATCCAACATTAAAGGTGATAAAATTTGAATAGGCGTTAGCAGCATTATACTGTATCCCCCCTGTAGTACCATTTGTTACAATTACTCTTTGACCTAAAAATCCGTAATTAATCCCATTAGCTGTCAAAGGATTGTCAAGTGTAGTAAGATCCATGCTGTAGCGGAGATCGAATGTCAGTTCCAATCCTCTTGCTACTTTCAGGTTTAATCCTGCCCCCACTGTTATGCCATATACACTTGGGGCAAGTCCGTTATAAGTATTTTTTGAATTTGTAGCACTGCTTGACAACGCCGAATCCTGGTTAAGTTGATGTTGTGAAGTGTCTACGTAGTTACTAGTTGTCTTGATATGCCCGGTATTTGATGGGTTTTGGCCAATCAATGAAAAGTATGGCCCAGCCATAAGGGTTAAATAGTTACCCGAGCCGGCAGGGTTGTCGTAAGGTGTGATTGGCTTGGAACCAAGTGGAATATAGTATTTGAAAAGCAGCGAGGCATGAATCATATTTACAGTAAGCTGCGTATTATAAGTAGTTTTTGCTGTTTTGCTGTAGTACAGGATAGAGTCGGAGTAATTTGAATTGGTAGTAAGCGTAATATCCTGACCTTCAAGCGAAAATCCCCAATTGTTATTATACCGCCATTCCAGGCTGGCACCACCCTGAAATCCTACCGTACCAGACCACGAACCCACATTACTGGAAAGGTTTCCATAATTGGCGCCAAGATTTATACCAAGGTTTACCTCTGATGATTGCGCCCTAGACGGCGATATCGCCAGAAAGGAAACTGCAACTAACGAAAGAAGAAGTTTCTTTCCAAAATTCTGTATTACTTTTCTTTTCATGTATCTGATAAATTTACAAAGGACAAAAATATGCAAAAATTTGTATTGTGAACTTCTTTCAGCAAAAGTTAAAAAAAATATAGGCAGTTGTACTATCTGGCAACGCCAAAAAGATCAAATTATTGTATCTAAATAGTTATTCTTTTATAAGCGCGTTATATCATTTCATATGAAACATTTCGCATTCCTAATTCTTAATTGCTAATTATTAATTAATTAGCTGCCGTCTCCATCAAATACGCCTTCATAAATTCGTCAAGGTCACCATCAAGAACCCTTTGCGGGTCAGATGTTTCCACCCCTGTCCGAAGATCTTTTACCAGTTTATATGGGTGCAACACATAATTTCTTATCTGTGAGCCCCATTCTATTTTTTTCTTCCCTTTCTCGGTTGCATCTCTTTTTTCATTTCGTTTTTGGATCTCAAGCTCATAAAGCCTTGATTTCAACAACCTGATAGCTGTTTCTTTGTTCTGCAGCTGCGAACGTTCCTGCTGGCACTCAATAATAATGCCTGTTGGGGCATGTTTCAGGCGCACCGCTGTTTCTACTTTATTTACGTTCTGGCCTCCTGCTCCGCCACTCCTGAAAGTATCCCAGGTAATGTCAGCCAGGTTCAGGTCTATTTCAATTGTATCATCTATCAAAGGATATACATAAACCGAAGCAAAAGAGGTATGCCGGCGGGCGTTTGAATCAAAAGGAGATATACGAACCAGGCGGTGTACCCCATTTTCTGATTTCAGGTATCCATAGCCAAATTCACCTTCAAATTCGATTGTACAGGATTTAATCCCTGCTCCTTCACCTTCCTGGAGGTCTATTTCACGTACAGCATAGCCATGCTTTTCGCCCCACATAATATACATGCGCATCAGCATCTGGGCCCAATCCTGGCTTTCAGTACCGCCCGCCCCTGAATTCACACTTACCACAGCGCTCATCTGGTCTTCTTCACCGCTGAGCATGTTCTTAAATTCAAGCTCTTCCAGAAGTTTTAAAGATTTCTCGTATTGACGGTCAACCTCTGCTTCTTCGGCCTCCCCTTCTTTGTAAAACTCATAAATCACATCAAGATCTTCGAGTGATTTCTCTACTTCTGTATAAGATACCGGCCAAACCTTTAGATGTTTGATCTGTTTGAGGACTTTTTCAGCTTCTTTGGGGTCGTCCCAGAATCCTGCTTCGAGGCTCCTGGTTTCCAGTTCTTTTATTTTTTCAAGCTTGCCGGCAACGTCAAAGATATTGCTTTAAGGCCCCGGAGCGGGACCAGAGTTCGCGAAATTGTTCCATTGTCATCATAGTGCCGCAAAGATACCGCAAAAAAAATGTGCTGATGTGCTGATGTGATAATGTGCTAATGAAAAAGCACAGTCGTTGACTTTTGAAAAGTCGTCGAATCTGCTTAAATAACCGATATTTGCATTAGATTTCTCCTATTGTCGAAATGACGATTTGAGATTTCTTGTACACTCGAAATGACAAATGCCATGGAACAAGACCTTACACCCGTATCAGAACTAGGCGAATTCGGCCTTATCGAAAAACTCACAGCAAATTTTAAGCCTGAGCTTGAATCAACTATTAAAGCTTTTAATGACGATTGCGCTGTTATTCATTATGATTCGGGTGACACGCTTATATCTACTGATATGTATGTGGAAGGCGTGCATTTCGATATGGTTTATACACCTTTAATGCACCTGGGGTACAAATGTATTGTAGGCAGCATATCGGATATTTATGCCATGAACGGAATGGCAAGTCAGGTTGTAGTTTCTCTTGGTATCAGCAGCAGGTTTACCGTGGAAGCATTGGAAGAATTGTATGGAGGAATAGAAGTAGCATGTAAAAAATATGGTATTGACCTCGTTGGAGGGGATACAACTACCACCAAAACAGGCCTCTTTATAAGCGTTACCGTACTTGGGAATGCAGCCCGCAAAGATATTTGCTACCGCAATGGTGCACAAGAGGGCGATATAATATGCGTAAGCGGCGACCTTGGAGGGGCTTATATTGGCCTGCAGGTACTTGAAAGAGAGAAAAGAGTTTTTATGGAAGCGCCCGGTGCAAAGCCAGAACTTGGGGGATTTGATTACGTTCTCAAACGCCAGTTGAGACCGGAAGCAAGGAAAGATCTTGTGGAGATTTTCAAAAACGAAAAAATCAAACCTACTGCCATGATTGACATATCGGATGGTCTTTCTTCTGAAATCATGCATATCAGTTCTCAGTCAGGTGTTGGCTGTATGATCTTTGAAGGCAAAATTCCTATTGACGAAACTACCTATAGTACCGCATTGGATTTTAATCTAGATCCGACACTGTGTGCCTTGAGCGGGGGAGAAGATTATGAATTGCTTTTTACTATAAGTCCTTCTGATTATGAAAAAATAAAGAACAGCCCCGATATAACCTCGATAGGCCATATAACCGGCAAAGAATCAGGATATAAAATAACTACGAAGTCCGATAATGTTTACGATTTAAAAGCCCAGGGATGGAAACATTTCTAACTAAACCACAATGATTGGCATTTGTTTTGAACTTAGCCTCATCCTTAATCCTTCTCCTTTAAGAGAAGGTAAGCGGTATATTTTTTGACTATATGATGCATTTCAATTATAAAAAAATCATAATAATCCTGGCTTTGGTCCTGGCGGGGGCAATTGCCAACTCCTTTGGACAAAAGCTACAATGGTCTTTACCACAAAGGGTTACAGATCATGCCTTTATAACGGAATGCATCGGAGCTAATACAGAAGGGCTATATACCCTTAAAAAAAATACGAGGAATCAGGACAGGAACGTTACAGTAGAACATTATTCTGATGATCTGCACCATGTTACCAGCAAAGTTTTTGCTTCACATAAGAATGAGTATTTTTTAAATATGTTCCTCGACTCAGCGGGATTAAGAATGTTTTATGCCCAATCCAGCGCGGATAATAAAAAAGTAGATATCAGGCTGAAAAACATCAACTTCAACCTTGCCGAAACCGGGAAAGACACCACTTTATTTTCATTTACAAGTGCCAGCCCCGAACAGTCAATGATCTCGGTGTATAAAATAAAACTCAATCCATATGTAATGATAACATATTCAACGGATTTGAGTCAGTACCCCGCCTCTTATGGGTATGTTATTCTTGATGAGAACTATAGCAAAATTAACTCCGGGTCCATAAATACAGGGGCCAAAAACCTTTTATCTATTGAGCAGGTGACTTTTACGAAAGATCAGGCCTGCTTTTTAATGCGGGAGGACGCAGTAAGTAAATCCGTGAAACAGGGGTACAGATTTTACACTTATAAAGTCAGGTTCGCAGATAGCAGCCTTACCAAAACCTCGCTTTTCAACGACAGATACGCGGTGACTGAAGGCCTGCTAAAAACAGATTTCAAAAATGATAATATTGTATTTGCCGGACTTTTTGCAAACCTGGATTCGTCTTATGTAAAAGGCTATTGCACATGGAAATATGATCTTAAAACTAATGCGGAATCTATCCAGTTTACACCCTTCCCTCCAGATGTGGTAAGTGAAATGGAAGGGAGGAGAATAAAAATACAGGGTATTTTTAATTTAAGAGCCGGGGACTTAAATTTCAGGGCAGATGGCGGTATCATCCTCAGTAATGAAGAGTACCAGGAAACTCATGAAAACGTTTCGGATTTTAATGCCTATGGTGTAGCGCAGCCGAGCGTCAGAAACTACTATTACTATGAAAATCTATTAGTGTTGTCTATAAATCCTTCGGGCAATCTTGATTGGCATACAGTTATACGCAAAGACCAGGTTTCTGTAAATGATAATGGTACCTTCTCCTCATATGTGCTTGCGGTTCTGCCTGAAAAGTTGCTGTACATATATAATGATCTCACCAGGAAAAACTGGGACCTTAGCGTGGCCGAGATTGATGAAACAGGAAAATACCAAACCAAAGTCATTGTGAAGCCTCAGAACTATGATGGCCGCCTTGTTCCGCAATATGGCTGCCAAATCGCTTATAATCAATTTATTATCCCTGAATTGACGCCGAGAGGGATTATTATTTTGAAGGTGACATATTGATCAGGAATCAGGGGTCAGGAATCAGGCGTCAGAGGCTCATGCATGAACATTGCCTTTATATGCTTCATTCGTAATTCGTAATTCGTAATTCGTAATTTTTTAATTCTTAATTCTTTATGATCGGTTTGATAAACACATCACCATTCACCGATATTTGGACGAAGTAAATTCCAGGCCCCCATTGAAGGCCAATTGGGTTTATTTTATAATTATAGGCCCCTGAAGATTGCTGTACATCAGCAATTTTTTGGATAAACTTACCAATGCCATCATAGACCGAAATACTCACATGGGCCGTCTGGGTTAAATCTATATTGACCCAGGCATCCTGGTCGAAAGGGTTAGGGAACACTTGTACTTTGAATGCATTTTGAGGGAAATATAGAATATCAATAGTTGTATCGAATACGGATTGACAGGCCCCTCCAGAAGTTACTGTTAAAGTAATTTTTACCAGCGAATCTTTATTAAATGTGTATTGATGGGATGTCTGATAGTGACTGCCTGTTGTCCCATCACCGAAAGTCCATAAATAGGTTTGTGCGGTGGTATCAATAGCTTTAAATACATACACAGGACTGTCGTTCAGCACTTTAAAATGGGCATCAGGGTTTTCCCGGGTTACATATTTGAAACCGGCTGATGATGAGCATCCTGTGGAATTGGTTTCAAAAACAAAAATAGTATCTATGCCATAGTCAAATAACAATGAAACACTGTATGTGCCCTGCCCGGATATTATTTTCCCTTTATCCAATATCCAATTCCATGTTGAACCTGTATCGTTCTTAACGGAATAATTAAGCGGGGTATCTTTTCCGCATACCAGGTCATATCCATCAATAATGGGTACATTGGGTGGTGGAACGATCGTAATCTTCACGCTATCGCTGTTGCTACACCCGGTGGCTGCATCTGCTTCGGCAAGTATATAAGTTGTAGATACAGAAGGAGCAACTGTAATATTCGACAGCGTTGAACTAAAACCAGATGGGATACTTTGCCATTGATAAGTATCCCCCGTAGTTCCAGGATACCCCAAAGATACCTGCTGATTTGCGCAAATATTTTTAGGTTTGCCCGCATTTGGTTTAGGAAGTGGGTTGGTTTTTATGATGACGGAATCTGTTTTGGAACATCCCGTGGCAGTTAAGGTTTGAGTAAGATAGTACGAAGTAGTTACGGATGTCTTGACTTTGGGGTTTGAAACCGTAGCGCTGAAACCCGCAGGATTCGATGACCATTTATAAGAATTGCCAGTGGCTGGGTTTGCGCCAAGAGTAACTGAAGTCCCTGCGCAAACTGTTTGGTCATTACCTGCATTGGGAAGCGATGGAGCCTGTTTTAAAAGTATTATGGCAGAATCAGGATTACTGTTGCATCCGGTAATTGTATCAAATACCTGCAAATAATAAACCGTTGTATCCGTGGAAGGCGAAATAACGGGATTTGCCTTTTTAGAAACAAACCCAGCCGGATCTGATACCCAAAAATAAGTACAATTATTTAAAGGCGCGCTCCCGAGGTTAAAGCTACTACCAGTGCAAATAGTATGGTTTCCGCCTGCATTCGCCATTGGAAGAGGGTTTACTGTAATCCTTACGGAATCAGTCCCTTTACAGCCAAGCGCTGAGATAGTCTCCGTTAAATAATAGGAAGTTGAAACCAAAGGCGTAGTAAATGGATAACTTATGGTAGAAGTAAATCCTGCCGGTTTGGACGACCATGCATAAGAAATGCCAGAGATGGATGCAGCGCCGAGCTGAGCTGTATCGCCATAGCAGATGCCATGATTTATACCGGGATTGGGAATTGGATTTGGAACTACGGTAACATTAAACCCGGCCGAATCGTTGCAGGGAACAGAATCTATGATACCATTTGGCAAAATTGTTTTTGCAAGAATATGATATTTGCCATTTGAGAAATTGTAGCTGCCTAATGTGAGAGATACTACACTGTCTGGCTTTAGACTTCCTTTCCAATGATAGGAGGTTTGCGGAATATTATTTACACCCCAGTTAATTGTCACTGAATCAAGGATAAACGTGCCGTAGTTTCTGAGCTGAACCGTGACAGCCTGGCTGCCAATACAAACATTGCTTTTAGGATTCACAAAAGAAGATATACCGGCATCAGTAACCCGCGTGCTGAATTTAGCCAGAAAAGCATCACCGCCGTAGCTGGCAAACCCATTAGTATAACCGGTTCCTCCATAAAAAGTCTGGTATGCGCCTGAGGTTGCTATACCGATACTGCTGTCAGTAAAGCCCGTAATATACACATTACCAAAATTATCAGCGCTTACCCCAAGCCCCTCGTCCAAATTAGCCCCTCCATAATAGGTGCCGTATAAAAGATTTCCTGAACTATTAAATTTGGCGAGGTAAGCGTCTCCGTTCCCAAGAGGAGAGGTTTGATAAGCGCCACAAGTAGCTACATTGGTGCTGCTCGAAGTTTGCCCTGTGATATATGCATTCCCTTGATTATCTGTGCATACACCTGTTCCCTGCCGATATTCAGCGCCTCCATAATAAGTTTCCCATAAACGAGATCCATTGCTGTTAAACTTCGCCAAAAAGGGGCCTTCACCACTCGTTTGAAAAACACCTGATGTTGCGAGATCAATCGTTGCAAAGCCAGTCATAAATATATTCCCTGATGGATCTGTTGCTATACTCAAAGGAATGGCCGGGCCATTCTGGTTCCCATAATATGTACTCCAGACAAGACTTCCCAAACCCGTAAATTTAGCAAGGAAGCCAGCATTGTATGCCAGATTGGTAGTCATAAAAGCACCGGAAGTAGCAATACCA